>Ga0194137_10000076_pt1 | contig 60436 bp, 65 predicted proteins | sample TARM_MetaG_T3_14_FD_134025 | JGI IMG/M metagenome (GOLD analysis project Ga0194137, IMG submission 134025) | Freshwater microbial communities from Pennsylvania, USA, analyzing microbe dynamics in response to fracking - TARM_MetaG_T3_14 (version 2) | ecosystem: Environmental > Aquatic >...
AAGCGCCGACCGACCGCCGCCGTGGACAACCCTGCATCCGTTGCGATCCAACTTGGAAGGCAGGGTAGTCCAGTGAGCGCCGCGCCGGGCCGCCCCAAGCAAGCTCGCTCCCGCTTGGCGGGAGTGAGGCCGGACTTGAGATGTCTGATAGGCATCTCAAGCCTGACGAACGCCTGGCCGATCCGTCGGCCAGGCAAGCGCGCAGCGCGAAGGGTGCAGCAATGAGCATGGAACTGGACCATCTTGTCGTCGGCGCGGCGACGTTGGAGGAGGGTGTTACCTGGTGCGAGCGTGTCCTCGGCGTGACGCCCGGCCCCGGCGGCAAGCATGCGCTGATGAGCACGCACAACCGCCTCCTCAACATCAGCGGGCCCAAGCATCCGCGCGCCTATCTGGAAATCATCGCCATCGATCCCGACGCGCCGCCACCCGGTCGTGCGCGCTGGTTCGATCTCGATCAACCCACGCTGCGTGAAGCCCTGGCTCAGGGGCCGGGTTTGATCCACTGGGTGTCCCGCGTGCCCAACCTGGATGCGGCCCTGGCCAATTGGCGAGGCGAGGGCGTCGATGCCGGCGAGGCGGTCGAGGCCTCGCGCGGCAATCTGCGCTGGCGCATCGCGCTGCGCGAGGATGGTCGCCGCTTGCGTCGCGAGGCGCTGCCGGTGCTGATCGAATGGGGCGAGGCCCATCCGACCGACGGCATGCCGGAGTCGGGCGTGCAATTGCTGGGCTACGAGGCGCGGGACGGCTTCAAGACCCTCTTGGCCACGCCGCGTGGTGAGGTCGAGCTGGAAGTGGTCGGCTGATGAAGACCGAGGACCTGTTCCGCGAGGACGCGACGCTGCTGGCCTGCGATGCGACCGTCCTGGCCCAGGGCGAGGGCGGCGTGCTGCTGGACCGCACCGTCTGCTACGCGCAAGGCGGCGGCCAGGCCGGCGATACCGGCTGGCTGATCGCAGGCGAGCGGCGCTGGCGCGTGACGGACACACGCAAGAGCAAGGAGCATCCGGCGGCCATCGTCCACCTCATCGAAGGCGAGTCCCTGCCGCCGCTTGGCTCGGCTGTCCGCGTCGAGGTCGATGCCGCGCGCCGCTTGGCGCATCGGCGCTTTCACACCGCCACGCATCTGCTGTGCGCCCTGCTGCCCTATCCGGTCGATGGCTGCTCCATCACCGAGACCTATGCCAGGCTGGACTTCCACACCGACGAGCCCTTCGACAAGGAGGCCATCCAGGCGGGGTTGGATAGGCTGGTGGCGGAGGCGCACCCAGTGGCCCATCGCTGGATCAGCGAAGACGAGCTGGATGCCAATCCCGGGTTGGTGCGCTCGATGAGCGTGCAACCGCCGCGCGGGCTGGGTCGTGTGCGCGTGCTGGAAGTGCAGGGCGTCGATCTGCAGCCGTGTGGCGGAACCCATGTGTCCAACACGGCCGAGATTGGCGCGGTCGTCGTCACGAAGATTGAGAAGAAGAGCGCCAAGACCCGTAGGGTCGTGCTGGGCTTTGCCCAGTCAAGCGCAGCTTGAAGCGCTCTTCTTCGGGGAGCACTCATGTTCGCCAGCGAACGTGAGTGATCACCAAAAGAAATCCGCCAAAACCCGCCTTGTGGTCTTGGGATTTGCCGCTCAGTCCCTCTGGCTAAACTGCGCCGCCTATGGTCGGCCCCGACATACAACTGATCACGCCCGAGTTGCCCGAGGACTGGCAGGAGGCCCGTCTCATCCTGCGCGAGTACGCCGCCAGCCTGGACGTGAACCTCGACTTTCAGGGCTTCGACGCCGAACTCGACGGCCTGCCGGGCGTCTATGCGCCACCCGGCGGCCTGATGTTGCTGGCCACCGTCGACGGCGCAGTAGCCGGCAGCGGCGCCTTCCGGCCCTTGTTGGACGCCGACTACCCCAATGCCTGCGAGATGAAGCGCCTGTTCGTGCGCCCGGCCTTCCGCCGCTTCGGCCTCGGCCGCATCCTGGCCCAGGCGCTGATGGACCGCGGCACCGAGGCGGGCTACTCGTCCATGCTGCTCGATACGCTGGACGACATGGAGGCCGCCCGCAGCCTTTACGAGAGCCTGGGCTTCGTCGAGGTGCCGCCCTTCTATTTCAATCCCATTCCCGGCGCCCACTACCTGAAGGCCGAACTCAGCGCCTTCCGGCCGAGTTACTTCGGATAACCGCCTAGAGTCGCAGGATGGCTTCCCAAGACATCCAAGCCCTCGGCGCTTACCGCTGCCTGCTCGGCGAATCGCCGCTCTGGCATCCCACTGAAAAGCAGCTTTACGCTGTCGACATCCCGGGCCGGCAGGTGCTGCGCTGGCGCGAAGGCGCCGACGCGCCGGACGTCTGGCCGCAAGACGCCGAGCCGGGTTGCATCGCCGCGCGAGCGGGCGGCGGCTTGCTGGTCGCCCGTCGCGATGGCCTGTGGGCCCTGGACACGACGACCGGTGCGCAGACCCTCGTCAGCCCTCCGCCCTACGACCCGGGGCGGCTGCGCTTCAACGACGGCAAGGTTGACCCGGCGGGGCGTCTGTGGATAGGCAGCATCTCAGACGCGCGCGAACCCGAGGCGGCGCTCTACCGCTTCGACGGCAAGGCCTTCGCGGCCCAGGTGCCGGGCCTGACGACGTCCAACGGCCTGGCCTGGAGCCCGGACGGCCGCCGCATGCACTGGTCGGACACCAAGGCCCACCGCATCTACGTCGCCGACTTCGACGCGGCGACGGGCGCACTGTCCAACCCCAGCGTGTTTGTCGAGTTCGCGCCGCGCACGGCCGGCGAGCCCTACAGCGGCCGCCCCGACGGTGCCGCGATGGATGCCGAGGGCTGCTACTGGGCAGCCATGTTCGAAGGCGGCTGCGTGCTGCGCATCGCGCCGACCGGCGAGGTCCTGCAGCGCATCGAGCTGCCGGCCACCTGCCCGACCATGCCGACCTTTGGCGGCCCCGACTTGCGTACTCTCTTCATCACGACGGCGCGCGAGAAGCGCCCGGCCGATGAACTCGCACGCGAGCCGCTGGCCGGCGCGGTGCTGCGGCTGCGCGTCGACGTTGCCGGCCTAGCCACAACGCTGACGCCAGCCTGAATCCTGAGCAATCGCTCAGGCGGGTTTACCCCGGTGTAACTCGTCACCTATAATGAGTGGCTTTGTTGGATGGCGCCCGTGCGTCATCCCGGTGCAATCGGCTCCCGGTAGTTTTGGGGGTTGAGCCGCCCACCCAGGATCTGGCGCCATGACCGAGAACGGCCCCCGAAAGACCTGGCCCCCCGCTGTTTCGACGGCCGGCGGCTGGGACGACGACCAAGAGGAGCCCCCCGTCAAGGCGCTGAGCCCGCAGGAGGCGGCAGCGCTGAAGTCCGCGTTGCCGATGCTGTCGCCCTGGCGTGTGCTGGGACTGCAACTTATGGCAGGTCTGCTGTGCGTAGCCGTGATCCGGCTGTGGACGGCGTCCGGCGTGGCCATGGCCTCGGCGCTCTACGGCGTTGCGGCGGTGGTGCTGCCGAACATGCTGCTGGCGCGAGGCATGACAAAGCGGGTGGACTCAGCGGTCGGTGCGGCTGCCGGGTTCATGGCTTGGGAATTTTTGAAAATCGGTGCATCGATCGCGATGCTGGTGCTGGCGCCGAAGGTGGTGCCGGGCCTGAGCTGGCCGGCCCTGCTGGTCACCCTCGCGGTGTGCATCAAAGTGAACTGGCTTGCGCTCGCGTGGCGCAGCCGCAGATAGAACTGACGAGGCAGAACGAAACATGGCAGCAGAAGGCCACGAAACAGCCGCCCCGAGCGCCGGTGAATACATCATTCACCACCTGCAGCACTGGCAGAACGGCACGCAAAAGGGCATCGCCGACTTCTCCGTCGTCAACCTCGACTCCCTCTTCTTCAGCATCTTCCTCGGTGCATTGGGCTGCTTCTTCCTGTGGCGCGCCGCGAAGTCCGCTACGTCGGGTGTGCCGGGCCGTTTTCAAGCCGCGGTCGAAATCCTCGTCGAAATCGTCGCCGACCAGGCCAAGGGCATCGTCCACAACGCCAACAGCCGCAAGCTGGTCGCCCCGCTGGCCCTGACCGTCTTCGTCTGGATCTTCCTGATGAATGCGATGGACCTGCTGCCCGTGGACCTGTTGCCTTGGATCTGGCAGAACCTCACCGGCGACCACCATGCCAAGCTGCGCAGCGTGCCCACGGCCGACCTGTCCATGACCATGGGCCTGTCGCTGGGCGTGTTGGTCACCTGCCTGATCTACAACGTCAAGATCAAGGGCGCCGGCGGCTGGGCCCACGAACTGGTGGCCGCACCGTTCGGCGACAAGGTCTGGCTGTACCCGATCAACTTCGCGATGCAACTCATTGAGTTCGCCGCCAAGACCATCTCCCACGGCATGCGGCTGTTCGGCAATATGTATGCCGGCGAGCTGATCTTCTTGCTGATCGCCCTGATGGGCGGCGCCTACGCCAGCGTGGGCCCGGTGGGCTATGGCCTGCTGGCCCTGGGTCATGTGATTGCCGGCTTCGTCTGGGCCGCCTTCCACCTGATCATCATCACGCTGCAGGCCTTCGTGTTCATGATGCTGGCCCTGGTTTACATCGGCCAGGCGCACGACGCCCACTGAGGCATCCCCAGTTTTCCCAAGCAGTTTTCCCTCAACCCTTTTTCTCTAGTCCCCTAAGGAGTCATCGTGGAAGTCATTAGCTTTGTTGCTCTCGCCGCTGGTCTGATCATTGGTCTGGGCGCCTTCGGTGCTTGTATCGGTATCGGCATCATGGGCAGCAAGTACCTCGAGTCCGCCGCTCGCCAGCCCGAGCTGATGAACGAACTGCAAACCAAGATGTTCCTGCTGGCCGGCCTGATCGACGCCGCCTTCATCATCGGCACCGGTATCGCCCTGTGGTTCGCCACCGCCAACCCGTTCCTGGGTCAGATCGCCCAAGCCGTCGCGGCCACCGCCAAGTAATTCGACGCTGCCGCCCCGCCCTCGGACTCCTGGGGGCGGCTTCAAGCACTCGAAACTTTGTGAGGCACCAAGGTGTTTATTAACGCATCGCTCATCGTTCAGATGATCGTGTTCCTGCTGCTGGTCGGGTTCACGATGAAGTTTGTGTGGCCGCCGATCACCAAGGCGCTCGACGAACGTGCCGCGAAGATCCGCGACGGCCTGTCCGCCGCTGACAAGGCCAAGGCCGAACTGGCCGGCGCCGAGGCGCAGATCGCCAAGGAACTGGCCGCGACCAAGGCCGAGTCCGGCAAGCTGATCTCGGATGCCGAGAAGCGCGCCGCCGCCATCGTCGACGCCGCCAAGGGCAAGGCCGAAGAAGAAGGCGCCAAGATCCTGGCCGCCGCCAAGGCCGACGCCGAGCAGCAGGTTTCCCGCGCTCGCGAAGTCCTGCGCGAGCAAGTCGCCGCTCTGGCCGTCAAGGGCGCCGAGCAGATCCTGCAGAAGGAAGTCAACGCCGGCGTCCACGCCGAGCTGCTGGCTCGCCTGAAGACGGAGCTGTAAATGGCTGAACTCGCCACCATCGCCCGGCCCTACGCCGAAGCCCTGTTCCAGGTCGCCAAGTCGCAAGACCTCGCCGCCTGGGGCCGTCAACTCGACGCGCTGGCCCAGGTGGCGCAGGACGCCGATCTGCGCCAGTTCGCCGATCACCCCAAGGCCCTGTCCGAGCAAGTCGTCGCGGTCATGACCGCCGCCGCCAAGCAGACCCTGGCCGCGGGCGTGCAGAACTTCCTGCAGACCGTTGTCGAGAACGGCCGCCTGGCCGCGCTGCCCGAGATCGTGGCCCAGTACCACGTGTTGGCCAACGCCGCTTCCGGTGTGTCCAACGCGCAGATCTTCAGCGCCTACGAGATCAGCGACGCCCAGCTCGCCGAACTCAAGGCAACGCTTGAAAAGCGCTTCGGCCGCAAGCTCGACACCCATGTGCATCTGGAGCCCGGCCTGATCGGTGGCGTTCGCGTCGTCGTCGGCGACGAGGTGCTGGACACCTCCGTCAAGGCTCGCCTGGAGCGCATGAAGGTTGCGCTGACTGCCTGATCCGCAGACCGCCACGCAAGACATTCCGATTTACCCCGCGTCTGACCCCGCCCTTGATCCGGCGACGGTTCGGCAACCTGGGAGACCTAGCATGCAACTGAATCCCGCTGAAATTTCCGAACTGATCAAGAGCCGCATCGAGGGTCTTGGTGGCAGCACGGACATCCGCAACCAGGGCACCGTCGTGTCCGTTTCCGACGGCATCGTCCGCGTCCACGGCCTGTCCGATGTGATGCAGGGCGAAATGCTCGAATTCCCGCCGGCCGCTGACGGCACGCAGACCTTCGGTCTGGCCCTGAACCTCGAGCGCGACTCCGTCGGCGCCGTGATTCTGGGTGCCTATGAGCACGTCTCGGAAGGCGACACCGTCAAGTGCACGGGCCGCATCCTGGAAGTGCCGGTCGGCCCCGAGCTGATCGGCCGCGTCGTGAACGCGCTGGGCCAGCCCATCGACGGCAAGGGCCCGATCAACGCCAAGATGACCGACGTCATCGAGAAGGTCGCCCCGGGCGTGATCGCCCGCAAGAGCGTCGACCAGCCCGTGCAGACCGGCCTGAAGTCCATCGACTCCATGGTGCCCGTCGGCCGCGGCCAGCGCGAGCTGATCATTGGTGACCGTCAGACCGGCAAGACCGCCGTGGCCATCGACGCGATCATCAACCAGAAGGGTCAGAACATGACCTGCGTCTACGTCGCCATCGGCCAGAAGGCGTCGTCGATCAAGAACGTGGTGCGCTCGCTGGAGCAGGCCGGTGCGATGGAGTACACCATCGTCGTCGCCGCCTCGGCCTCCGAGTCCGCCGCCATGCAGTATGTGTCGGCTTACTCCGGCTGCACGATGGGCGAGTACTTCCGCGACCGCGGCCAGGACGCCCTGATCGTCTATGACGACCTGTCCAAGCAGGCCGTCGCCTACCGCCAGGTCTCGCTGCTGCTGCGCCGCCCGCCGGGCCGCGAAGCCTTCCCCGGCGACGTGTTCTATCTCCACAGCCGCCTGCTGGAGCGCGCCGCCCGCGTGAACGCCGACTACGTCGAAGCCTTCACCAAGGGTGAAGTCAAGGGCAAGACCGGTTCGCTGACCGCCCTGCCCATCATCGAGACGCAAGCCGGTGACGTGTCCGCCTTCGTGCCGACCAATGTGATCTCGATCACCGACGGTCAGATCTTCCTGGAAACCAATCTGTTCAACGCCGGTATCCGCCCCGCCATCAACGCCGGTATCTCGGTGTCGCGCGTCGGTGGTGCCGCCCAGACCAAGCTGGTCAAGTCGCTGTCCGGCGGTATCCGTACCGACCTGGCCCAGTACCGTGAGCTGGCTGCCTTCGCGCAGTTCGCCTCCGACCTGGACGAAGCCACCCGCAAGCAGCTGGACCGCGGTGCCCGCGTGACGGAACTGCTGAAGCAGGCCCAGTACTCGCCGCTGTCCATCTCGCTGATGGCCGCCTCGCTGTACGCCGCCAACAAGGGCTTCATGGACAGCATCGAAGTGAAGAAGGTCCTCGCCTTCGAACACGGCCTGCACCAGTTCCTGAAGACCAGCCACGCCGCTCTGCTCGCCAAGCTCGAGAACGACAAGGCGATGGACAAGGACGCCGAAGCCGAGCTGAACGCCGCGATCACTTCCTTCAAGAAGTCGTTCGCCTAAGCCACGGAACACGCGGGGCTGAGCCTCAAAACCCAACCCCGCACTGACTAGGAGTTCGAATGGCTTCAAGCAAAGAAATCCGCGGCAAGATCAAGTCGGTCGAGAACACCAAGAAGATCACCAAGGCGATGGAAATGGTCGCCGCGTCCAAGATGCGCAAGGCGCAGGAGCGGATGCGGTCGGCTCGGCCCTACGCCGAGAAGATCGGCAACATCGCTGCCTCGCTCGCCAAGGCCAACCCCGAGTACCGCCATCCCTTCCTCGTGAAGAACGAAGGCGCGAAGAAGGTCGGCATGGTCGTCGTCACGACGGACAAGGGCCTGTGCGGTGGTCTCAACACCAACCTGCTGCGTGCGGCCACTGCCAAGCTCAAGGAACTGGAAGGCGTCGGCCAATCGGCCGAGGTCGTCGCCATCGGCGGCAAGGGCCTGGGCTTCATGAATCGCGTGGGCGCCAAGGTCGTGGCCCATGCCACCCAGCTCGGCGACCAGCCGCACATCGAGGCCCTCATCGGCCCCGTCAAGGTGCTGCTCGACGCCTATGCCAAGGGCGAGCTGTCCGCCGTCTACCTCTGCTACACGCAGTTCATCAACACGATGAAACAAGAGGTTCAGGTGCAGCAGCTGTTGCCGCTGAAGGCCGAGAGCCTGGCCACGGACAAGGCAGGCCACTCGTGGGACTACCTCTACGAGCCGGACGCCGCGACCGTCATCGACGAGCTGCTGGTTCGCTACACGGAAGCGCTGGTCTTCCAGGCCGTCGCCGAAAACATGGCCAGCGAGCAGTCCGCCCGCATGGTGGCCATGAAGGCTGCGACCGACAACGCCGGCACGCTGATCGGCGAGCTGAAGCTGGTCTACAACAAGACCCGCCAGGCAGCCATCACCAAAGAGTTGTCCGAGATCGTCAGCGGCGCGGCCGCGGTGGGCTGATCCAGCCCCAACGCAAAGATTTGAATTGAAGGAACGCACAAATGGCTAACACTCAAAACGTCGGCAAGATCGTTCAGTGCATCGGCGCCGTCGTGGACGTGGAATTCCCGCGCGACAAGATGCCCAAGGTGTACGACGCCCTCAAGATGGAAGGCTCGGCGCTGACGCTGGAAGTCCAGCAGCAGCTGGGCGACGGCGTGGTCCGCACCATTGCCCTGGGTTCGTCCGACGGCCTGCGCCGCGGCACCGAGGTCTACAACACCGGCGACACCATCAAGGTGCCGGTCGGCAAGGCCACCCTCGGCCGCATCATGGACGTGCTGGGCAACCCCATCGACGAGCGCGGCCCGGTCTCTTCCGAGCTGACCGCCTCCATCCACCGCGCCGCTCCGGCCTATGACGAGCTGAGCCCGTCGCAGGACCTGCTGGAAACCGGCATCAAGGTGATCGACCTGATCTGCCCGTTCGCCAAGGGCGGCAAGGTGGGTCTGTTCGGCGGCGCTGGCGTCGGCAAGACCGTCAACATGATGGAGCTCATCAACAACATCGCCAAGGCGCACAGCGGTCTGTCCGTGTTCGCTGGCGTGGGTGAGCGCACCCGTGAGGGTAACGACTTCTATCACGAGATGTCGGACTCCAATGTGGTCGTCCAGGACAAGCTGGAAGACTCCAAGGTCGCCATGGTCTACGGCCAGATGAACGAGCCCCCGGGCAACCGTCTGCGCGTGGCCTTGACCGGCCTGACCATCGCCGAGTCCTTCCGTGACGAGGGCCGTGACGTGCTGTTCTTCGTGGACAACATCTACCGCTACACGCTGGCCGGCACGGAAGTGTCCGCCCTGCTGGGTCGCATGCCTTCCGCCGTGGGCTACCAGCCGACGCTGGCCGAGGAAATGGGCCGCCTGCAGGAGCGCATCACGTCGACCAAGGTCGGCTCGATCACGTCCATCCAGGCCGTCTACGTCCCTGCGGACGACCTGACCGACCCGTCGCCTGCCACGACCTTCGCCCACCTGGACGCCACCGTCGTGCTGTCGCGTGACATCGCCGCCCTGGGTATCTACCCCGCCGTCGACCCGCTGGACTCCACCTCGCGCCAGATCGACCCCAACGTTGTCGGCGAAGAGCACTACACCACGACCCGTTCGGTCCAGGCCGTGCTGCAGCGCTACAAGGAACTGCGCGACATCATCGCCATCCTGGGCATGGACGAACTGTCGCCGGAAGACAAGCTGGCCGTGGCTCGCGCCCGCAAGATCCAGCGCTTCCTGTCGCAGCCCTTCCACGTCGCCGAAGTGTTCACGGGCACGCCGGGCAAGTACGTGCCGCTGAAGGAAACCATCCGCGGCTTCAAGATGATCGTCAACGGCGAGTGTGACTCGCTGCCCGAGCAGGCCTTCTACATGGTCGGCACCATCGACGAAGCCTTCGAGAAGGCCAAGAAGATTCAATAAGACTTTGCGGGACAGACCTGGCGCAAAGCGGCAGCTCTGTCCCCAACTGATCAAGTCTTGAATCTTTGCAACCTAGCCAAGGAAGATTGAACATGGCAACCCTCCACGTCGACGTGGTCTCCGCCGAGGAGCAGATCTTCTCCGGCGAGGCCAAGTTCGTCGCCCTGCCGGGCGAGAGTGGCGAGCTCGGCATCCTGCCCAAGCACACGCCGCTGATCACGCGCATCAAGCCGGGCGCCGTACGCATCGAGCGTACCGATGGCAGCGAAGAGTTCGTCTTCGTCGCCGGTGGCATCCTCGAAGTGCAACCCAACCGCGTGACCGTGCTGGCCGACACCGCCATCCGCGGCAAGGACCTTGACGAAGCCAAGGCCAGCGAGGCCAAGAAGCAAGCCGAGGAAGCGCTGAAGAATGCCAAGAGCGAGATCGACCTCGCCAAGGCCCAGAGCGAACTGGCCATCCAGGCGGCTCAGATCGCCGCGCTGCGCAAATTCCTGAAGAAGTAAGAAGGCGCCTCGTCGCGACCCGCGATGGACGAGCAACCGCTCGGCAAGCTTTCTGCGAACGCGGCTCCGGCCGCGTTCGGTGTTTCTGCATCCGTCACCCTCAGCGAGTGGCGGCACAGCCTGGTCGTGCTCGAGGGACTGGAGCCCGGCCGGCGCATCGAGCTGGGTGACAAGCCCCTGGTGCTCGGCCGCCGCACCGCCGCCGACCTCGTGCTACCCGAGCTGCTGGTGTCGGCCCTGCACTGCCGGGTGCAGGTCGAAGCCGGCCGGCTGGCCCTCAAGGTCACGGACTTCAAGTCCACCAACGGCAGCTTCATCAACGGCCACCGCGTCAGCGGCAGCGCCTACCTCGCACCGGGCAGCACCCTGGCTGTGGGCCAGCACCTGTTCCGCCACGACTTCCTGTCGCCCGATGGCCTGGTGCGCGCCGCCTACGAGGACGCCGAGCACGAGCAGACCGTCAGCGCCTGGCTGCCCCTGCCGCGGGTCAGGGGCGCGCTGCGCACCGAGTGGTGCTACCGCCGCGCCGAGCCGCCCCGTGGCGCGGGCTTCGCCGTGCTGCCGCTGGCCGGAGACCGCAGCGCACTCGTCCTCATCGACGTCTGCGGCCCTCGCGAACATGTCGCCCGCCATGCCGCCCGCGTGCTGCGCGAGCTCCAGGAGGTCGGCGACATCGGCGGCCCGGCCGAACTGTTCGACCGGCTGCATCGACGCTGGCGCGAAGGCGCGCACGACGGACTGTTCTTCACCGCCTGGGCCGCCGTCTACGACCCCGCGACGCGCCGCCTCGCCCATGCCTGCGCCGGCCAGCATCCTGCGCTGCTGCGCATCCCCGAGGGCGAGATGCTGCGGCTTGATGCGCTCAACCCCCCGGTGGGCCTGTTGCCCGGCACCGAGTTCATCGAGGACAGCCTGGATGTGCCGCCGCGCAGCCGGCTGCACATCTTCAACCGTGGCAGCTTCGCCTTCATGAACCGCAGCGGCCGCGAGCTGGAGCTGGACGATCTGGAGGCCTTGCTGGCCTGCCTGGCGCCCACCTCGGGCAGCGCGCCGGAGCAGGCTTTCGTGCAATTGCGGCGTATGGCCGAAAACGCCCGGCTGGACGACGACTTCCTGCTGCTGCAGGCCGACTTCCCGGGCTGACGTCAGGCTGTCCGGTCCGTTCTGGACTATTCACTCCACTGGGCGATGGATGGGCTGCCGATAATCCGCCGCTTCCCCGACTGCGCGACGCCAAGCCTTCCATGACCCACTTCCGAGTTTGCCGCTGGGCTGCCTGGGCGCCTGGCCTGGAGACGCAGGAAGCCTGGAAGGCCTGGCTTGGCGCGCCGACCTGGCCTCTGCCCGCCGCGGAGGGCGTTGCGCCGCTGGCCGAGGTGCCCGCCATGACGCGCCGGCGCATCGATCCGCTGGGCCGGGCCGCCCTGCAGGTGGCCTGGTGGGTGCAGGGCGCCGAGCCCACCGGTCCGGTCGTTTTCACCTCGCGCTGGGGCGAGATCGCACGTTCGGTCGGCCTGCTGCGCCAGCTGAGCCAGGACGAAGCGCTGTCGCCCACCGCCTTCAGCCTGTCGGTGCACAACGCCAGCAGTGCCGTCTATTCCATCGCCCGCGGCGACACCGCCAACTACGCGGCCATCTCCGCCGGGCCTGCCAGCGCCGCGGCCGGCGTCTGCGAAGCCCTCGGCCTGCTGGCCCAGGGCGAACCGCAGGTGCTGGTCGTGTCGGTCGAGGCGCCCCTGCCCGAGCCCTACCAGGGCTTCGAGTCGCATCCCGGCCCCCTGCGGGCCTGGGCGGTGCTGCTGGAGTCGGCCGAGCGGGGCCTGAGTCTGCGGGCCAGGGCGCCCAGCGCCGAAGCGGACGAGGCCGGCCTGCCGTCCGACCTTGCGACGCTGCACTTCCTGGCCGGCGATGCGCCGCAGTTGCGGCAGTCCGGCTGGCTGTGGATTCGCCATGCGTGACGCCCTGCACTGGCCCGGTCGCCTCTGGCGGATCTTCGCCACGGCCCTGTCCTTCACCTGCTTCGGCATCGGCGGCATGCTGCTCTGGCTGGTCGTCTTCCCGCTGCAGGCCCTGATCTGGCGCGAGCCCGCCCTCCGCCAGCAAGCCGCCCGCAGCGTGGTGCAGGCCGTGTTCCGCCTCTTCATCGGCTTCATGCGCCTGCTGGGCCTGATCCGCTACCAAGTCCACGGTGTTGAAAAACTGCAACGCCGCGGCCTGCTCATCCTGGCCAACCACCCGACGCTGATTGACGTCGCCTTCCTGATCAGCCTGGTTCCCAACGCCAGTTGCGTTGTCAAGTCCACGCTTGCCAGCCACCCCTGTACACGGGGGCCGGTGCGTGCGACGGGCTACATCTGCAACAATCCTGGGTCTGATTTGTTGCTGGCTTGTATCGACACGCTGGCGGCGGGCAGCAACCTGATCATTTTTCCCGAAGGCACGCGGTCGCGGCCCGGGCAGGCCCTGAAGATGCAACGCGGCGCGGCGCAAATTGCCCTGCGCGGCGGACTCGACATCACGCCGGTGCGAATCCAATGCGAGCCGCTCGGTCTGTACAAGGGGCAGCCCTGGTGGACCGTCGCCAAACGCCCGCTGCGTTTCAACATCGAGGTCGGCGACGACCTGGCTTCCGCTCCCATCCTGGAGGCGGCTGGCGGTGAACATGGGCGGGCGGCCAGGCGCCTGACGGAAAGCCTGATGCAGTTTTTCTCTGAGCCCACAAGGCCACCGAAAACAGTTACGAAGGGGAGCCATGCAAGCGCTGGAACAAGAAATCAAGGAACTGCTGATCTCGGCACTCCAACTTGAGGACCTCAAGCCCGAGGACATCGACGCCGAACAGGCCCTGTTCGTCGAGGGCCTGGGCCTGGACTCCATCGACGCCCTGGAACTCGGGCTGGCGCTGCAGAAGCGCTACGGCCTGAGCATGGCCGCCGATTCCGCTGAAACCCGCCGGCATTTCGCCAGCATCCGTGCGCTGGCGCAGTTCGTCGACAGCCACCGCAAGATTGCAGCGTGAGGCCTGCCATGACCGACCAAGAAATCTTCGAACGCCTGCGCAGCATCCTCGTCGAGACCTTCGACATCGAAGCCGACCGTGTCGCGCCGCAGGCCAAGCTCTATGACGACCTCGACATCGACAGCATCGATGCGGTCGACCTCATCGTGAAGCTCAAGCCCCTGGTGGGCAAGCGCCTGCAGCCCGAGGCCTTCAAGGCCGTGCGCACCGTGCAGGACGTCATCGACGCCTTGCAGGGCCTGCTCAGGGCCGATGCCGAGGCCGAAGTCGGCGACAAGCCGACGGCGGCCACCGCCTGAACCCGGGGTAAGCGATGCGCTGGGCCCTGGTGCTGGCCCTGACGGCCGCGTATCCGCTGATCGTCTATTTCAGCCTGGGGCATGTCGAGCCCCGCTACCTGGCCCTGCTGCTGCTGGTGCTGGGTGGATTGCGCTGGCTGGCCGGTGGCGCCCAGGTCGTGCAGGCCCGCTGGGTGGCGCTGGCCGCTCTGGTGCTGGCCGCCAGCACGGCCCTGCTCAACACCAGCGTGCCGCTCAAGCTCTACCCCGTGCTGGTCAACCTCGTGTTGCTCGTCGTCTTCGGCCTGAGCCTGGTGCGTGGCCCCAGCGTGGCCGAGCGCATCGCCCGCCTGCAGGAGCCCGACCTCGACGCCCGCGGCGTGGCCTACACCCGCCGCGTCACCCAGGTCTGGTGCGGCTTCTTCGTGCTCAACGGCTGCATCGCGCTGGCCACGGCGCTGTGGGCCTCGGAACAGGCCTGGGCCCTCTACAACGGCCTGATCTCCTATGTCCTCATCGGCACGCTGATGGGCGGCGAGTGGCTGCTGCGCCGGCATCTGCGCGCCCGGCATGCGAGGTTGCAGGCATGACACCGGCCCAGCGCCTGGCCGCGCTGCTGACCTTGGCCCCGCCCGCCATCGTCGGCTGGCGCCGCCGTGAGCCGGTGGCCGGCGCCGACTTCCTCGCCGAGGCCGGTCGCTGGCAGGCGGCCTTCGCGGCCCATCCGGGCCAGCGCTTCGCCTTCTACTTCCAGGACAGCCTGAGCTTCGCCGCCGCGCTGTTCGGCCTCTGGCAAGCCGGCAAGCAGGCCTGGCTGCCGGGCGACCTGACGCCGGACAGCCGCCAGGCCCTGGCCGCGCGCGTCGATGGCTTTGCCGGCGATGTGCCGCCTCCGCCGGAACTGCCCTCCCTCGAGCCTGCCGCCACGCCGGCCATGGCGGACCAACCCCTGGACCCCGAAGCCGTGCGGCTCGTCGTCTTCACCTCGGGCTCGACCGGCCAGCCTCAGGCCTTGCCCAAGCGCCTGCGCCAGCTCTTCGACGAGATCACGGCGCTGGAGGAGGCCTTTGGCGCCACCGCGCCCGGCGCCGCCGTGCTGGCTAGCGTGTCCCATCAGCATGTCTACGGCTTGCTGTTTCGCGTGTTGTGGCCGATGGCGACGAACCGCCCGCTGCAGGCGCAAAGCCTCGTCGTCCTCGAGGACCTGGCTGAGCTGACGCCGCCCGGCGTCCGCGCCATCCTCGTCGCCAGCCCCGCTCACTTGAGTCGTTTGCCGGCGGTGGAGGACGTGGCGGTCGACCAGGTCTTCAGCTCCGGCGCCCCGCTGCCGGACGCGGCCCTGCCGGACTGCCTGCGCGTCTTCGGCCGCGCACCCATCGAGGTCTATGGCAGCAGCGAGACCGGCGGCGTCGCCTGGCGCCAGCGCGACCCCGGCGCGTTCTTGCACTGGCAGACCCTGCCCGGCGTCGAATGGCGTGTCGAGGACGAAGCCCTGTGGCTGCGTTCGCCGCATCTGGACGAGAGCGGCTGGATGGCCAGCGCCGATCGCGCCGCCGCCGTCGAGGGGGGCTTCGAGCTGCGTGGCCGCGCCGACCGCATCATCAAGATCGCCGAGAAGCGCGTGTCGCTGACCGCCGTGGAGGCCGCGCTGCGCGCTTCGCCGCTGGTTTCCGATCTTCGCCTCGTGCCGCTGACCGAGCCGCGCGAGCAGCTTGGCGTCGTCGCCGTGCCGAGCGAGGCCGGCTGGCAGTTGCACGATGCCCAGGGCAAGCGCGCGCTGGCCGAGGCCCTGCGGGCGGTCCTGGCGGACGTGGTCGAGCGCGTGGCACTGCCGCGGCGCTTCCGCTTCCTGCCCGAACTGCCCGTCAATGCCCAGGGCAAATCCACCCAGACCCGGTTGCTAGCCGAGTTCGATGCGCGCCGGCCACTGCTGCGCGCCCTGCGTCGGCACAAGGGCGGCGAGGACCTGACGCTTTGCATCGACCCCGGCCTGCCCCAGCTCGAAGGGCATTTCGAAGGCCACCCCATCCTGGCCGGCGTCGTACAGATCGAATGGGCAGAAATGTTCGGCCGCGAGCGCTTCGGCATCGAGGGCGAATTCGCCGGCATGGAGGCCGTCAAGTTTCAACGCGTCATCACGCCCCGGCGCAGGGTCACGCTGACGCTGGACTGGGTGCCCGGCAAGCTGAGCTTCAGCTACCACTCCGACCTTGGCCAGCACGCCAGCGGCCGGCTGCTGTTCGCGACGCCATGAAGCTGGGTGCCGTCGTTCCCGTCTTCAACCATGGCGGCCCCATTGGCGGCGTCGTCGCAGCCCTGCGCGCCCATGGCCTGCCTGTGCTGCTGGTGGACGATGCCAGCGAGCCGGGTTGTGCGGCGGTGCTGGACCGCCTGGCGCAGCAGCCCTGTGTGAGCCTGGAGCGCCTGCCCGTCAACCAGGGCAAGAGCGGCGCCGTGCTGACGGGCCTCAAGCGAGCCGCTCAGATGGGTTGGACGCATGCACTGCAGATCGACGCCGATGGCCAGCACGACAGCCGCGACGTGCCGGCCTTTGCCGCCGCTGCCGCCGCCCAGCCGCAGCATCTGATCTGTGGCTATCCCATCTACGACGACAGCGTGCCCAGGGCCCGCCTCTATGGCCGCTACGCCACCCACATCTGGGTCTGGATCAACACGCTGTCGCTGGCCATCCGCGACTCGATGTGCGGCTTTCGCATCTATCCGCTGGCCGGAACCCTGCCCGTCATCGAGCGCCAGTACATCGGCCGTCGTATGGATTTCGACACCGAGATCGCCGTGCGCCTGTTCTGGTCGGGCATGGGCGTCAGCAACGTGCCGACGCGCGTGCGCTATCCCGAGGACGGCGTCTCGCATTTCCGCGTCTGGCGCGACAACGTGCTGATCTCGGTCATGCATACGCGCCTCTTCTTCGGCATGCTGTGGCGCGCACCGCGATTGCTATGGCGAAAGCTATCGGCATGAAGCACTGGGCCCAGATGGGCGAACACACCTTCGTCGCCGGCATCTGGCTGCTCTTCTTCGTGCACCGCCTGCTCGGCCGCACCGTGTTCCGCCTGCTGCTCTGGCCCGTCGTGCTCGTCTACTGGCTGGCCCAGCCGGGCCTGCGCGCCCACAGTCTGGGCTATCTGCGCCGCATGCAGCCCACGGCCGGCTGGCGCGAGGGCGTCGCCCATGTGCGCCTGTTCGCCGAGACCATGCTGGACAAGCTGCTCGCCATCGCCGGGCGCTACCCGTTGGACCGCGTGCAGTCGCGTGGTACTGACGCCATCCATGCCCAGGCCAGGAAGGGCCAAGGCGCCGTGCTGGTCACCGCCCACATCGGTTGCCTGGAACTCTGCCAGGCCCTGGCCGAGACCCACCCCGAGCTCAAGGTCAATGTGCTGGTGCACACCAAGCATGCCGAGAGCTTCAACCGCATCCTGGCGCGCCTGAGCCCCAGTCGCGGTGTCGAGCTCATCGAGGTCAGCGAGCTCGACATGGGCCTGACGCTGAAGCTCGCCGAGCGTGTCGCCGCGGGCGAGTTCCTCGCCATCGCCGGCGACCGCGTGCCGGTGCGCGGCAGCAAGACGGTGCGCATCCCCTTCCTCGGCAGCGAGGCCGATTTTCCGGTCGGCCCCTATCTGATCGCGGGCCTGCTCGGCTGCCCCCTGTATCTGATGCTCAGCCTGCACGAAGGCGCGGGCTACGCTCTCGAATTCGAGCTGCTGGCCGACAAGGTGCACCTGCCGCGCCGCGCCCGCGAGGCCGCGCTGGCCGAGCATGCCCGCCGTTTCGCCGATGCGCTTGCCGCCCGGCTGCGCCGTTCGCCCTATGACTGGTTCAATTTCTACGCTTTCTGGGACCGCCCCGATGCAACCCATCACGTTTGACGGCCAGCGGCTACGCATAGAAGACATCGTCGCGCTGGCTCGCCGCCAGGCCGGCGCCGAGCTGGGCCGCACGCCCGAGTTCCAGGCCCGCATCCAGGCCGGTGCCGATTTCGTCGCCCGCCTGCTGGTCGAGGACGGCGTCGTCTACGGCGTTACCACTGGCTATGGCGACTCCTGCACCGTGGCCGTGCCGCCGTCCCTGGTGCCGGACCTGCCCCACCACCTCTACACCTATCACGGCATCGGTGCCGGCGCACTGCTGTCGCCCGAGCAGACCCGTGCCGTGCTCGGCGCGCGCCTGGCCTCGCTGTGCCAGGGCCTGTCGGGCGTCAGCCTGGATCTGCTGCGCCAGATCGAGACCCTGCTCAAGCACGACATCCTGCCGCTGATCCCCAGCGAAGGCTCGGTCGGCGCCAGCGGTGACCTGACGCCGCTGTCCTATCTCGCCGCCGTGCTCTGCGGCGAGCGCGAGGTCAAGGTCAATGGCGAAACCCTGGCAGCGGCCGACGCGTTGCGCGCCGTCGGCGCCACACCGCTGCGCCTGCGTCCCAAGGAAGGCCTGGCCATCATGAATGGCACGGCCGTCATGACCGGCCTGGCCTGCCTGGCCTTCGCCCGCGCCGACTACCTCGCCAGGCTGGCCACGCGCATCACGGCCATGAATGTCGTCGCCAGCGCCGGCAACGCTCATCACTTCGATGAGACCCTGTTCGCCGCCAAGCCCCATGCCGGCCAGCAGCGCGTGGCCGAGCGCCTGCGCGCCGACCTCGCCAGCGACAAGCCCTCGCGCAATGAGCAGCGCCTGCAGGACCGCTACTCGCTGCGCTGCGCTCCCCACGTCGTCGGCGTGCTGGAAGATGCGCTGCCCTGGCTGCGCCAGCTGATCGAGAACGAGCTCAACAGCGCCAACGACAACCCGCTGATCGACCCGGTGGAAGAACGCGTGCTGCACGGCGGCCATTTCTACGGCGGCCATATCGCCATGGCCATGGACACGCTGAAGACGGCCGTCGCCAACGTCGCCGACCTGCTGGACCGCCAGTTGGCCCTGCTGGTGGACGCGCGCTACAGCCACGGACTGCCGGCCAATCTGAGCGGTGCCAGCGGCGAGCGCGCCCCCATCAACCATGGCCTGAAGGCGCTGCAGATCAGCGTCTCGGCATGGACGGCCGAAGCCCTCAAGCAGACCATGCCGGCCTCGGTCTTCAGCCGCTCGACCGAGTGCCACAACCAGGACAAGGTCAGCATGGGCACCATCGCCGCCCGCGACGCGCTGCGCGTGCTGGACCTGACCGAACAGGTCGTCGCCGGCCTGCTAATCGCCGCCCGCCAGGCCCTGGCCCTGCGCGAACGCCAGGCGCCACTGGCCCTGACGCCCGAGCTGGCCGCCATGCAGGGCGACCTGGCCGAGCGCCTGCCGCTGATCAACGAGGACCGTGCCCTGGACAAGGAGCTGGTCGCGCTGATCGACGCCATCCGCCAACAGCGCTGGGACCTGTATGCCTGAGCTCTGGCACGAGATCGAGATCAGTCCGGCCTTCCATGACCTGGACCCGATGGACATCGTCTGGCACGGCCACTACGTCAAATACCTGGAGTTGGCCCGCAATGCGCTGATGGCCCGCTTCGACTACGACTACCCGCAGATGCGCGAGTCGGGCTATGCCTGGCCCATCGTCGACATGCGCCTCAAATACGTGGACATGCTGCCCTATGGCCGGCGCGTCATCGTGCGCGCCGAGATCGTCGAGTGGGAGAACCGCATCAAGGTCGACTACGTCATCCGCGACGCGGTGACTTCCAAGGTCATCCACAAGGCCCACACCATCCAGGTGGCCCTCAACATCGCGACGCGCGAGATGGAATACGTCTGCCCGCCGGTGCTGTGGAAAAAGCTTGGCGTGGATCCGTCATGAAGAGACGTGCGCTCCTGATGGCAGCTCTGCCGATGGCTGCCCACGCCGCGCCCGACCTTGCCCAGGCCGTGCGCGAACGCCTGCAGCAGCCCGAGTGGCTGCGCGGCGACTTCACGCAGGCCAAGAAGGTGCCGGGTTTTGCCAAGCCACTGGTGTCGAGCGGCAACTTCTTCGCCGCGCGCGGCCGTGGCGTGTTGTGGCGCACCGTCAAACCCTTTGCCAGCGAGCTGCGCCTGACGCAGAACGAGATCCGCGCTACGCAAGGCGGCCAGACGGCGATGAAGCTCGACGCTTCCCGTGAGCCGGCGGTGCGTGTCATCAACACGCTGATGTTCGCCCTGCTCAATGGTGACGTCAGCGGCCTGGCCGAACTCTTCGAACTGAGCGGCTCGACCAAGGGTGCCGGCTGGCAGCTGGCCCTGGTGCCCAAGCCCGGCGCTTTGCAGCAGGTGCTCAAGAAGGTCGGGCTCGAAGGCGACGGCTTTGTGCGCCGCATCCAGCTCTTCGAGGCCAATGGCGACGAGAGCCTGATCCAGCTGAGCAACCAGCGCACCGACGGCGCCGACGAGCCGGGTCTGTTCCAGTGAGTCTTGAGCGCGTGACCCGGCGCCTCGCGGCCGTTTGGCTCGCTCTCGTGCTCGCCTGCCTGGCCCACAACGCCTGGTACTGGGGCGTGCACCAGGGGGCGCCGGTGACCGATATGCTGGCCATGCTGCCGCGCGACGAGCAGCGCCCGCTGGCCGGCCAGGCCACGCAGGCCCTGGCCAATGCCGGCGCGCGCCGCATCACCGTGCTGATCGGCGGCGGCGACAAGGCGCAGGCCCAGCGTGCGGCCGATGCCTTCCTGCGGGCCCTGGGCGACGTGCCGGCCCGCCATCGCGTCGCCTATGCCGACCAGCAGGCCTGGCTGACCCTTTACACGCCGGTGCGCGCCGGCCTGCTGTCGCCTCAGTCTCGTGAGCGCCTGGCCAAGGCGCCCGCCGAGCAGCTGGCCGACCAGGCCCTGGCCGCCCTCTATCAACCCGTCGGTGGCCCGCGCGTCGGCGCCTGGGCCGACGACCCGCTCAACCTGTTCGGCCAATGGCTGGCCGAGCGCGGCCAGAGCAGCCGCGTGCGCGTGCAGGACGGCCGGCTGATGCTGACCGACCCGGAGGCGCCGGATCGCCACTACGCCCTGGTGCTGATCGAGCTGCCGGGCTCTGGCTTCGAGATCGGCGCCCAGCGCGCGCTGCAGCCGCGGCTGGATGCCGCCGCGCAGGCCGCGCAAGGGCAGGGCGCCCGCGTCATCTGCGCCGGCGTGCCGCTGTTCGCTTCCGCGGCGGCCGAGCAGGCCGAGCGCGAGATCCACACCATCGGCGCCGGCTCACTGATTGGCATCGTCGCGCTGACGCTGCTGGCCTTCCGCTCCATCCGCCCGCGCCTGCTCGTCGCCCTGTCCATGGCCGTCGGCCTGTGTGTGGCGACCTCGGTCTGCCTGCTGGTGTTCGGCCAGCTGCATCTGGTGACGCTGATCTTCGGCGCCAGCCTGCTCGGCGTGGCCGAGAACTACGGCAGCAACTACTTCAGCGCCCGCCAGGGCCTGCAAGCATCCGAGCGCTGGGTCATGCTGAGCCGCCAGATCCCCATCGTCAGCCTGGCCATGGCGACGACCGTCATCGGCTATGCCCTGCTGGCCCTGCCGCCCTTCCCGGGCCTGCGCCAGATCGCGGTGTTCTCGGCCGTGGGCCTGGTTGCGGCCTTCGTCACCGTGCTGTGGTGGTTTCCGCTGCTGGACGGTGCCGGCCGCATGGCGCCGACCCGCTTCGCCGACTGGCTGGGCTCGCGCCGCGCGCTGTGGCCGAGCCTGAAGGGGCGCGGCCTGGCCGTGCTGCTGCTGTTGTCCGCCGTGCTGGCGGCCTGGGGTGCGAGCCGGTTGCGGGTCGACGACGACATCCGCCAGCTGCAATCGGCGCCGCCCGCCCTGGTCGCCCAACAGCGTGAGTTCACGCGCCTGATGCAGGCGCCGGGCCTGGCCCAGTTCTTCGTCGTGCAGGGCCGCGACGAGCAGCAGCTGCTGGAGCGCGAGGAAGCGCTGACGGTGCTTCTGCGCGGCATGCAGCTCGGCGTGCAGGCCGTCAGCGACTGGCTGCCCTCGCAGCGCCGCCAGCACGACGATGCCGAGCTTGCTTCGCGCCGCGCCGCGGAGATGCGCTCGCTGCTGGCCGACAAGCTGGGCCAGCCGGTTGCGGCCGCGTCAGCGGCTTCGGCATCGCTCGCGCCGCAGGCCTGGCTGGCCAGTCCCGCCAGCGAACCGGTGCGCGCCCAATGGCTGGGCCGGCTGGGCCAGGGCATGGCCAGCGTCGTGCTGCTGCGCGGTGCCGAATCGGCCGATACACGTGCGGCGCTGGCGACGCTGAAGCTCGACGGTGTCACATGGGTCGACAAAGTGGGCGAGGTCAGCACCTTGCTGGGCCGCTACCGCGAGCTGATGTCGGCCGTGCTGCTGCTGGGCTTCGTGCTGACATGGGCCGCCCTGGTCTGGCGCTTCGGCCGCGCGGCCTGGCGCGCTCTGGCGCCCACGGCCTTGGCCAGCGTGCTCACGGTGGCCCTGCTTGCAATCGGCGGACAGGTCTTGCAGTTGTTTCACGTCCTGCCCCTGCTCATCCTGCTCGGCCTGGGTGTGGACTACGGCATATTCCTGCTCGAACAGCCTGGCCGCGCCGAGACCCGGCCCTTTCTGTCGGTGACCCTGGCCGCCGCGTCCACACTCCTGTCCTTCGGCCTGCTGGCCCTGTCCGGCACGCCGGCCCTGCAGGCCTTCGGCCTGACCTTGGCTGTCGGCGTCTTCCTCGCCTGGCTGCTCACCCCGTTCTTCCTGCCGCCCCATGCTTGAGACCAAGAAGTTCTCCCCCCCGAAGCAACGCGCCTTCGACGCCCGCTTCGAGGCCCAGAAGATCGCCTTCGGTCCGGTCGTCTTCCACTGCGTGCGCTACGCCTGGAAGCGCGGCATGCTCCAAGCCCTGGGCGAGGCCGGCGAGCGCGGCATCACGCTGGACGCACTCGAGGCCACGGGCCGCTGGAGCCGTTATGCACTGAAGCTGGTGCTGGAGTCCTGCCTGTCGGCCGGCGTCGTGCACATCGAGGCTGGCCGCTGGCAGCTCGACAAGGCCGGCTTCTGCCTGATCTCCGACGACATCACCCGCGTCAATTTCGACTTCATCCACGACGTCTGCTATCAGGGCCTGTTCGAGCTCGAACGCTCGCTGGACGCCGGCAAGCCGTTGGGCCTGGCGCATCTGGGCGACTGGCCCAGCATCTACCCGGTGCTGTCTGAGCTGCCCGAGCCGGCCAAGTCGAGCTGGTTTGCCTTCGACCAGCATTACTCGGACACCTCCTTCCCGGACATCCTGCCCGACGTCTTCGCCACCGCGCCGCGCCGCCTGATGGACATCGGCGCCAACACCGGCAAGTTCAGCCGCGCCGCGCTGAACTACGACGCGCACGTCGAACTCAACCTCGTCGACCTGCCCCAGCAACTGGCCGTGGCCGAAGCCAATCTCGCGGCCGAGGGCCTGCTCGAGCGTGCTCGCCTGCATGCGCGCAACCTGCTCGATCCCGAGGCCGCCCTGCCCGCGGGCATGGACCTGGTCTGGATGAGCCAGTTCCTGAGCTGCTTCGGCGAGGAGGAGATCGCCAGCATCTTCCGGCGCGTGGCCGCCTGCCTGGCCGAAGGCGGCCAGGTGCTGGTCATGGACACCTTCTGGGATCGCCAGCGCTATGACATCGCGGCCTATTGCCTCATCAACACCTCGCCCTATTTCACGGCCATGGCCAGCGGCAACAGCAAGGTCTACGAGAGCACCGACTACATCCGCGCCGCCGAAGCCGCCGGCCTGCGCCTGCTGACGGTGCGCGACGGCATCGGCTATTGCCACAGCCTGCTGAGGTTCGCCCGCGCATGAAGCGACGCCTGCTGTTGATCGCCACGTTGCTGACCGGCTGCGCCGCGCCGCCGCTGCCCAGCACCCTGCCTCCGCTGCGCCTGCCGCCCGCGGCCTTAGGCGCTGCCCGCTGGGCCTTGAGCCAACGCCTGTCCGTCACGCGCCTGGACCAGCCCGACGCGCCGCCGCAGCGCGTCGAACTGCAACTGCAGCTCGACGCCTCGGGCCTGCTGCTGGCCGGTTTCGCTTTCGGCCAGCGCGTGCTGCTGATGCAATGGGATGGCAGGGACCTGCGGGTGCAGCGCCATCCCATGCTGCCGGCGGAGGTGGACACCGATCGCATGCTGCGCGACCTCTGCCTGACCTTCTGGCCCGCGGAGGCCGTTCGCGCGGCCCTGCCCGAAGGCTGGACCTGGGAGCAGACCGCCACCGCCCTGGAGCTGCGGCAAGACGGGCAAGTCCGTCTGGTCGTCCAGCGCCCGACCGCCAACATCGTTGAGATCGTCAACCGGGCCGAGGGCTATCGCTTGTTGATCGAATCCCAATCCCAGGAGGGCACGTGATGTATCTGCAGCCTCCCGGCGTCATCTGCGCGGCCGGCCACGACCTGGGCGCGCTGCGCGACGCGGTGTTTGCCGACGCACCCGGCGGTGTAGCACTGAACGGCAAGATCTGGCCCGGCCATGAGCTGCATCTGGGCGCGGTGCGCGCCGAGCTGCCCTCGGTCGGGCACCTGCCGCTGCAGCAGCGCAGCCGCAACAACGCCCTGCTGCTGGCGGCGCTGGCCCAGATCCGCCCGCAGGTGGACGCGGCAATTGCCCGCCACGGTGCCGACCGCATCGGCGTCGTGCTCGGCACCAGCACCTCCGGCATCGGCGAGAGCGAGGCAGCCATCGCCGCTCTGGCCCGCGACGGCCGGCTGCCGGCGGACTTCCATGTCGAGCAGCAGGAGCTAGGTTCGCCCGCGGCCATGCTGGCCGACGTGCAGGGCCTGGGTGGCCCGCGCTATGTCGTGTCCACTGCCTGCTCTTCCGGCGCCAAGGCCATGGCCAGCGGCGCGCGTCTGTTAAAGGCCGGCCTGTGCGACGCCGTGCTGGTGGGCGGCGTGGATGCGCTCTGCGGCATGACGGTGGCCGGCTTTGCGGCCCTGGACTCGGTCGACCCCGAGCGCTGCCGCCCGATGAGCGCGACGCGCAGCGGCATCAATATCGGCGAGGGCGCGGCCCTCTTCATGCTGAGCCGCGAGGCCTCCGCCGTGCGGTTGTCGGGCTGGGGTGAGAGCTCCGACGCCCACCACATCTCGGCCCCGAAGCCAAGCGGCGGCGGCGCCCTGGCTGCCATGCGCGAGGCGCTGGACCGTGCCGGCCTGAGCCCCGCCGACATCGGCTACCTGAACCTGCACGGCACCGCCACGCCGCAGAACGACGCCATGGAAAGCCGTGCCGTGGCTGAGCTCTTCGGCCTGGGCCTGCCCTGCTCCTCCACCAAGCCGCTGACCGGCCATGCCCTCGGCGCGGCCGGCGCCATCGAGGCCGCCATTGCCTGGCTGACGGTGGCCGGCGACGGCCGCCTGCCCGTCCATCACTTCGACGGCCAGCGCGATGGCGAACTGCCGCAGATCACCCTTGTCGCAACCGGCCAGCGCCTTGCCTCGGCGCCGCGCCATGTGATGAGCAATTCCTTTGCCTTTGGCGGCAACAACGCCTCGCTGGTGCTGAGCCATGACTGACGCGCTACCGCCCATCCTCGAACTGGTGCCCCATGCCGGGTCCATGAGCCTGCTCGGCCGCCTCATCGCCGTCGAAGGCGAGCGCCTGAGCGCCGAGGTCGTCGTGCCGGCCGACGGGCTGTTCAGCCACGACGGCGGCGTGGGCGCCTGGGTGGGCATCGAGTACATGGCCCAGGCCGTCGCCGCCTGGGCGGGCTGGCAGGCGCGGCAACTTGGCCAGCAGCCGCGCATCGGCCTGCTGCTGGGCACGCGGCGCTATCGCTGCAGCGTGGCGCGCTTCGCAGCCGGCCAGCGTCTGCAGGTGGACATCGAGCGCGGCTACCAGGCCGACAACGGCCTGGGCCAGTTCGACTGCCGCATCCATGCCGACGGCGCCGAGTTGGCGAGCGCCACGCTGACGGTGTTCGGGCCTGAAGACCCGAGCGCATTTTTGAACGGAGAAACTGTATGAGTACGGTGCTGGTCACCGGGTCGTCCCGCGGCATTGGCCGCGCCATCGCGCTGCGCCTGGCGCACGACGGCTACGACATCGTGCTGCATTGCCGCGCCCAGCGTGAGCAGGCCGAGGCCGCTGCAGCGGAGATCCAGGCGCTGGGCCGCACGGCTCGCGTGCTGCAGTTCGACGTGGCCGATCGCGAGGCCGCGTCCAGCGCGCTGCTGGCCGACATCGAGGCCCATGGCTGCTACTACGGCATCGTCTGCAATGCCGGCATCGCCCGCGACGGCGCCTTCCCGGCGCTGAGCGGCGAGGACTGGGATGCCGTTATCCACACCAACCTCGACGCCTTCTACAACGTGCTGCAGCCGCTGACCATGCCATTGGTGCGCCGCAAGGCGGCGGCACGCATCGTCACGCTGGCCTCGGTGTCGGGGATCATGGGCAACCGCGGTCAGGTCAACTACAGCGCGGCCAAGGCCGGCATCATCGGCGCCACAAAGGCGCTGGCCGTCGAGCTGGCCAGCCGCAAGATCACGGTCAACTGCGTGGCGCCGGGGCTGATAGAAACCGACATGGTTGATCCGGCGCTGGTTGAGGAGGCCTTGAAGATCATTCCGGCCAGGCGCGTGGGACGGCCCGAAGAGGTCGCGGCGGTGGTGAGTTTTCTGATGGGCGAGGATGCGGCGTACATCACTCGCCAGGTGATATCCGTGAACGGGGGAATGGTGGGATGAGCGGAAAAAAGAGAGTCGTCATCACGGGCATAGGCGCGCTGTCGCCGCTGGGCCATGACGCCGAGACCGTGCTGGACAGCCTGCGCGCCGAGACCAACAAGGTCCAGCGCATGGGGGAGTGGGCCGACTACGAAGGCCTCAACACGCAGGTGGGAGTGCCCTGCGCGCCCTTCGAGCTTCCGGCCGAACGCTACAACCGCAAGAGCATGCGCAGCATGGGTCGCGTGGCCCAGATGGCGACGCGCTCGGCCGAACTTGCCCTGGAGCAGGCCGGCCTCATCGGCGACCCGCTGGTGACCAGCGGCAGGCTCGGCGTGAGCTTCGGTAGCTCCAGCGGCACGCCCAGCGCCGTCGGCGACTTCGGCCGCATGATGAGCGCCAAGAGCATCGAGGGCATCAACGCCAACACCTATGTGAAGATGATGTCGCACACGGCGACGGTCAATATCGCGGTGTTCTTCGGCATCACGGGCCGCATCATCACGACCAGCAGCGCCTGCACTTCGGGCAGCCAGGGTCTGGGCTATGCCTACGAGGCCGTGCAGAGCGGCAAGCAGGTGGCCATGCTGGCTGGCGGCGCCGAAGAGCTGGACCCGACACAGGCGGCGGTCTTTGACACGCTGTTCGCCACCAGCACGCAGTACAACGACCAGCCGCGCATGACGCCGCGCCCCTTCGACAAGGACCGCGACGGCCTGGTGCTGGGCGAGGGCGCCTGCACCTTCGTGCTCGAGGAATACGAGCATGCCAAGGCGCGCTGCGCCAACATCCTCGGCGAGATCGTCGGCTACGGCACCAATTGCGACGGCACCCACGTGACCCAGCCGCAGTGCGCCACCATGGCCCAGGCCATGCGCCTGGCGCTAGAGGATGCCGGCCTGCCGCCCGAGGTCATTCCCTATGTGAATGCCCACGGCACCTCGACCGACCAGGGCGACGTGGCCGAGAGCCAGGCCACGCAGTCGGTGCTGGGCAGCCGGACCGCCATCTCTTCGCTGAAGAGCTATATGGGCCACACTCTGGGCGCCTGCGGCGCGCTGGAGACCTGGATGACGCTGGAGATGATGAAGGCCGGCTGGTTTGCGCCGACGCTGAACCTGCGCCAGGTCGACCAGCGCTGTGGCGAACTCGACTACGTGCTGGGCGGCGGCCGCAAGCTCGAGACGGAGTACGTCATGACCAATAATTTCGCCTTCGGCGGCATCAACACGTCGCTGATCCTGCGCCGTATCTGAAGCACCCGGGAAGGGGTTGATGAAGTCTTGGTTCTGGATGGCCGCGCTGCCCGCGGCTTTTGTCATGTCCGCGGCGCATGCTGCCGATGCAATGCCCGCCATCGACATGGTGAGCGTGCCGGTCGGCTGCTTCTAGATGGGCTCGGCGGTGCACGAGAAGCATGAGCGCCCGGTGCACAAGGTCTGCCTCAAGGCCTTCGAGATCGGCAAGACCGAGGTTACTCAGGCGCAATGGTGTGCAGTGATGGGCACCAGTCCGTCTCAATACGCTGCGGCGACACCTGCCCGGTGGAGCGCGTGTCCTGGAACCAGGCCCAGGACTTCATCCAGAAACTCAACGCCCAGGGCGGCCGCGGCGGCTATCGCCTGCCCTCCGAGGCCGAGTGGGAGTGCGCCTGCCGCAGCGGCGGCAAGGACAAGGTCTGGGCGGGCACCAACTCGGCCGACGAGGTCGATGGCATCGCCAGGTACGGCAAGGATGCGGCCGGCTTCGCCCCCCATCCGGTCGGCACCAAGAAGTCCAACGGACTTGCCATTCACGACATGTCGGGCAATGTGTGGGAGTGGGTGCAGGACAAGTTCGTCACGCCCTATCCCACCACGCCCGAGAACAGCCCCGTCATCGAGTCGGGCGGCGAGGACAAGCGCGTGACGCGCGGCGGCTCCTTCCACGGCAAGGTCAACTATGTGCGTTGCGGCCTGCGCAAGCGCTACAAGGCTGACCTGACGGACGGTCGCATCGGCCTGCATCTGGCGCGCGACGACCCTTGAGCCGCTCGGCGGGCGTCAGCAGTTTCGATTCAATAATCTCGCTTTGTTCATAGTCAAGGAGGACGAACATGAAGGCAGTCAAGACGGCGTTGGTCGCAATCACCCTGGGTCTGACGCTGGGCACCGCCCAGGCGCGTGACGAGCCCATGTATGTGCCCGAGCGCGTCAGCGTGGCCGGCAAGCCCGATCTCACCCAGGCCAGGTTGCATGACGCACTGGTGCGCGCCGGCGCGCGCCGCAGCTGGATCGTGCAGAACGATGTGCCGGGCGAGCTGACGCTGAAGTACAGCCGCCAGGGCAAGCACGAGGCGACCGTCAAGGTGAGCTATGACGCCACCAGCTACCAGCTGGCCTACGTCAACAGCTACAACCTGAACGCCGATCCGGACAAGCAGCGCATCCACCCCACCTACAACATGTGGATCCGCAACCTCAGCAACGACATCGCCAGCGAGGTCTCGCTGATCGGCCTGAAGTAAGCCCGTGGCCTGGGCCTGCGCCGCCCCGCTGCAGCAGGCCCTGGCCGTCGTCGGTGACGACATCGCCTGGCTGGGCCCGGCGGAGCGTGAGCGCTGGGCCGGGTTCTCGGGCGTGCAGCGGCGCCGCCAATTCGTGGGCGGCCGCTGGCTGGCGCGGCGCCTGCTGGCGCATGTCGGCGCGGCCGGACTGGCGCTGGGCCTCGATCCCGATGGCCGCTGCACCGCGCCACCGCCCTGGTGCTTGTCCATCAGCCACAGCGGCGACTGGATAGGCGTGGCGGTGGCCGAGACCGGCCTCGCAGGCCTGGACCTGCAGGTCGAAAACCCGGGCCGGGACTGGCAGGCGCTGGCCGCGTTCGCTGGCCTGCAACCCTGTCCCGATGCCGCGTATTTCTATCGGCACTGGACGCTGGCCGAGGCCTGGCTGAAGTCCCATCCCGACATCCACAGCCTGTCCGCCCTGCGCGGCCTGCGCTGGCGGCCCGACGCTGCCGGGCCGGCCTGGCATGGCCAGGTGGGCAATCTGCACTGGGCCTTTGTCGGCGCCGCGGCGCCCGAATGGGTGGCCGGGCTTCTGCCCCAGAGCCTGCAGCCGGCCGCGGGCGAGGGCTGGTCGCTGCTCAGTGCGGCTTGATGGCCACCGCGTTCAGCAGCGTCTCTTCGCGCACCTTGGGCACGCCGAAGCCCAGCCATTCCAGCGCACCCAGGTCCTTGCGGCTCCACCACAGATAGGGCGTGCTGGTGCGCTCCTCGCTGAGCTCGAAGCCGGCGACGCGCAGCATCTCGAGGAACTCCGGTGCGCTGCGCTGCACAAGCATGGGATGGCGGAACAGCAGGCGAATGATCCAGCTGTGGATGTAGGCACGCGTGCTTTCGGCCAGCAGCAGGCGGCCACCGGGCTTGAGAACGCGGAAGACCTCGGCCAGGGCCGTGGTCTGGTCGACGATGTGGTGCAGGGTCTGGTGGCAGAGCACCACGTCCACCGAGGCGTCGGGCAGGGGGATGCGCTCGGCATGGGCCTGGTGCAGGGTCACGGGCACGCCGCAGGACTCGCGCATGGCCGCGCAGCGCTGCGCGAAGTCGGGTTCGGCGTCGAGGGCGTGGATGTGGCTGGGCCGCAAGCGCTGCGCCAACTCGGGCAGGGAATGGCCCTGGCCGGTGCCGATGTCCAGCACGACGCCACCACTCGGCAGGTCGGGGGCCATGCGTTGCAGGTCGCTGAGGGCGCGGCCGAGCACGTGGATGCGCCAGGTGGCGGTGGACAGAAACCACAGGCCGAAGCGCGTTTCGGGGACGAAGGCCGGCGCGCGCGGCGCGGCCGAAGAGGAGGGGATTAAATTCATTTTGGCTGTTGGCATGGGGCGCGCGGTGTGCCTTGGCGGTCACTCCCTGTCCGGACGTCCGGTGGCGATGATAGGGGCTGGCAGCTGGCCGACTTCGGCGACATCCGCCCAGGCGATGCGTCCGCGCACGAGGCGCAGCAGCAGCTTGTGCCCGATCTTGAAGTTCCAGTTGAAGCTGGTCTGCAGCACCACCACGGCCATGCGGCTGTCGCGGTGCAGGCCGACATAGGCGGTGTGGCCCACGGCCATGCCGACCTGGTTGGTGATGGGAATGCCATCGAAGTCGTCGGTGACCCAGGCGATGCCAGGGGCGTCCTCGGGGCGGGGCGTGCGCACGCGCAGGTTGTCTGCCAGCAGGCTGTTGAGATGACCCGCGTCGCCGTCCAGATGGGCAACGGCGAAGCTCAGTAGGTCGGCGGCCGTCGAATACAGGGCCGCCGATCCCTGCATGGCCGCGGGAAAGCGCCAGTCGGCGACGGGCCGGCCGCGCGACATGAAATAGGGCTGGTCGCCCGCATGGCCCTGGGCGCGGTGCGCCGGGCCCGGCTCCAGGCCGGTATGCGTCAGCTGCAGCGGGGCCAGCACCTTCTCCGCGAGCAGCGGCCCGAAGGCGCGCCCGGTGCAGGTCTCGATGGCCATGCCGATCAGCGCATAGCCGATGTTGGAATAGGCCGGCTCGGGATGGGGCGGCGGTGTGAAGCCGGCCATGAAGCGCGCCAGGCCCTCGGCGTCCAGCACCTCGTAGAAGTTGCTGCCGGTGAAGGTGAAGCGCAGCAGGCCGGTGAACAGGCTCAGGTCGGTCGGCTGGCGGGGCAAGCCGGCGCTGTGGGTGGCGAGCTGCAGCAGCGTCAGGCGGGCGGCCTGCGGCGTCAGCTGCAACTGGGGCAGCAGTTCGGCCAGGGTCTCGTCCCAGCGCAGGCAACCCTCGTCCACGAGCACGCTGAGCAGGGCGCCGGTATAGCCCTTGGTCAGCGAGCCGATGGGAAAGAGGGTCTCGGGGCCAAGGGGGGCGCCGTCGGTCTCGCCGACGCCATAGCTGAAGAACTGCCGGCGTCCGTCGGGCGTGGCGACGCCGACGATCAGCCCGGGGGTCTCGCGCCCGGCCAGCACCGGCTGCACCAGGCGCTCGACGCCGGCGCGTAGCGGCTCGCGCGGCAGCGCGCTGGCGGCGGGCTCGGCCTCCTGATGCGTCATGTGGCCACAGCCGCCGATCAGGGCCAGCAGCAGGAGCAGAAGGGCTCGTCTCACGGCTTCAGCCACAGCAGCGACTGCCAGAAGCCGGGGATGCGTTGCACGGGGTCTTCCGGATTCACTGTGCGGGCCAGCGCGATGGCCTCGATGTCGTCGGCCTGGCCGTAGAAGGGCCGATCCGCGACACGCAGGCCCTGGGCGCGCGCGCTGTTGATCAGCAGTTGCAGATATTCCGCCAGGTGTTCGGCCGTGAAGGGGTTGGGATCGTGGAAGGTCACGACGACCGGGATGACGCCCTGCACCACGGGCAGTTCGCCGGCGAGCACGCGCGGCCTGAGCAGCTCCATCTGGTACTTCATGTGCTGTCGGCGGCGCGGGCTGCCATAGGGCGGGAACAGCTTGCCATCATTGGCCGTGACGTCGGTCAGCAGTGCGCGCAGGCCGGCGTCCGCATAGGCGCCCAGTGTGCGGTCGTCGTAGGCCCACATGGGCGGGCGCACGATGCGCGGCACGACGCCGAGCTCGGCGTGGTCGGCGAGGCCGTTCTTCAGCGTCTCGCTGAGCGTCTCGGGGCTCATGCTCAGATGGTTGGAATGGCCCGGCGTCGCGGTGTGGAAGCCCAAAACATGGCCCAGGGCCATTTCACGCTGCATCATCTGGCGACCCTGGGGCGTGCCGCCGCCGTTCGCCGCCCGCGTCTGCACGAAGAAGATGGCCTTGATGCCGGGCTGCACCGGGTTGCGCGCCAGCGTGCCCAGCACCTGCTCGGTGGGGTTGGGCGCGCTGCGGATGCTGGGACCGTCGTCGAAGGTCAGCAGGAAACGCAGCGGCGGCATGTCGGCATTGGCCGCGCGGTGGGCTGCCGATCGGCAGCCGCCCAGCAGCGCGAACGCTGCCAGCGCAAGGCAGAGGAAGAGAGAGGGCACGCGACCGTCTGGCCCCTGGCGGGGCGCGGTTTTTCAGAGCCCCAGATTTTATGGAGATCGATCCGCCGGGGACCCTGGTAAACGAGGGGATGGTGGGACGGACAATGCCGGGCATGACCGATACCCGCATCACCCTGCAAAGCCCCGATGGCGCCAGCGCCGAGTTCAGCCTGAACGGCGGACATCTGCTGTCCTGGAAGCCAGTCGGCGCCGGCGAGCAGCTCTATCTGTCGCCGCGCAGCGAGTTCGCGCCGGGCAAGGCCATCCGCGGCGGCGTGCCGGTGTGCTTCCCGCAGTTTGCCGACCGCGGCCCCCTGCCCAAGCATGGCTTCGCCCGCACCCTGCCGTGGGAGCTGGTCAGCCAGGAGCAGGGCAAGGACGACGCGCTGGCCGTCGTGCGCCTGCGCGACAACGGCATCACGCGCGCCCTGTGGCCGCATGCCTTCGAACTGGAGCTGAGCGTGCGCATCGGCGGCCGCACGCTGGACGTCGAGCTGGCCTGCGAGAACCTGGGTGACGCGCCGCTGCAGTTCACCGCCGCCTTGCACACCTATCTGCGCGTGCTGGACCTGGACGCCGTCAGCGTCGAGGGCCTGGCCGGCCTGCGCTACTGGGACAACGTCAAGAAAGCCGACGCGCTGCAGCGCATGGACCTGCTGCTGACGGGCGAGAAGGGCGTGCTCGACCTGGACCGCATCTACTACGGCGTCAAGGAGAGACCGCTGCTGGTGACCGAGGACCGTCGCCAGCTGGCCGTGCGCCAGCAGGGCTTCGAGGACGCGGTGGCCTGGAACCCGGGCCCCGAGCGCTGTGCCCAGCTGGCCGACATGCCGCCCGAAGGCTGGTCCGAGATGCTGTGCTTGGAGGCAGCCATTATCGGCCGGCCCGTCGAACTGCCGGCCGGCGAAAGCTGGGTGGGGCGCCAGAGCCTGGCGCTGCTCTGACCTCGATAATCGGGGCATGCCTTCCAGTTCTAACTTTGCTGCCCTGCAAAACGACACCTTCCTGCGCGCCTGCCTGCGCCAGCCTACCGAGCACACCCCCATCTGGTTGATGCGCCAGGCCGGCCGCTACCTGCCCGAGTACCGCGCCACGCGCGAGAAGGCCGGCAGCTTCATGGGCCTGGCCACCAACACGGACTACGCCACCGAGGTGACGCTGCAGCCGCTGGAGCGCTTCCCCCTCGACGCCGCCATCCTGTTCAGCGACATCCTGACCGTGCCGGACGCGATGGGCCTGGGCCTGTCCTTCCAGCAGGGCGAGGGCCCCAAGTTCGCCAAGGTCGTCCGTGACGAAGCCGCCGTCGCGGCGCTTGAAGTGCCGGACATGGACAAGCTGCGTTATGTCTTCGACGCCGTCACCTCCATCCGCAAGGCCCTGAACGGCCGCGTGCCGCTGATCGGCTTCTCGGGCAGCCCCTGGACGCTGGCCTGCTACATGGTCGAAGGCGGGGGTTCGGACGACTACCGGCTCGTGAAGAGCCTGATGTATGCCCGCCCCGACCTGATGCACCGCATCCTGGACATCAATGCACGCTCGGTGGCGGCCTATCTGAATGCCCAGATCGAAGCCGGCGCCCAGGCCGTCATGCTGTTCGACTCCTGGGGCGGCGTGCTGGCCGACGGCGCCTTCCAGCAGTTCAGCCTCGCCTATTCGCACCAGGTGTTGAAGCAGGTGAAGACCGAACACAACGGCGTGCGCATCCCGCGCATCCTGTTCACCAAGGGCGGTGGCCTGTGGCTGAACGAGATCGCCGACGCCGGCGCCGACGCCGTGGGCCTGGACTGGACCATGAACCTCACCACCGCCCGCGCCCGCGTGGGCGACCGCGTAGCGCTGCAGGGCAATCTCGACCCCAACGTGCTGTTCGCGCCACCCGAAGCCGTGCGCGCCCAAGCACGGGCCGTGCTGGACAGTTTCGGCAAGCCCGCCGCGGGCCATGGCCATGTCTTCAACCTCGGCCACGGCATCAGCCAGTTCACGCCGCCTGAGAGCGTCGAGGCCTTGGTGGACGAGGTTCACCAGCACTCGCGCCGCCTGCGTGCGACGGTCTGATGAGGCCGTCAAATCTGCACTTGCGCGATGACTTATCCCCAAAAACTGGGGGGCGAGGGCGCCGGACTGCAGTTGGTGCGGCGCACCTAAGAGTTTTCCCGAATCTTTGCTAAGTGCTTGATTTTCAAGGCGGTGCACAAAACGCAGCAGGGAACGAATTTGGGGTGCCGCAGCCCGTGTCGGTGCGCTATCGCTTCCTGCGGGCCGATTTGCTCACAAACTTATCCACAGAAATTGTGGGCAACCCAAGAGCCTTTCTAAATCATGCACTTGCAGCCATTTGCTGAGCCACTGCTTCACAAGAAGCGCGGAGCTGCGCATGGCTGAAAAGACAGGTGCCACCACGGTGCGCGTCGCCGTCGACGCGCCCCAGCACAGCGGCCTGAAAGGCCCGCTTGACTACGCCAGTGAGCAGGCGCTCGCATCGGGGTCGCTGGTGCGGGTGCCTCTGGGTAAACGCGAGCTGCTGGGGGTGGTCTGGCCCGGCGAGGCCGCGCCGGCCGAAGGACTGGCGCTGAAGCCGGTGGCCGCTATTTTCGATGCCCTGCCGCCGCTGGATGCGGACTGGTGCCGCCTGCTGGACTTCGCCGCCGGCTATTACCAGCGCAGCGTCGGCGAACTGGCCAGCGCCGTGCTGCCGCCGCAACTGCGGGAGCTGTCGCCCGATCAACTGGCCGCGCGTCTGCGCAAGCTGGACCGCAAGGCCGCAAGGCCGGTCGCCGTGCCAGAGCCGGTCAAGCCCGAGCTGGCGCCGGAGCAGGCCGAGGCCGTGGCGCGCATCGCGGCGCAGATCGCCGGAACTGCGCCACCCAAGCCCGTGCTGCTCTTCGGCGTGACCGGCAGCGGCAAGACCGAGGTCTACCTGCGCGCCGCCGAGGCCGCGCTCGCCGCCGGGCGGCAGGTGCTGGTGCTCGTGCCCGAGATCAACCTGACGCCCCAGCTGGAGGCCCGCTTCACCGAGCGCTTCGCGGCCTTGTTGCCCGAGCCTCTCGCCATCGTCTCCCTGCATAGCGCGTTGACGCCGGCCCAGCGCTTGCAGAACTGGCTGGCCGCCCATCTCGGCCGCGCCCGCCTCGTGCTGGGCACGCGGCTGGCGGTGTTTGCCTCTCTGCCTGAGCTGGGGCTGATCGTCGTCGACGAGGAGCACGACCCGTCCTACAAGCAGCAGGATGGCGCCCGCTACTCGGCCCGCGACCTGGCCGTCTGGCGCGCCCATGACCTGCGCGTCCCCGTCGTACTCGGCTCGGCCACGCCCTCGCTGGAGAGCTGGCAGCACGCCGAGAGTGGCCGTTATGAGCGATTGACGCTGGCCGCCCGCATCGGTGGCGGCGCCCTGCCCAAGGTGCGTCTCTTCGACATGAAGGCCCTGCCGGCCACCGCCGGCGTGACGACGACGTTGACCGTGCCGCTGCTGGCCGCGCTGAAGGACAGGCTGGACCGCGGCGAGCAGAGTCTCGTGTTCCTGAACCGCCGCGGCTATGCGCCGGTCCTGCATTGCGGCGAATGCCAGTGGAAGAGCGACTGCCCGCATTGCAGCGCCTGGCGCGTCTTCCACAAGCGCGACCGCACGCTGCGCTGCCACCACTGCGGCTTCGCCGAGCGCGTGCCGCGGGCCTGCCCCAACTGCGGCAACCACGACATCGCGCCCATCGGTCGCGGCACGGAGAAGCTGGAAGAGCAGTTGAGCGAGGCCCTGCCCGGCGCGCGCGTGCTGCGCATCGACGCCGACTCGACGCGCCGCAAAGGCGAGCTCGAGGCCCAGCTCAAGGCCGTGCACGACGGCGAGGTCGACATCCTGGTCGGCACGCAGATGATCACCAAGGGCCACGACTTCCGGCGCATCCGTTTCGTGGCGGCGGTGAACCCGGACGGGGCCCTCTTCAGCAGCGACTTCCGCGCCCCCGAGCGCCTGTTCGCGCTGCTGATGCAGGCAGGAGGCCGTGCCGGGCGTGACGCCTCGGGCGAGACGCCGGCCGAGATGTGGGTGCAGACCTGGCACCGTGACCATGCCCTCTACCAGGCCCTGGCCCGGCACGACTATGAGCGCTTCGCGCGCGACCAGCTCGCCGAGCGCCGCTCAGCCAGCCTGCCGCCCTTCTCCCATCTCGCCCTGCTGCGGGCCGAAGCGCGCACAGCCGAGGCCGCCAAGGCGTTCCTGGACGCGGCGGCCGGGCTGTTGCAGGACGCACAGGTGCTGGTCTATCCGCCGGTGCCGCATGCCGTGGCCCGCGTGGCCGATGTGGAGCGCATGCAGATGCTGGTGGAGGCCACGCAGCGCGCGCGGCTGCAGGGCTTTCTGCGCGCCTGGGTGCCGGCATTGATTGCGCTCAAGCGCGAGCACAAGGCGGTGCTGCGCTGGGCCGTGGACGTCGACCCCTTGGCGATCTGATGCCATCGCCTTGTTGAGCCGGGAGGCCCCGGCCTGCTTGCGGCTCAGCGGCGGTTCAGCGTCGCAGCCAGCGCCGTGGCGCGGCGGGCCTTGGCATTGCGGCGCAGGGTGCGCGGCAGCAGCAGGCAGCCGGCCAGTGCGGCGAAGCTCAGGGCCAGGCTGCCCGGCTCGGGGAGTCGGCGCACGCTGACGTTGTCCAGGCTGCCGCCCACGCCGTCACTGGTGCCGACGGCGGCGAAGCTCAGCAGGTTGTTGCCCGCCTGGGCCGTCAGGCTGAATTTGTATTCGGCCCATTGATTGCCGCTGCCGCCGAGGCCGCTCAGCGTAGAGCCCAGCTGCACGCCGTTCCAGAAGGCCTGGATGCCATTGGTCGATGCGGGCTGAAACTCGCGCGGCGAGTACCAGAAGCTCAGCTCCAATCGGTCGCCGGCCGTCAGACCGGCCAGGGTCTGGCCGATGGTCGTGTTGCCGTTGGTGTCGAGCTCGATGAAGTTGCTGCCGTCCTGGGCCTGGCCCGCGACGTTGTTGCGGATCTCGAAGCCCGTGCCGGGACCGGCGAGCCAGGTCCAGCCGGGAATCGCGGCGACATTGACCCAATTGCCGTTGGCGACGATGGTGCTTTCGAAGCTGCCGTTTACGAGCAGGTTGCCGGCCGGCACGGGGGCGGCCAGGGCAGAGACACTGAGGGCGGTCAGGGCAAGCAGGGAGGCGACGCGTTTCATCGGCGGGCAGGGGTTGGGGTGACTGGCCGCGATTCTTTGGCCCGCCCTGGCCTGCACCCGTTGCAGAGTTCACACCTGCAAAAGCCACTCCCTCAGACCGGTGTGCGCCCTGTGAAGCAATTCACAAGAACGCAGGCTCCTCGTCCAGGACATTGTCTGGACGAGACCACGCCGCGGCCGGAGCTGCAGCATGTGCAAGACCGAAGGGCGGGCTCGCTCAGGCGCGCGGGCTGTGGCCCAGGGTGCTGGCGAGTGCGGTGGCGCGGCGCTGCTGTTCCTGACGGCGCAGGGCGCGGCTGATGGGGCGGGCGACGGCCACGGCGAGGACGCCTAGGGCAATTAGCAGCGTGCCGCTGTCGACCTGGGTGGGTAGGGCGTCGAACTCGGTTTCGGCCTGGCGAGGGGCCGGCGTCCAGCGGGCGTTGCCATTCAGCGACGTCAGACTGGCAGAACCCAGACGACCGGCATCGGCAATGACGGTGGCCGTCGTCGTGTCGACGATGGGTTGGCGCACATCACGCCCGGCACCGGCAGGTGCGGTGGTACTCAGGGCAGCGAGGGCAGCAGCAAGGACCAGGGCTTTCATGTGCGGACTCACCAGAAAGAAGGGCTGGATCGCATTGTTCGCAGCCTAGCGTGATGGAGTTGTGAAGACTTCACGCGCTTGAGGGGTCCCCCCGCGAATGAGCGCCTCGGCCTTGAAATTTGTGGGGCGCCTCAATCAGTCTTGCTTCGGCTGAACCCCGGCAAGCACATCGCCAGCGCGGGCCGGCCAGGCGAACTGGCGTCGGACACCAACAGTCCCTGCGGACTGCTTGTGCCTACGAAAGGCACTCCGGCCGCGAGCTACTGGGATTGGGCCGACGCCCGTGCGGCTGCCTTGGCCGCCAGTTCTTCCCGCATGCGCTTGAGCTTTTCCCGGGGATCCTCGCGAGTGCCGCCCTCTCCCAGCTTCATTTCGGCCAGGAAGCGGCTCGGGATGCCCACGATGGTGTCGCGGCCTTTCTTGCGCCGGCGCAAGGTCGACACCGCCAGGGTCGTGCGGGCCCGGGTGATGCCGACATACATCAGCCGTCTCTCCTCCTGCAGGGCCTCGACCGTCATTTCTTCTTCATCGCGCTTGAAGGGCAGCAGGCCCTCATTGACGCCGGCCAGCACGACATGCGGCCATTCCAGGCCCTTGGAGGCATGCAGGGTGGTCAGCGTGACCTGGTCCTGCTCCTCGCCGCGTTCGGCCAGCGACAGGATGACCGAGATAGTCTGGGCCACATCCAGCACGCTCTGCTTGGGCTCGGTGAAGCTAACGCCGTCTTCCTCGCTGTGCTGGCCGCCGCAGCGCTTGGCGATCCAGTCGACAAAGTCCAGCACATTGCCCCAGCGCGCCTGGGCGACCTTCTCGTTCTCCTCGTTGTCGACGAGGTGGGCTTCGTAGGCGATGTCCTTGAGCCACTCCGTCAACATCGCATGTGCCGCGGTGTGGCCCTCGGTGTGCCTGGCCTTGTATTGCAGCTCGTTCACGTAGCGGCCGAACTCGTGCAGCTGGGCCAGCGCCCGGGCCGTCACCGCGGTGGCCAGGCTCTCGGAGAACAGGGACTCGAACATGCTGCACTTCCACTGCGCCGAGAAGCTGCCGAGAGCCCCCAGCGTGGTGTGGCCGATGCCGCGCTTGGGCGTCGTCACGGCGCGCAAAAAGGCCGGGTCGTCGTCCTGGTTCACCAACAGGCGCAGCCAGGCGCACAGGTCCTTGATCTCGGCCTTGTCGAAGAAGCTCTGGCCGCCAGAGACCTTGTAGGGGATCTGGGCGCGGCGCAGGGCCTGCTCGAAGACGCGCGCCTGGTGGTTGGCGCGGTAGAGGATGGCGAAGTCCTTGAAGTTCGGTCCCTTGCCGTCGGCGCGCAGCTGCTGGATGCGTGCGACGGCGCGGTCGGCCTCGTGCTCCTCGCCATCGGCCTCCAGCAGCGCGATGGGCTCGCCGTCGCCATACTCGCTCCACAGCTTCTTCTCGAACAGCTTGGGGTTGCCGGCGATGACGTTGTTGGCGGCGCGCAGGATGGCGCCCGTTGACCGGTAGTTCTGCTCCAGCGGGATGACCTTCAGCGTCGGGTAGTCGGTCGGCAGGCGCTTGAGGTTCTCGATGGTCGCGCCGCGCCAGCCGTAGATGGACTGGTCGTCGTCGCCCACGGCCGTGAACATGCCGCGCTCGCCCACGAGGGCCTTCAGCAGCTCGTACTGCACGGCATTGGTGTCCTGGTATTCGTCCACCAGCACATAGCGCAGCTTGGTCCTCCATTTCTCGCGCGCCTCGGCGTCGGTGGTCAGCAACTTCAGCGGCAAGGTGATGAGGTCGTCGAAGTCGACGGCCTGGTAGGCCGCCAGGCGCTCCTGGTAGCGCACCATGACGGCGGCGGCCGAGCGCTCGTCCTCGTCCCGGGCGACCTGGGCCGCCTGGGCGGGGCCCAGCCCCATGTTCTTCCACAGCGAGATGGTCCATTGCCAGCGCTGCGCCTGCTTCACGTCCGTTGTGCCGCCGGCATCCTTCAGCACGTTGAGCACATCGTCGCTGTCGAGGATGGAGAACTGCTCCTTCAGCCCGACGCGCCGGCCTTCCTCGCGCAGCAGGCGCACGCCCAGGCTGTGAAAGGTCGAGATGGCGAGGTCCTTGGCCGCCTTCTTGCCCACCAGGGCCTTGGCCCGCTCGCGCATTTCCTGCGCCGCCTTGTTGGTGAAGGTGATGGCCGCGATCTGGCTGGGCCGGTAGCCCGACACCAGCAGCTGGGCGATCTTGGTCGTGATGACCTTGGTCTTGCCCGAGCCGGCCCCGGCAATGACGAGGCAGGGGCCGCTCAGGTGGTGGACGGCTTCGAGCTGGGCCGGGTTAAGGCCGGCGGAGGGAGGTACTGCGGACATGGGGCGCGGATCATGCCACCCTGGCCACACCTTCTCCGGGCAATGCCCTCAAGCCCAACCCAAGCAGCAGCAGCGTGAAGAAGATGAAGCCGACGCGTGGCACGTCCAGCAGGCTGTCGAAGGCACCGACCGTGCCAAAGCCGATCAGGGCGGCGACGATGGCAGGTGCGAGCGGGTGGTCGCGGCCGCGGCCGAAGGACAGCCGCGCCAGCACCAGCAGATAGGCGCCGCCCAGCAGGGTCAGGCCCAACAGGCCCTGCTCGAACAGCACATGCAGCGCGGCGTTCTTGATGTGCCAGGGCAGGTGGTGGCGGTCGCTGGAGAAGAACCAGCGCGCCATCTCGCGGTTGAAGTCGCCATTGACCAGCAGCTGGCGTCCTTGCGAATCCTGCATGGTGATGCGGTCGATGTCGACGCGCGCGCCGCGCGTGTCCAGGGCCATCGAGAAGGTCACGAAGCGCGGCGCCCACCAGTCGCCGCCCAGGGCCGGTACCGGGCCGATGCGGTGCTGGCTGGTCTGCCAGGCGCCCATGCCGGGCGGGTTCGAAGCGTCGACCGCGCCCTCGGCCGGTGCCCGCGGCCGCTCGGGCTTGAGCAGCGCTTCCATGCTGCTGCAGTTGTCCGGATAGATCAGGTTCTTCTCGCAGATCTGCATCATCAGGTGGGCATCGGCCGCGGTGCGGGTGACGACCTGCACCGTCACCGGCCCCGGCGCGGGGGCCGGGATGCGCTGGCTGATGCGGAACTGCTCGCCGCGGCCGAGGATGTGTTTGCCGGCCGCCAGGGCCAGATAGGTTTCGCCACCGTCTGTGCGCAGCCGGTAGTCGCCGATCTGGCTGCTGACCGGCCCTTCGTAGAAATTACTCGGCACGAAGCGGCCGGCGCCCTTGCCGAGCAGCCACTGCCGGCCGCCGTGCAGCAGGTGCAGGCCTTCGCGCCAATGCGTCAGTCGGGTCTGGCCGTCTTCCTTCCAGGTGGCGACGCGGTCCCGCAGATAGGCGCCGCCGCCGAGGGCCGCGACGATGGCCATGACCATCAGCAGGCCGGCCACCAGCAGGGCGCGCTTGCGCCAGCCTGCGGCGCCCTGGCTGCCGCGACCCTGCAAGGGCCACAGTCGCGGCTCCAGCAGCATGGCCGCCCACAGGCCGGCCAGGGCCAGGCCGGCGGCACCGGCCGTCCAGCGGCCCGAGGTGCCGCCCCAGTAGTCGGCGACGATGACCATGGTGGCCAGCAGCCAGAACCAGCAGGTCGACACCAGCAGCACATAGATGGGCCGCGCCTGGCCCGGCGCATCGCGCCAGCGCAGCGCCGCGCAGCACAGCAGGGCGACGACGTTGAGCACATAGGCCGCCTTGGGCACGGCCAGGGACAGGGCCCAGCTCGCGCCGCCGAGCACCAGGGCCAGCAGCCCGCCCATGATGACGGCCGTCAGGCGCTGGCCGAAGCCGGGCAGCCACAGGCTGGGCGGCATGGTCAGCAGGATGACCATGACGAAGAACAGGGCCAGCAGGCCGCGGTAGCCGCCACCGCCGAAGACCAGGGCGGCCGCCAGGGCGAAGGCGGCCCCCATGGCCAGTGCGCCGATCTTGGCCAGGCGCGGCAGCGGCGCATCGACGGCGCCGAGCGAGCTGTCGATGCTGCTGCTCTCGGGGCTGGAGGACACGGCGCGGCGGCGTTGGGCGTCGGCCAGCATGACCATGGGGATGAGGGCCAGCGGCAGCGCCAGGTAGACGCCGCGCGAGAAGGTCGTGAGGCAGGCATAGGCCGCCACCAGCGCGACGACCAGGCCGACGGCGAAGCGCCAGGGCGAACGCGTGCGCAGCAGGGCCAGCAGCGCGAAGGGCAGGGTCAGCACCAGGAAGCCATCCAGCGCCGCGCCGCCGACATGCATCTCCCAGAACAGGGCCGTGGTGCGGTAGTCGGTGGAGAAGTCCAGCAGGCCCGTGTAGGCCAGGCGCTCCCACAGCGCGGCGGCGCTGCCGCCCGCCAGGGCCAGCACGAGGCCGAGCAGCAGGCCGCGCGAGAAGCCGCGCGGGCGTGCGGTGGCGGCGGCCGTCCATAGCGGCAGCAGGGACAGCGCCAGGAAGATGGCCTTGGCATTGCGCACCGAGTTCATGGCTTCGTGGTAGCCGTGGAACCAGCCGAAGACGAAGCCGCCCGCGTCCGCGAAGCCGCGACGCATGCTCCAGGCCGCCGACAGTGCCAGCGCCCCCATCAGCACGATGCCGAGCGGCGAATAGACCAGGCCGTGGCGCCAGGCCGGCGCGCGGTCGCGCGCATTGAGTTGCAGCGCATAGGCCAGATAGCCGCCGCAGCCGCAGGCGGTGACGAGGAGGTCCATCTCCTCGAAGCTGATCCAGCCCGTCCAGGGGGCCAGGCCGATGAGGGGCAGGGGGGCGAACAGCAGGACCGGCGTCTTGACCCAGAACAGGGCTGCCAACAGCACCACGACGCCCCAGGCGGCCAGGGCCAGCGGCCCCGACAGCGGGTGGTGCCAGGCCAGTTCCGCGCCGACCAGGCCCATGCCCAGGCCGGCCAGCAGGGCCAGCCACTGCGTCCAGGTGGCGGGCAGCTTGAGCTGCAGTTCGCCGAGGCCCATCCAACCGGCCGCGGGCGCGGCGTCGACGGCGGCCATCAGCGCGCCTGCCGGTTCGGGCCGGTCGGGATCGGGTCGGGATGGGTTGCGTACAACGGCGCAAGCTGCAGGCGGGTCATGAGGCCTCCGGGGAAGCGCGCATTGTTGCCGAGCACCGTGGGCCCTGCATCCCGGGCAACCCCGGTCGCAGGGCAGGGCCTCAACCCCGGGGCTGGCCCTGGGTGCTGGCGGTGGGCGCCGGGCGCTCCGAGACGTGGGCGGCCAGGGCCATCAGCCCGAGGCCGGCGGCGGCGCCCAGCCACAGCCAGCGTTTCCACCAGGGCAGGGGCTTGGTCGAGGCGGCCAGCTCGGCGGGGGCGGTCAGGCTGCCGGCACTGCGCGAAGGACTCAGGCCCAGCCACTCGCGCAACTCGTCAGCCAGGCTTTCGGCGCCGCGCATGCGCAGCTCGGGCGAATCGGCCATGGCCGAGCGCAGCACCGCGTCCAGCTTGATCTGCTGAGCTTCCTTCATCCTCGGCCATTGGTCGCCGGCACTGCCGCGCAGCGGCGCCAGTCCCTTGGGCGTGTCCTCCCAGCCGCAGATCAGGACGCGGGCCAGGGCGCCGAGGCCGAAGACCTCGCTGGCCAGGCTGGGCGGCTCGCCGTTGCGGCGCTCGGGCGCGACGAAGGCGGGCGATGCGCCCAGGCTCAGGCCGCGGTCGAAGGGGTCGGTCGGGTCGGGAATCTTGGCCAGGCCCAGGCCCATCAGGCGCACGCCGCCTTCGGGGCCGAGCCAGATCATGGCAGGGTCGATTTCGGCCAGCAGCCAGCCCTGCTGGTGGGCCGAGCGCAGGGCCTCGCAGAGCTGCACCAGTAGCTCGACGCGCTCGCTCAGGCCGAGCTGGTGCAGCTGCGGCAGCAGCGGCGCGCCGTGCTCGCCTTCGACGATCAGATAGGGATGTGCATCGGGCGTGACGCCGCTGTCGCTGGGCACGGCGATGTGGCGGTCCTGCAGCTTGGCGAGGTCGCCGGCCTGGTCGGCATAACGCAGCATGACGCCGGCACCCTGGTCGCTGCGGTCCAGCACGAGGACGGCGGCCTTCTGTTCGGTGGCCAGCGCATGGTGGGCGCTGTACCACTGGCCGGCATGCGCCTGCTCGCCGTCGGGCAGCGGCTTTTCCAGCCGCCACACGCCCAGGGCCTGCCCTTCGTCCAGTGGCGCGGCGGCGGCCGGAGGTGGCAGTGACAGATTGGGCATGCGCATGGCGCGGCATATTAGGGGTGACCCCAGGAGCTCGCCAGCCCCCGTTGTTACAAACCGAGACCGTCCGCGCATTCGCTCACACACGCAGATGCCGCCGGGCGACCATGCTCGCCGTCCTCGCCACGACCTTTCCCTTCTTCGCGCTCGTGCTGTGCGGCTGGCTGGCCGCCGAACGCGGCCTGCTGCCGGACAGCGCGATTCCGGGCCTGAACGGTTTCGTGCTGTTCTTCGCGCTGCCTTGCCTGCTGTTGCGCTTCGGGCGCGACACGCCGCTGCTGGAGCTGCTGAATCCGGCCCTGCTCGGCGTCCATCTGAGTTAGGCCTTGCTGATCGTCTTCTTCACGGTGGCGACGACGCTGTCCGAGCGCGTCGGCATGAAGGACGCGGCCTTCTGCGCCCTGGTGGCCGCCTTCCCCAACACCGGCTTCATGGGCGTGCCGCTGATCGTCGCCCTGCTGGGCAGCGCGGCCGCCGGGCGGTCGTCAGCACCATCCTGGCCGACCTCTTCGTGACCAGCTCGCTGTGCATCGCCCTGGCCCAGGCTGGCGCCGGCGGCCACGCCGGCCGGGCAGCCTTCGTGCAGGCGCTGAAGGCCGCGGCCTCCAACCCGCTGCCCTGGTCCATCGGCCTGGGCGCGCTGCTGGGCGCCAGCGGCGGGGTGCTGCCGGGGCCGCTGGCCAAGGTCATCTCCATGCTGGGTGACGCCGCCTCGCCGGTGGCCCTGTTCACCATCGGCGCCGTGCTGAACCGCTCGGGCCGGGCCAACCGCAAGCGGGGCGGGTGACGCCTGCGGCCCTCTACCTGCCGGTGGCCGCCATCAAGCTGCTGCTGTATCCGGCCCTGGTGTTCGCGCTGGGCGCCGCGGCACGCTGGCTGGGCGCGCCGCTGACCTGGCCCCAGCTGGTCGCGCTGATGCTGGCGGCGGCCCTGCCCAGCGCCAGCAATGTGTCACTGCTGGCGGAGCGTTATGGAGCCGACAACGGCCGCGTGGCGCGCATCATCCTGGCGTCCACGGCCCTGGCCTTCCTGAGCTTCAGCGGCCTGGCCAGTGTCCTCATCGAACCGGCTGCGGCAGGCTGAGGATCACGCGCAGGCCGCCGCCGTCGCGGTTGCTAAGCGCGATGCGGCCGTCGTGAGCCTCGGTGATCTCGCGCGTGAGCGCCAGGCCCAGGCCGGTGCCGCCAGGTGACCCGAGTTTTGAGCCGGGCTCGGAGCGCTTGGTGGAATAGAAGGGCAGCAGGGCCTGGTGCAGCACGGCCTCGCTCATGCCGGGGCCGCGGTCCAGCACCTCGATGCGCAGTTCGTTGCCGACCAGGGCCAGCCGCAGCGCGACCTCGCCCGGATCGCTGCCCGACTCGTGAGCGTTCTTGATCAGGTTCAGCAAGGCCTGCTCGATCTGGGCCGCGTCGAACCAGCCCGGCTGGGCCGGTGCCTCGCCGTCGAGATTGAACTCTCCCAGCGTGCCCAGGCGGTTCAGGAAGGCGGCCCAGTCCACCGCCTCGCGGCGCGGCGCCGGCAGCTTGGCGAAGCTGGCATAGCCCGACAGAAAGCCGTGCAGATGCGCGGCGCGCTCGCCGATGCTGGCCAGCACTTGGGGCAGCCTTTCGGTGTCGCCGCGCCGCGCCAGCTCGGCGCCGCTGTGGGCCAGCGACGAGATCGGCGCCAGCGAGTTGTTCAGCTCGTGGCTAAGCACGCGGATGACGCGCTTCCAGGTCGCCACCTCGGCGCGCGACAGCTCGCGCGTCATGCGCCGCAGCAGCCTCAGCCGGTGCGGCTGGCCCTGCAGCCTGAAGGCCCGCGTGCTGTGGTGAAAGGTCTCCTCGGAACCATCGGGCAGCGTCACGGCGAAGAGGCGGTCGCCGTCACCGGCCAGGGCCTCGCGCAGGGTCTCGGGCAGGTCGGCGATGACGGTGGCGAAGTCAAGGCCGGTCAGGCTGCGGCCGTCGCCGAGCAGCTGGCGCGCGGCCAGGTTGGCGATGGCGATGCGCTCGCTGGGGGCCGTCAGCACCAGGGCGACGGGCGTGTTCTGCACCACGGTGTCCAGCAGCAGCTCGCGCTGGGCCAGGTGCTGACGCTGCTCGCGCAGGGCCAGGCCGAGTTCGGCATGCAGCTGCGTCAGCATGGCCAGCTCGGGCGGACCGTCCGGCGCCAGGTTGAGGCTGAAGTCGCCGTCGCGGTAGCTCAGCACGGCGCCCTCGAGCGCCCGCGTCAGCTTCAGCAGCGGTGCGATCCAGAACGCGGCCAGCCAGGCGATCAAGGGCAGCATCACCAGCACCGCCGCGGTCAGCGCGATGCCCGCGTCCAGCCCCATGCGGCGCACGCCGAGGACGACCAGGGGCGGCACCACCGCCGCCAGACCGAGGGCGAGCAGGGCGCGGGCGCGGAGCGAAAAATGCGGGCTCAAGGCGCGATTCCGTAGCGCTCCAGCCGGCGGTACAGCGCCTGGCGCGAGAGTCCGAGCTGGCTGGCCGCGCGGCTGACCACACCGCCCGCCGCATTCAGCGCCGCGACGACGGCCTCGCGGCTGGGCTCGTCCAGGTTCCGGTAGGCGCCGCCGTTGCCGGCGGCCTCTTCCAAGCCCAGCAGGGCCGGCGTGATCTCGCCACCTTGGCAGAGCAGGGCGGCGCGCTCGACGGCATTCTTCAGCTCGCGCACATTGCCCGGCCAGCGGTGGCCCAGCAGGGCTTCGCGCGCGGCCTCGCTGAGGCGGGCGCGGCCGGCCAGGAAGTATTCGGCCAGCGGCAGCACATCGTCGCGACGATCGGCCAGGGCGGGCAGCTTGAGCTCAATGAGGTTGAGGCGGTAGAACAGGTCTTCGCGAAATTGACCTGACTTCACCATCGAGCGCAGGTCGGCATTGGTGGCCGACAGCACGCGCACCTTGGCCTGGCGCGTCTTGCTCGAACCCAGGCGCTCGAACTGGCCGGTCTCCAGCACTCGCAGCAGCTTGACCTGGCCGGCCAGCGGCAGGTTGCCGATCTCGTCCAAGAACAAGGTGCCGCTGTCGGCGGCCTCGAAGCGGCCGACGCGCGCCTTGGCTGCGCCGGTGTAGGCGCCGCTGTCGCTGCCGAAGAGCTCGGCCTCGATGAGATCGGCCGGCAGGGCGCCGCAGTTCAGCGCGACGAAGGGGCCGTCCTTGGTCGCCGAATTCGCATGCACGAAGGCCGCGATGCGCTCCTTGCCTGCGCCGTTCGGGCCGGTGATCAGCACCGGCACCGGCGCCGCGGCGATCTGGCCGGCCAGCTCCAGCAGATTGGCCATGGCGTCCGAGCCGAACACCAGGCCGGCAAGGTCATGACGCCGCGACAGCGCGGCGCGGCGGGCGGCGCGCGCTTCGCGCAGCTGGGCGATCTCGCGGTTCACCTCGCCGAGTTCCAGCAGGTTCTCGACGGTGGCGATTAGCTTGGCGTCGTCCCAGGGCTTGGCCAGGTAGTCGGCGGCGCCGGCCTTGACGAGGGCGACGGCAGTGTCCAACCGTGTCCAGGCCGTCAGCAGGATGACGGGCAGGTCGGGGCGGCGCGCGCGGATGGCGCGGAACAGCTGCTCGCCTTCCTCGCCCGAAGTCGTGTCGGCCGTGAAGTTCATGTCCTGGATGACGAGGCCGTAGGTGCGCTTGTCCAGCAGGGCCAGGCCTGCTTGCGGGCTGGTGGCCACGCTGGCCTCGATGTCGTGCAGGGACAGCAGCAGCTCCAAGGCCTGGCCCACGCCGGGATGGTCGTCAATGATCAGGACACGTCGCATGGCGGTGGAGGATAGGGCGGTTTGCGTCCGTGCCTGTGATCGGCCTTTAACGTCCGGTTACCTCTGGCCGCCCGCTCTAGGTGTTTCCCTGGGCCGCTCTGCATATTTGTGAAATTGCTCACACCGTATCCTGCGCCGCTTGCGCGCGAAGACGCGTGGCTCTCTCTGCCGCCGGGGCGCGGCTCAACAAACGTCGAAGGGAAATCTCACCATGTCCTCTGTGGGAATCGATGCCGTGCCCGGTCCGGGCCGGAGTGCCGGTTGGCTCGACAAGGAGCGCACTGTTGCCGGCGTTGGCTTCAATCGCTGGCTGGTGCCGCCGGCGGCCCTGGCCATCCATCTGTGCATCGGCATGGCCTATGGCTTCTCGGTGTTCTGGCTGCCGTTGAGCAAGCTGCTGCCCGGCGCGCCGCTGTGCTCCAAGGACCCGGCCGCAGCCGCAAACGCGTGGATGCAGGCCGTCAATGCGCTGGCCGGTGAAGACACCAAGGCGCTGCGTTACGTGGTGGCCAAGGCGCTGTTCGGCGGTGCTAGTCAAATGACGCTGTCCACCTGCAATTGGGACATCTCGGCCCTCGGCTGGATCTACACGCTTTTCTTCGTCTTCCTCGGCTCCGCGACTGCGCTGTTCGGTGGCTGGGTGGAACATGCCGGCCCGCGCAAGGCGGGGCTCGTGTCGGCCCTGTGCTGGGCCGGGGGCATGGCGCTGTCCACCCTCGGCGTGGCCACCCACCAGCTGTGGATCATGGTGCTGGGGCTGGGCGTCATTGGGGGTATCGGCCTGGGTCTGGGCTACATCTCGCCGGTGTCGACACTGATCAAGTGGTTCCCGGACCGCCGTGGCATGGCCACCGGCATGGCCATCATGGGCTTCGGCGGCGGCGCCATGATCGGCTCGCCGCTGGCCACGCTGCTGATGGCCGAGTTCGGCGCCGACGGCACCAATGGCGTGCAGACCACGCTGCTGGTCATGGCCGCGATCTACTTCGTCTTCATGATGGGCGGTGCACTCGGCTACCGCGTGCCGGCCACTGGCTGGAAGCCTGCCGGCTGGAAGCCGCGGGTCGCCAAGACCGGCAACGCCATGATCACCCGCGGCCATGTGCACGTGAAGCGCATCTGGGGCATTCCGCAGTTCTGGCTGGTGTGGATCGTCCTGTGCATGAATGTGTCGGCCGGCATCGGCGTGCTCGGCCTGGCCAGCCCCATGCTGCAGGAGATCTTCGGCGGCCACCTGATCGGCCTGGACCTGAAGTTCGGCGAGCTCGACAAGGCCCAACTGGCCCAGATCGCCGCTGTGGCCGCCGGCTTCGCAGCGCTGCTGAGCCTGTTCAACATCGGCGGTCGCTTCTTCTGGGCCAGCATCTCCGACAAGATCGGCAGAAAGGGCACCTATGTCTGCTTCTTCGTGCTGGGCGGCTTGCTGTACGCCAGCCTGCCGAGCAGTGCGGCTGCGGGCTCCAAGCTCGCCTTCGTCGGCGCCACCTGCGTCATCCTGAGCATGTACGGCGGTGGCTTCGCGACGGTGCCGGCCTATCTCGCCGACCTGTTCGGCACCCAGATGGTGGGCGCCATCCACGGCCGCCTGCTGACCGCCTGGGCCACCGCCGGCATCCTCGGCCCGGTCGTCGTGAACTACATGCGCGACTACCAGCTGGGCTTGGGGCTGCCGCGCGAGCAGGTCTACAACCAGACCATGTACATCCTGGTCGGCATGCTGGCCGTCGGCCTGATCGCCAACGTGCTGATCAAGCCCGTGGCCGACGAGCACTTCATGACCGAGGCCGAGCTGGCCGAGGAAAAACGCCTGGCGCACGAGCGCGCCGCGGCAGCCGAGGTCGGCTCGGGCTCCGGCGCCAGCGGCGAGACCTCGCCCGTTGTGGTGGTGCTGGCCTGGGCGGCCGTGGGCATCCCGCTGGCCTGGGGCGTGTACAAGACCCTGATCAACGTCGGCAAGTTCTTCAACTGAGCGCCTTCCCGCTGTAGGCTGACAAGCCCCGCCGCCTGTGCAAGGCGCGGGGCGTTTTTTCTTCCTGGTGTATCGATGAGTGAACAGAAGATCGAGCTGTACGACGGCCCGGCCGGCGGTTGGGGCGCGCTGAAGAGCGTGGCCAAGCATCTGAACGAGCAGGGCGTGGCCATCAAGGGTGCCAAGACCCTGCTGCATGCCAACCAGACCGATGGCTTCGACTGCCCCGGCTGTGCCTGGCCCGACCGCGACCACCGCTCGACCTTCGAGTTCTGCGAGAACGGCGCCAAGGCGGTGGCGGCGGAAGCGACGGCGCGGCGCGCGACGCCCGAGGTCATTGGCGCGAAGACGCTGAAGACATGGGCCGAGGTCTCGGACTTCGAGCTGGAGGCCATGGGCCGCCTCACCGAGCCCTTGGTATATGACGCCGAGACTGACAGTTATCAGCGCACCAGCTGGGATGCCGCCTTCGCGTTGATCGCCCAGCAGCTGCAGGCCTTGCCGGATCCCAACCAGGCCATCTTCTACACCTCGGGCCGCACCAGCAATGAGGCCGCCTTCCTCTACCAGCTCTACGTGCGCGAGTACGGCACGAACAACTTCCCCGACTGCTCCAATATGTGCCACGAGCCCAGCGGCTCGGGCCTGCGGCCGACCATCGGCGTTGGCAAGGGCACGGTCACCCTGCATGACTTCGAGCAGGCCGACTGCATCCTCGTCTTCGGCCAGAACCCCGGCACTAACCACCCGCGCATGCTGGGCGAGCTGCGCGCGGCCCGCAAGCGCGGCGCCCGCATCGTCAGCTTCAACCCGCTGAAGGAGCGCGGCCTGGAGCGTTTTGCCGACCCGCAGAACGCGATGGAGATGGCGACCCTGGGCGACTCGCCCATCAGCAGCCACTACTTCCAGCTCAAGGTCGGCGGCGACTTCGCACTGCTCAAGGGCATGTGCAAGCGGGTCGTCGAGCTGTGCCAGCTGGACGAGGCCTTCATCGCCGATCACACCGTGGGCTTCGACGCCTTCGCCGCCGAGCTGCGAGAGCAGGCCTGGGAACCTCTCGAAGAAGCATCAGGCCTGACCCGTGCCCAGATCGAACAGGCGGCGGACCTCTACGCGAGCAGCGAGCGTGTCATCGCCTGCTGGGGCATGGGCATCACCCAGCACCGGCACTCGGTCAAGACCATCCAGATGATCGTCAACCTGCTGCTGCTGCGTGGCAACCTGGGCCGCGCCGGTGCGGGTGCCTGCCCGGTGCGCGGCCACAGCAATGTGCAGGGTGACCGCACCATGGGCATCTACGAGAAGCCGGCAGCAGCCTTCCTCGACAGGCTCGGCCAGGTCTTCGGCTTCGAGCCGCCGCGCGAGCACGGCTATGACACCGTGGGCGCCATCCAGGCCATGCTGGACGGCAGGGGCAAGGTCTTCATCGCCATGGGCGGCAACTTCGCCGCCGCCACGCCCGACACGGCTGCCACCTGGCGCGCGCTGCGCCAGTGCGAGCTGACCGTGCACATCGCCACCAAGTTCAACCGCAGCCACGTGGTGCACGGCAAGCAGGCGCTGGTGCTGCCGGTGCTGGGCCGCACCGAGATCGACGTGCAGGCGACGGGCCCGCAAGGTGTGACGGTGGAGGACTCGATGAGCATGGTGCATCTGTCCGCCGGCATGAATGCGCCGGCCTCCGAGCACCTGATGTCCGAGCCCATGCTGGTGGCGCGCATGGCCACCGCCACGCTCAAGCACAGCCGCACGCCCTGGCTGGCCCTGGCCAGCGACTACGCCAGCATCCGCGACAAGATCGAGGCCGTGTTGCCGGACTTCGCCGGCTTCAACGAGAAGATCAGGCAGCCGGGCGGCTTCCGCCTGCGCAACACCGCGAGCGAGCGCGTCTGGGCCACGGCGAGCGGCAAGGCGGAGTTCAGCACCCATGCCATGCCCACCGACCTCGCGGTCCAGCGCGTGGCGGACCGCCAGCGCGATGCTCGCGTGTTTACGCTGACGACGCTGCGCTCACACGACCAGTACAACACCACCATCTACGGCCACGACGACCGCTACCGCGGCGTCTACGGGCACCGCCGCGTCGTCTTCATCCACGTCGAGGACATCCGGGACCTGGGTCTGAAGGCTGGCGACTGGGTGGACATCACCAGCCTCTACGTCGGCGAGTCGGGCAGCGAGGTGCAGGAACGCCGGGCTGAGCGTTTCCTGCTGGTCGAGTACGACATCCCGCGCGGCTGCCTGGCGAGCTACTACCCTGAGACCAACCCGCTGGTGCCGCTGGAGAGCTTCTCCATCACGGCGCGCACGCCGACGTCCAAGTCCATTCCGGTCGTGCTCAGCGCGCATGCAAGAGCAGCTGCTGCAGACCCTGCGTGAGCTGGCGCCCGCCGGTGAGCCAGTCGCGCTGACGCGGCTGGCCAAGCGCCTGGACGAGCGCGTCAGCGTGCTGCTGCGCGAGCTGACGGCGCTCAGCGATGCCAGTGTGGGTGGTGTGGCTGGGCCGGGCCTGGTGCGGATCGCCTGCGATGAGGGTGGGCGCTGGACGGTCGCCCTGGTGCGGGCTTAAAGCAGCTCGGTCGGGGTCGACGTGTATTTCACCGCGCCGTGCTTGGATATCGGGTTGCGACGACACTCATGCGCATGAAGCTCCTCGGCCGCCTCACTTCCATCAACGTCCGCAAGGTCATGTGGACCGCCGCCCAGCTGGGCCTGGACCTCGAACGCGAGGACTGGGGCGCGGGCTTCCGTTCGCCGGAGGAGCCCGGCTATCTGGCCCTCAATCCCAACGGCCTCATCCCCGTCCTCGTCGACGGCGACTTCACCCTCTGGGAGAGCAACAGCATCTGCCGCTACCTGGCTGCCCGGCAGGGCGCCACCGGGCTGCTGCCCGCCGAGCCCCAGGCCCGCGCCAAGGTCGAGCAGTGGATGGACTGGCAGGCCGGCGAGCTCAACAACAGCTGGCGTGTCGCCTTCATGGCCCTGGTGCGCGGCCAGCCGGCGGCGCCCGAGGCCATCGAGGCCAGCGTGGCCAGCTGGAACAGGCATATGGGCTTGCTGGACGCGCAACTGGCGCGCACCGGCGCCCATGTCTGCGGCGACAGCTTCACGCTGGCCGACGTTGTGCTCGGCCTGTCGACCCAGCGCTGGAAGAACGCGCGCATCCAGCGCGTGGCCCTGCCGGCGCTGGAGGCCTGGATGCAGCGCCTGGGCAGCCGCCCGAGATTTGCCGACTTCGTCGACAACGGCATGCCGTAAACCCTTCCTCAACATGCAGGTGGACGCCCCTTGCGGCTGCCGGCCGTAGGCCTAGGATCGGAGCACAAGAGCACCATCCGAGAGGGGGATGCCATGCTGACTCCCACGGCCATCCAGCACGACGGGCACCATCACCCCATTTGGGTTCCGCGCCTGTCCCGGCGCCAGCTGTTCTGGGGCGCGGCAGGCCTGGTCGGCATGTCGCAGGCCCTTGGTGAAGAGGTTCGCCGTGAGACGGCCGAAGACGCACTCGGCCCCTTCTACCCCCTGAGCCTGCCCAAAGACCAGGACTTCGACCTCAGCCTCATCGCCGGGCACAAGACCCGCGCGCGGGGCCAGTTGCTCTACGTAAGCGGCCGCGTCGTCGACACGCATGGCGCGCCCATCGCGAATGCCGTGCTGGAGATCTGGCAGGCCAACGCCGCGGGGCGCTATATGCATCCAGGCGACACCAGCGATGCGCCGCTGGACCCCAACTTCCAGGGCTATGCCCGCATCCGCAGCGGCCCCGACGGCAGCTATCTGATCAAGACCATCCAGCCCGGCAATTACGGGCCGCGCACCCGCCACATCCACTTCGATGTGCGCGGCAAGGCCACCCGGTTGATCACGCAGATGTACTTCGAGGGCGAACCCAAGAACGAGAGCGACCCGCTGCTGAAGATGCAGGGCCCCGAGGACCGCAAGACCTTGATGTCGCGCCCGGGCACGCCGACGGCCAAGCAGGAGCGCGATGCGATGGCCGTGTCCTGGGACATCGTGCTGGCCTTCGGCTGAGCCGTTCTCAGGGCTTGGTGCGCAGGGTGGCGATGATCTGCTGGCCGGCCGTCTTAGCCGCGGCCAGCTGCTCGGGCGTGGGCATGGCCTTGAGGCGGATGAGCTTCTGCTGCATCAACTGCGTGACCAGGTCCTGGCCCTGCTTGCCGGTCAACTCGCCGTAGGCGAACAGATAGCCTAGCTTCTCGGCGTCGTCCAGGCCCCAGGCATCCGGCGCGATGACGGCGTCGAACAGGCTGCCCGCGTGGCCGGAGCGGGCATCGCGGCGCATGGTGTCCAGCACTTCATGGCGCAGCTCCGGCGCCAGCGTGCCGGGCTGCGTCACGCCGGCGTATTTCGCGGCCGCCTCGCGCATGCCGCCGCGCATGGCGCGCAGGGCCAGATCGCCCAGCATGGCCTGGTGCTGGGGCGTGATGGTCTGGCAGCGGCGCGCCTCGGCGTCGGCCTCCTGCATCAGCTGGGTCATCATCTCCGGCGACACGCCCATGCCGCGCACCTGCTCGAAGCTGTTGCGCCTGTCGGCATTGGAGGCGCAGAGCTGCAGCCACTGCATGGCCTCCCAAGCCGCCGCCGCGTCGCCGCCGGCCATGGCGCGGTCGATGTGCGGACCATAGCCCTCGGAACCAATGCGTGGCGCGGCCGGCTTGGCGGCGTGCGCGGCCGCCGCCGTTGCCTTCGCGGGTGGGGCAGCCACCGCTGCGCTGCTGGCGGCCGGGGTCGCGGACGGTGGCGGCTTCAGGGGCAGGGCGGTCACCGTCGGGGTTGGCGCCTCAGCAGGCGGTGGCTTGGCCGGCGCGCTCAAGCCGAACCACAGGGCCGCGGCTGCGGCGGTGCCCACGGCGATGAGGATGAAGACCCAGCGGATGGCGTCCATGGTGGTTCAGCTCGCGAAGTTGAAGCGTACGACGGCGACGGTCAGCGCGAACAGATAGCCGCAGGCGAAGCGGTCGATGCGCAGCACCGGGTCGCCGCGGCGGGCGCGCCACAGGCCGATCAGCGTCATCGCGAAACCGGCGATGACGGGCGTGACGACCAGGTTGGCCAGGCGCGGCCAGCCGTCGCGCGTCAGGTGATGCGGTACCAGCCACACGCTGAGCGCACCGACGATGCCGCCCAGCAGCAGATAGCCCAGCACGGCGACCCAGACATTGGGCTGCTTGCGAAATGGCTCGGCCAGGGAATGCAGGCCGAGTTCGACGAGCAGTTCGCCGACGACCTGGAAGATCAGTTCGAGCAGCAGTTCAAGCAGGATCTCCAGGGTGGTCTCCGCTGGCGGTGGATGGCGCGCAGCCTAGCGCAGGCCGGCCGCGGCGCCAGCCGCCGGGCCGCGGTGAGTTTTCACGGGTCAGCCCGCCGACAGCGTCACTTGGGCAGCTGCTCGTTGCCGTAGGTCTTCACGAGGTAGTCGACGATGACCGGAATGTCGGCATCGTCGATGGGCGCCTTGAAGACGGTCTTCATGCGCTTGACCATGGCGTCCCAGTAGGGCCGTGCGGCCGTGGGCGGCTGGTATTGCATGTACTCGGCCGAATGGCAGGCCACGCACTGGGCCTGGGCCTTGGCATAGCCGGGCAGGGCGCTGGCCTTGAGCTGCACGCCGTCGGGCGGCAGCGTGATGCTCTTGGGCGCCGAGCCCGCCGGCAGGGCGAGGGCGGCGGCGAGGAGGGCGGGGGCGATGCGGAGCAGCTTCATGGCGTGCCTCCTCATGCCGCGGTGATGCGCACCGCCTCGACGACATTGCGCATATACCCCGCCGGCTGCCACAGTGCCTCCATGGGCTGGCTCTGGCCCGAGCGGTTCCAGGCGCGCACGCGCAGGTCGTGCGCGCCGGCCATGGGCGTGAAGCCGAAATGGAACTCGCGGAAGGAGTAGCGGCCGAGGTCGGCGCCCAGCGTCGCCGCGCGCCAGCTCTGGCCGCCGTCGGTGGAGAATGCCACCTCGCGGATGCCCTGGCCGCCGTCGAAGGCGATGCCTTTGACGGCCAGCGGCGCGCCGGCCGGCACGCGGGCGCCGTCCGCCACCGAGGTGATGAAGCTGCGCACGTTGAAGCGGCCGATGGGCCGCGTCGCGGCCAGCGTGGTGCCGGGCTCGATGCAGGCGCAGTCGTTGTCGGGGATGCGGTAGGCCGGCTTCATCCAGAAGCCCTCGTAGACTGAGTCGATGAGCTCGATCTCGCTGAGGTGCTTGACCCAGTAGGTGCCATAGAAGCCCGGCACGATGAGCTTGACCGGATAGCCGTTCAGGAAGGGGATGTCGGCGCCGTTCATCTGCCAGGCCAGCATGACCTCGCCGTCCATGGCGTGGCCGATGTCCAGCGACTTGACGAAATCACCGCCGCCGAAGAGGGCTTCGTCCAGGCCGTTGAACACGACCTGGCGGGCCGTGTTCCTGGGCTCGGCGCGGGCCAGCACGTCCTTCAGCGGCACGCCCAGCCAGCGCGCATTGCCCATGGCGCCGTTGGCCAGCTGGCCGCCGGTCACGCGCGGGTTGAAGAGGCCGCGGCCATTGCCCGAGCACTGGTTGACGGCCGTGAGTTCGACCGGCTTGAACTGCGTCTTCAGCTCGCCCATCGACAGCGTGAAGGGCTTGCTCGCCGCGGCGCCGAAGACCTTGATCTGGTGGGTGTCGGCGTCGATGGACGTCGGGAGGCCGGCGTTGTGATAGCGCACGAAGAAGGCGTCGTTGGGCGTGATCGGGCCTTCGTTGAACACCTCGAAGGGCGTCTCGAGCTGGGGCGGGCGCGAGGTCAGCACGATGAGCGGGCGCTTCTCGGGGTAGGCCACGAGCCGGCGCTCGCCGTTGGCGAAGGGGTGGCTGAACGTCCGGGGCGGATCCGCCAGCGCCCAGCTGGGCAGGTGTGCCGCCAGGCCCGCGAGACCGCTGGCATGAAGGAGCCGTCGCCGGCTCAGCCGGCTGGGGTGGGTGCGGTCGGGCATGAGCGATCTCCGGGGCCGAAGTGGCGGGATTCTTTCGCAAATGCGCCGCCGTGCCCATCGTCAGCGTATCGCCGTGAAGCTCATGCCGCCGGCCGTCAGCTGGACCCGGTGGACCTGACCCTGTGCATCCCGCGTGAAGCGCACGCGGTCCTCAGACCCGGCCTGGGAAAACTCGTCCCGTGCACCGGGCCGGAAGGGCTCGGGCGGACTGGCCTTGACCTTGGGCCCGCTGAAGCCCACCAGCAGATGATCGCCCTCGGCGATGACGTCGATCATCGTGCCGGCGGGCAGGGCGGGCTGGCCGCCAGTCGTGGATGGGGCGACTCGGTAGTGGCCTGCGTAGGCCCGCAGTGGCGCCGAGGGCGGTGCAGCAGGATGGGCCGCCACCCGCGGCCCGGCCGCCTCGCCCAGCTTGCGCTCGGCGTCCCAGTGCTCGGCGATGCGGCCGTTTTCAATGCGGAACATGTCGAAGGCCGTCGTGGTGTAGCTCGCGCCGGACATGGTCGGGTCGGGCAGGCGGGAGACGAAGCTCAGCGTCACCAGGTCGCCCTCGGCCGTGATGGACACCAGTGGCGCATTGATGCGCGCGGCGATGTCATGCGGTTGGGAGAACTGCGAGAAGAACGTGACGAAGCCGGCGCGCCCGGTCGGCACATTGGGGTTGTGCTGGATGTAGGACTCGGTGAGATAGCGGTCGGCGAGTTCGAGGTGACCGCCCTCCAGCACCTCGCGCCAGAAGTCGTAGACCAGGCGTTTGTTGGCGGCCAGGCGGGCATCGGGGCTCGCCAGCAGGGCCTCGTGCGAGGCGCTGGCCAGCACGTCGGCGTGAGCGGGCCGGCCAGCGAGACCGGTGAGGCCAGCCAGGGCCAGCGCGAGAAAGCGTGAGGACGGGTTCAAGGAGGTCGCTCCGTAAGGATGGAGCGCGCATCCTCGCCAGCGTCCACCCGGGGCGCCACGTGCATGTGACGAAGCGCATCGCCGTGGGGTTGGACCGGCCAACGGCGGGGCCGACCGGCTTCGGCCCGCCCGGAACGGCTTATGAAGCGCTGACGGCGTCAACCTTGCCGCTGCGGATGGCCCAGTCCAGGCGATCTTGCTGGTGGCTGAGCTCCAGCGCGGCGGCCACGTCGGCCGGGTGAGCCGTGGCGAGCTCGCGGGCACGCCGCTCCTGCTTGGCGCGCGCGGCGTTCAGCGTGTCGGCCTGGGCGGCCGTGAGGCGCCCCTCGCGCAGGGCCGCGTCAATGCTGCGGGCCTGGGCTTCGGAGCGGGCCAGCGCAGGCGGCGTGGCGGCATGACGGGGCGCGGCGGCCTGGGCCATACCGGCGCTGCCAGCCGTGGCGGCCAACGCGAGAAGGAAGGCGGGTGTGAAACGACGGACTTGCAAGACAGACTCCTTGCGTGTGTGGAGGCGCGGCGGTGCGCTCGCCGCGCCCGTTTGACCACTCAGCCGAGGCGCACCGGCACGAAGATCTGCTGGCCATCGCGGGCCACCAGCAGGGCCACCGAGGCCGGCTTGCTCTTGAGGGCATCGCGCACCTGCTCGACGCTCTCCACCGGCTTGCCGTTCAGGGCCAGCAGCACGTCGCCGGGCTGCACGCCGGCCAGCTGGGCGGGGCCGGTCACGCGCTCGATCAGCAGGCCATGGTCCAGGCCAGAGCCGCGCAGCTCCTGGCGCTCCAGCGGGCGCAGGGCCAGGCCCAGCGAGCCACCCTGGGGCGAGGCGCTGGTTTCCTGAAGGTCCTTGTCGGCGCGGCCCAGGCTGACGGTCTCGCTGACGCGGGACTTGTCGCGCCACAGCTCCAGCTTGAGCTTGTCGCCGGGGCGGGCCAGGCCGACGCGGCTGGACACATCGCCCGCCACGCGCACCGGCTCGCCGTCGATGGCCGTGATGACGTCGCCCGCCTTCAGGCCGGCCTTGGCGGCGGCGCTGTCGGGCATGACGCTGGACACCAGGGCGCCGTCGGGGGCGCCCAGGCCGAAGGACGAGGCCAGCGGTGCCGACAGGTCCTGCAGCGTCACGCCCAGGCGCGCATGCTCGACCTTGCCGTGGGCGACGATCTGGTCCTTGACCTTCAGCGCCACGTCCACCGGGATGGAGAAGGCCAGGCCCTGGAAGCCGCCGTTCTGCGAAAAGATCTGCGCATTGACGCCGACGACACGGCCCGAGGCATCGAACAGCGGGCCGCCCGAGTTGCCGGGGTTGACGGCCGCATCGGTCTGGATGAAGGGCACGACGCTGCTGTCGCCCGGCAGCGAGCGGCCCTTGGCGCTGACGATGCCCTGGGTGGCCGTCTGCTCGAAGCCATAGGGCGCGCCGATGGCCAGCACATAGTCGCCCACCTGCACCTGCTTGGGGTCGCCCAGTTGCACGGCGGGTAAGCCCTTGGCGTCGACCTTGAGCACGGCGATGTCGGTGGCCGGGTCGCTGCCCAGCACCTTGGCCGAGAACTCGCGGCGGTCGCTGAGCTTGACGGTCACCTGCTTGGCTTCACGAACCACGTGGGCATTGGTCAGGATCAGGCCGTCGCTGCTGATGATGAAGCCCGAGCCCTGGCCACGGAAGGGCTGGGGACCCTGCTGAGGCAGGCGCAGGCCGGGGATGCCGCGGAAGAAGCGGAAGAAGGGATCGTCGTCGTCGCCGCGGCCGCGCGCGACCGGGGCCTCGTCGCCGTCGTCATTGCCGACTTTGTGCAGGCCGGCCACCGTGATGCCCACCACGGCCGGACCCTGGGTCTGCACGATGGCGCGGTAGTTGGGCAGCTGGGCGGCAGGCAGGGTTACGGCCGGCGCGGCCAGCGGGGTGGCGGTGGCCACCGTAGCCGCCGTAGTCGCGGGTGTGGCATCGCCGGCCAGCGGTGCATTGGCCGGGGCCTTGCCATGCAACCAGGCAGGCGCCGTCCAGCCGGAGGCGGTGGTGGTCACGGTGACGCCGGCGGCCAGCAGCGCAGCGGCGGTGGCAATCAGCGTGGTCTTGGCGGTCTGTGTCATCGAAGACTCCTCAAGCGGGCTGCGGTTGCAGCGGATGCCGGGAGTTTGGGGACGCCAGATGAGGGTTGGATGAGGGAAAGGTGAGGCGAAGGTTAGGGCGGCCTGCGCCTGGCTGGGCCATGGTCCGCCGCGGCCAGATCGGACCGGCCCGTGCCTCTCGCAGCAACGCGAGGAGCTCGCACTCCTGCGAGGGGTCGGCCGGAAATCATTTCGGGGGCAGAGGCAAGAGCGCGCGCCATGGCGCGCCCTTGCCCGGTCTGCGGTCGCAGGGGTCTCAGAAGTCGTAGCTGGCTCGGACGTACCAGGCCCGACCGGTCGGGTCCGAGAACAGCGGGTTGTAGCCGGCCTGCCAGTTCTGCGTCTGGTTGGAGAAAGGCGGGTCGGTGTTGAGCAGGTTGTGAACACCGACCAGCAGTTTCAGCGAAGGCA
>Ga0194137_10000078_pt1 | contig 59737 bp, 84 predicted proteins | sample TARM_MetaG_T3_14_FD_134025 | JGI IMG/M metagenome (GOLD analysis project Ga0194137, IMG submission 134025) | Freshwater microbial communities from Pennsylvania, USA, analyzing microbe dynamics in response to fracking - TARM_MetaG_T3_14 (version 2) | ecosystem: Environmental > Aquatic >...
GTGGTATAAATGTTCAAATGCGATTATAGAAAAAAGTGTGAAGGATTCACTAGCGAGTCTATCTACTGTATGAGCTGGACTGAGTGCCAGGGGTGCGGAATTTGGAAGCTGTTCTCTAGGGGAGAAATAAAGCAGTACAAGAAAGTGATAGATTGAGCCAGTTGTATAAAAACTGCTGTGAGTACACTAGAGTATGTGAGGCATACTCAGAGTACGCTTTTACGTGCAATAACGATAGAGGGTGCTGTGCAATCAGAGAAAAGTTTTTAAACGGAGATATTAAAAGTTTTAAACTGTTTGAGAAGTAACTTTATAAATATCAATAGTCTTAAATAGAAATACAACATATTACTGTATCCTTTTAGTGAGAATGTTAGCTTGCTAAAAGGATATATAAAGTGGTGGTAAAATGGTAAAGAAACAGATTATTATAAGGAGTGTGTGACATGGAGAACGACAAAAAGCCTTCAAAGGCGTTTAGTGAAAAAGTCAAAGCGTCTATTGATTTGGTTTCACTTATTGGAAAGTCTGTTTCTCTGCATAAGGAAGGTAACGAATGGTACATGGGCGCGACCTCTGCAAGCAGTGTGAGTGGGAAATCGCTTAAGGTAAATTGCAGAGAACAGTACTATAAAAACTTTGCAACGAATGATAAAGGGGATATCTTTAATTGGATTGCATATGCTCATAACCTTGATATTACTAAAGACTTTCCAGAAATTCTTAAAATTGCAGCAGAAGAAGCAGGTATACCCTTTGAAGGAGTAACAGAAAAAGATATTGCAAATTCTGCGGAAGCTAGAAAAGTACATGATGCCTTAACACAGGCAGCAGAAATTTATCATGCTAATCTTACACCTGAACTTAGGGCATATGTAAAGAGTAAGTGGGGAATCAATGATAGTACAATTGACTCTCTGAAAATTGGGTATGCAAAGCCAGGCAACGGTAGCAATCTAATTAATGTGATTGATGATGAAACTTTGTTAAAAACAGGACTTATAAACATTGTGTACTCTAATGATGACACTAATACTGCAGTAGAAATCTTCCAGGGTAGAATAGTATTTCCGTATTGGAATTGTGGCAAAGTTGTAAATTTTGCTGCAAGAGGATCTGAGAAGGATAAGGAAGGAAAAGTAAAAAATCCTGAAGAGCAAAAACTTCTCAGAACACCTGATACGCCTTACGAGAGTGCGAAGTATAAAAAGCTATTAGTACACAGTGAAAAAAGACCTTATGTTAACAAGTCAATTAATAACAGATACCTCTTTGGTGAGGACTCAATACGAAAGCAAGATTATTGTATTATTACGGAGGGTATTGCAGATGCAATAATGCTTATGCAGAACGGTATTCCTGTGCTCTCACCTGTTACTGTTCAGTTTGCAGAGAACGACCATGATAAGCTTGTTCATGCTGCAAGGAGATTGAAAACTGTTTACATATGCAATGATAACGAGCTCTCAGGCGCAGGAGAACACGGAGCTATTAAGACAGCTTTACTGTTAAAAAATGAAGGAGTAGATGTTAAGATTATTCTGCTGCCAAAAGAGAATCTGTCTAAAATGGATGTTGCAGAGTACTTCTTGAGACACACTAAAGAAGAGTTTGAAAAAGTAAAGGACCAGAGCAAAGACATACTGGTTCACCTGCTTAACAAAGTTCAGCCTAGCACTTGCGCAGATGCGACAATTGCAAAAACTGAGAACTTTAAGAAGGCGGTAGAATTTACAGAAACAGTATTAAAGAGCGTAACTAATGAGGATGAGGTTACATTATTTATAAGAAACAACATTAAGAACTACTTTGACAAGTTCACGACAGATGATGTAAAAGCAATAACAAGAGCGTATAAAACGGCTGTTACTGATTACAGTAATAAAAATCCTGACAAAGACAGTAAAATGGTTTTTGATCTGGATTCTGAAACAGGTAGAAGCAGTATGACAAGGATTCTTGCAAGGGAAGTCATGCAAAAGAAGAACGTTAAATATGTTGCAGGTATGTTAAGGATTTATGACGAAGGCATTTACCCTGCTAATCCAATGGCAATAAAGAAGTTGCAAAAAGAGATCCTGGTACTTGCAGAGGAAGAACATAAAACTCCTGCAGTTGAAAAGCACGCCAACAGTGTTATAAAAGTGCTTGAGATACTGAACTCTACTGAAGAAGTAGACTGTAATTGCAGTGTTGATGAAATTGCAGTAGGAAACGGAATATTAAACATTAAAACATTTGAGTTAACACCTTTCACACCTGAGAAGGTGTTCTTCAATAAATTACCTGTGGACTACGAGCCGGACGCGCCAGAGCCTAAGTTATTTCTGGATCTCATGGAGAAAGTATTCAAAGGAAACGAAGAACAGTATAAGTTAATGCAAGAGGTTTTTGGCTTCTGTCTGCTGAACAACTATAAATATCAATCAATTATCTACATGTTAGGTGATGGAGGAAACGGAAAAGGAACAGTTATAAAAATTTTAACATATATGCTTGGAAATGACGCGACTTCCTCAGCTACCTTGAATCAACTGACGGACCATACTAATGTAGACTACTACCTGGCTCAACTGCATGGTAAGCGCGCTAATATTTGTGGTGATATTGGAGCCAAGAAAGTTGAGAATACAGAAAACATTAAAAAACTATCTTCAAACACTGATAGAATTAGCGCGAGGCTGCCTTATGGGGTGCCTTTTGATTTTATCAATAACGCAAAATTGATATTTGCTCTGAACAAAATGCCTAAGAAGGATGCATTTACAACAGGTGACAAAAGGAGAGATGTGATTATCTCATTTGTGAACCATATTTCTGACACAAAAGAAGATATAAAAGGCTTTGCGGAACTGATAAAAGAATCTGGAGAAATGTCTGGTGTGTTAAACTGGGCAATTGAAGGACTAAAAAGGCTTGAGAGAAACCAGAAATTCACTGATAAGAGGACAGTTGCAGAAAAGGGTTTAGAGTATGATATGAAAAGTAACCCTATGAAGTACTTTGTAGATGATTGCATAGAGGAAGATAACCTGGGTGGTTCTACCCCTAATGTAATAGTCTATGAAGCATACAACAAGTACAGGAAAGTCCATGGTATGCCTGAGCTGTCGGAACAAGAAATTAAAAACGGTTTGAAATATTGGTGTGCTCAGGTTGGTATAGTTGTAGCAGAGAAAAAAATCCGTACAAATAAACTGTGTGGGTTTGTTACACCTGAAATTATGGCAATGCTGGGGGATAAAAAACAGATCCATACATTCACAGGAATAAAACTTATGGAAAATGAGGAAGGAGAAGAAAAAGGACTAGATACCTTTGCAAATGCAACACCCACTGAAGAAAAGACTTCTGTGCTAGACGATTTTAAAAATGCTCTGTGTGACTAAACACACAGGTATTTTTTTTTAATTTTAGAAAAGTATCTTAAAAGCAACTTTTAGCACATTTTCAAAGAATTTCAGAGAATTTTCTGGAACTTTTGAAATATTTCTCCTGTGACAGGCAAAAAGCAGTTTGTGACAGGTCATGTGACAACCCCTTGTGACAGGCAAAAGCAGTGTGAGGGACAGGTGTGACTACTAAATTAGTGAAATAAATAGTATAGTAGTAAAAATAATATAATATATTTTGATATACCCTCTTTCTCTATAGAGACTCCTATGTAAAAAAAAGTTGTCACACTACGCGTTTTTACGCTATGCAGTGGCTTGGGACAGCAGCCTAACCTATTTCCGCTTATCGTTTTTAGCAGACTGATACTGTTTTAGGTTGTCACAACTCAAAAGCCTGTCACACTTTTAGTTTAGAAAAGTATCTTTAAAGCAACTCTGGAGTTTGCACAGGAAATTAACAGGTAAAATAAAATATTTCATTTATCTAAACTTCTAATCATTTGATACGTCTAAGAATGTCAGACATACAAACATACCAACTTTGTTTATTTTCTTTACTGTGGGCTTCTCTGTAAGCCTCATGCAACTTTAGAGAGGTAAACCTATAGTTTGATCTTTGACAGGCTAAAGTAATATTTTCAGGCTGTAACAATAGTAAGTAACAACGTTTAAATACAAGAACAGCCTATTATTCTGTGTAAGGTGGTATAACTGAATAATAAAGTTAATGCAGAACAGAAAATGAAAAAATTAAGACAGTTAGAACAATTAGAACAGTCAGTGCTTAGAGAGCGAACTTTAAAGGAAAGGGAGCAATGTTCACAGCCTTTTAATCATTATGAAAGGTTGTATCATGATATAATGGCTGACATAGAAAATCAGAGAAAGTGGCGTGATGATCACCCTGAAATGGTTTTAGAAGGGTTAAAATCAGAAGTTGCAAGACTTGAAAGAAAAATTGCACGTAAAAACAAACAGATAGAATAAGTTAAGGTGGTATAAATGATAGAACTGAAAATAGATAATGAATTTAGAGACTTGCTTCCTCCTCTTACTGAGGAAGAGTACAAAGGGCTTGAAGATAGCCTTTTATCAGAAGGGTATGACGAGACTTTACCTATTATTGTCTGGAAAGGACATGGAATAATAGTAGATGGGCATAACCGTTACGGGATTTGTCAGAAACATAATATTCCTTTTGTAACTGTAGAACGTGAATTTAACTCAAAGGGTGATGTTACAAAATGGATGTGTGATATCCAGTTGAGTAGGAGGAGCCCAAACAAGAAAAAGAGGACTTACATTATTGGTAGACGGTATTTGATAGAAAAGTCTAGTGTGGGTAATCCGAACGGGTTTTCTCAGATCTCCCAATTGCCCCAAAATGGGGCAATTGGGGAGAAAGGAAGAACATCAAAAATCATAGGTGATCAATTAGGTATAGGTAAAAACACAGTAGAACGCGCAGCCGACTTCACGCAAGCAGTAGACACAGTTGTAAGAGTCACAGGCTGTAAGGTAAATGATCTTTTGGATGATTATATCAAAGGAACCATGGAAGAAATTAACAAACTTGCAGAACTTGACGAAGAAACACAGAAAAGAATAATAGAACTTGTGCCAGAAGAATCTGCAACAATCGCACTTGCACTTGATAGAGTAAACAGCGAAAGACGTGATAGACTTCTCAGAGAAGCTGAGGAAAGAAGGATTGCAATGGAAGAGCAGCTTAAAAATGATCGTGAAAAGCTTGCATTTGCAGAAGGTGAACGTCTAAGAGTTGAGCGTGAGGAACGCTTAAGACTTGAAAATGAACGTCTTGCAAAAGAGCATGAAGAGCAGGAAAAGCAGAAATTTGCAGAAGCTGAGAAAAGAAGGCTTGCAGCAGAGGAAACAGCTAGAAAAGCTGCAGAGAGTGCAAAAAACGCGGAAGATTTTGAACGCATAAAGAGAGACAAAGAAGAACAGGAAAGAGTAGAAAAAGAAAAGCTGCGAGAAGAGATAAAGAAGCTCCAGGAACTCAGACAAAGGAAACTTGAAAATATGCTTCTTGAGCAGAAACGTGCAGATGACGCAATCTTAAAGAAAGCTTTGCAGGAGCAGGAGTGTAAGGATAAAGAAAAGATAGCTGCTGTGAAAGTAGAAATTCCTATAACTCCTTACGATCCTTACATAAAAGGTATTAAAACAGTTATGGGAGAAATAACCCTTAATGCGTGTAAGAAAAAGTATTCTCTGTATACAGTAGGAGCACAAAAGGAATATGAAGAGGACAGCACTTTAGACAAAACATGGTCTGGCAGTGTATGGCTTGACACATTAGGTTTAAAGGGTGACTCTAAAAGCTACATTGAAAAATTAACACTTGATTATCAGGAAGGGAAAATAACAGAAGCTCTTGCAGTTGTAAGAAATGATACAGGTGCTGAGTGGTTTAAGCATGCTGTAAACATTGCAAAAGCTGTTGTGTTTCCTCTTAATGGTGAATTGAAGAATCACGCTTTAATATACTTTGGAAACAACACAGAGACATTTATGAGTGTGTTTGAAAAATTCGGGTGGGGAACAATTCTTAAAAATTAATTTAATTGGTGGTATAAATGAAAATGATTGAATCTTTAACTAATAATAGCACAGGTCACAAATGTATTGTGATAACGGTAGGGAATCATAAAGGAGGGTGTGGAAAAACCACTCTCTCTTATGCACTGGCAGTTAATGCATTTGAACAGGGTAAGCGTGTACTACTGGTTGATATGGATCAGCAGGGCACACTTGGAAAACTGTTTAATATTGATGGGAATGACTACAAATATTCAGATTACACGCTGTCAAAAATGTATAACAGATGCCGTAATATTAAAAGTCATACTGTTGCAAGCACGCCCTTGCTTCTATGTGAAAGCGAAGATCCTACCTCAAAGGCTTCCGTATCAATTATCTTAGGCGACCACGGTTTAAAAGATGTTGTTGAAAATACTGAGGAAATAAGAGGGCAAGCTGAGACCGCAGAGTGTTTCAGAAGAATTATAGACAGTTATAGGCTTTACTTTGATTTAATAATATTTGACACTACACCTGTGATTGAAAAAGTCAAAAGTTGTGTACATGCCTTAGCAGTATCAGACTGTATAGTAATGCCTGTGGACGCTTTAAAAGCTGTAGATGAAATAGATCAGACAATGCAGGCAGTTACTAAGTTTAATCAGAAAGATCCTAACGTGCTTATCGTTTGTACAAAGTATAGGAAAGAACCTTTATACTTTTCAAGAATGTTTGATGAGCAGTGTAGAAAAAATAATGTGCCTATGTGCATTAAGTACGTTAAGTCAAAACATGTGCCAAGGGTGGCAGGGCATGACGAACGCAGAAACACTTATTACAGAATTTTAACTAAAATATTTCCTGATAATATGTGTAAAGTCGGAATACCTGACCAGACAGATATAGAAGTAAATTCCTACACAGGTGCAAATAAAGAGAATAGAGAGATTATAGATGATGTGTGTAAAGAAATCCTTTTAAAAGCTTGCAGTGGTGCTAAAGGGGAAATTGAAAACTTATGTAATGAAAAGGTCTGGAGCAGTAAGCGTGAACTATTAAACAAATATTTAGAAATAGTTCATGAGTATAATGTTAAAAATATGTGTATTAAAAAGGATGCAGTAGCTTTTAAAACGTCTGATAAATTATCAGTGGTTTTTGATACTGAAGCAGTCAACAGAAGGGTAGCTTTAGAACGAGAGGCACACAGAGACAGATAACTATATAACCAATAACTCCAAATATAACAGGCTCACATTAACGAGCCTGTTAAATAAAATGGTGGTATAAGTGGACAAGGATTACTTTACAACTCAAAACTTAGTGTACCTAGACATTGAAACAGACGATTCTGCAGACTGTGGTACAGATCCTTACAGATCAAAAATAGTCACTCTGCAAATGATGATGAATGGAATAAAAGGTATAAAGTGCAATGAAGAAATAACGACTAAACGCTTTAAGTTTTTAGAAAAAGCAGTAGTAGTAGGACATAACCTACTCTTTGAGTGCAAATTTATCAAGCACCATTTAAACATAACTCTAAAAAACGTCTATGATACCATGATTGCAGAGCATGTAATAACAGGTGGTGTAAGTGGTAGAACTTCACTTAATGAACTCACAGAGAAATACTGTGGAATCACATTAGATAAAACCCTGCAGCGAAGTTTTGTCTACGGTAAAGAGCCTTCACCTGCACAGGTAGAATACGCCTATCAGGATATTGTGCATTTGGAAACAATAATGAAAAAGCAGCTTGCAGAAGTTGCACGCCTTAACCTGTGGAATACCCTAGAAATAGAAATGAACTGTGTACCTGCAGTTGCCTGGATGGAGCTATCAGGTGCAAATGTTGACATACCTACACTGAAAGAAATAGAAGCGACAGTCAGGGCACAAAAGGACGCTGTAGAAGAAACTTTAAAATCTGAACTAACTTACGAGCAGTCAGACGCAAAAGGAAAGCAAATGACTCTCTTTGGTGGAGTAACTAAGATAACTCCTGATCTTACAAGCCCTAAGCAACTGCTTGAAGCTCTGCACAGGAAAGGTTTTAAAAACCTTGCAGGCACAGGAAAGCAGGAAATGTCTAAGTATCAAGGTAATTCAATAATAACAGATCTCAAAATATGGAAGGGTAATGAAAAGCTTCTTTCAGGTTTTATTAATCCACTGCTAGGATATGATAGGAAAACTAAGCAGTATGGAGAGTCTAAATTTATTAATCCTATCACTGGCAGGGTCCACCCAAGTTTTAACCAGGTCGGCGCAAGGTCCGGCAGGTTTGCGTGTAATAATCCTAATCTCCAGCAGCAGCCTAGTAGGCTCAAGACATGGAGACATATTTACAAAGCAATGCCAGGATATAAAATAGTTGCAGCAGATTGGTCACAAATAGAGCTCAGAATAGTAGGGCAACTGTCACAAGAGCCCGCGTACATTGAGGCATATAACGATAAAAAAGACTTGCATAGGAGAACAGCATCACAAATGTTTGATTTACCTCTTGAACAGGTCACAGACGCTCAAAGAAGTATGGCAAAATCTATAAATTTCGGTCTAAATTATGGCATGGGCGCGGCAACCTTAAAAGAAAAACTCAAAATGGATGTTGGAATTGATATGCCAGTTGAAGAGGCACAAAGGCTTAAAGAAGTGTTTCAGGATATGTATCCTAAAGTTACAAATTACCTTTATAAGTCAGGAGAAAAAGGTTTTTCACAGGGGTATGTCTACACAGCAGCAGGCAGGCTTTGTTTAACTATGAACCCTGGCATAGAAACACCTGAATACACAGCAAAAAACAGAGGAAAGAACTTACCTATACAGGGTTTATGCGCTGATATGTTAAAAATTGCAATGCGTGAGATATTTTTAAAACTTGAGCCTAGAGGAGTTAAGCTTATCAACACAGTGCATGACGAATTAGTATTTGAGTGTAAAGCTGAGATTGCAAATGAAGTAGGAGAAATAGTTAAGGCAGAAATGGAGAAAGCCGGAAAACAGTTTTTACCTGATTTGCCTTGTGTGTCTGAGGTAACAGTTGATAACTACTGGAGGCACTAAACACGCCTTTCTTAAATTAAATTTTTAGAGGAACTATGCTACCACTTATTATCGAAGCTCCAAATTCAATGATTTTTATAAAAAATGGTAGAGCTTATGTTTACCATTTTGATATTCACATTATGCTACGAATACGAGTACGTAAAGTATGTACTTGCTGGTGGTTGCTGTGAACAATCTAAATTTAGTCAACCACACAAACACCTTAACTTAATTTATTGACTCAACCTTGCGCCTCTCTGTAAGTCTGGTGCAAGGTTTGAGTGCTAAAACACTAAGTTATTGTTTAGTCTGATCATAACTGCCTAAACGTGCAATAGAAAGTTATTTAAACAATAAGCGCGTATATAGTTATTGCAGGCTGAGGAAGTTAAGCCTGTTGTCACAGACTCTTACTAAGGGCTCTGTGCAATAACTTTTGTTGCATCTTGTGTAGGTGCGTGAATTGAAACTGTGCAATAATCTTTATACATTAAAACGTGTAGAGAATAAGCAGCGTGAGGTCCACGGCACCATAGTACCTCTCAAAAGATATGCGTGCGCCGGTATACCGTTTTCGGCTAAATAAATCAACGGGAACCCTCCTACTTAAGTAAGTCATCGTGGAGTCCAAGGACCTTGTGGACTGCTTCAAAAATTTAGGTCGGCTGTTGCGGGCTCAGCCTAATAACGCCCTGCTTGCATTTCATAAAGGGAGTTTTGCGGATCGGTAAACGCGCTTGACTTAAAATCAAGTCCTGGAGAGGTTGACAGGTTCAACTCCTGTATCTCCCATTCTAAGGCTGTTTAAGCTGTTATAGAACAGCTTAATAGAATTAGTCAAGAACAGAATAAAAACTTAGCTATAGTGCTGAGATTGGACGTGGTGAAGCATGAGTGTAGATATGAATTATCTCCTAGCAGGTATGCTAACAGGTATGTCTGTTTTTGTGTTGTATACTTACCTTGAAATTGATCTATCTGCTTTGAAAATGAGGGTTTGAAGTGTTAGATACTCTTATTGCTCTTTTTGCTGCTGTTTTTGTGACTGCTACAGTAGCTTTTTTAACTGCTTACCTTGTTTTAAAAAATAAAAAGTTGTTAACTTAACAACTTACTTTTTACTAATCCTGAATAACTCTCTATATATCGTTTGATTTGTAGGGATAGTCCTAAAATTAAACGAGATAGTATCGTTCTGCATTGGTCTACATAGGCTTTTAACAGTCAACCCTCTGCAGGCTGTAAGTGTAATTTTCTTAATCTCAGGAAAATCTCTTACAGCTCTTTTCACTTTCAGAAATATCTCTACACTGGCAGGATGTCTATCAAATCTTTTATCTGTTTTAATTTCTGTCATTGTTATCACCTACTATAGATATTGTTTTCAAAGCTTATATAATTTTCTGTGAATGTTTGCAACAGCCTGAAGTTTAGCGTAGGGTAGTCTAAGATATAAATCACGAAAGACTTTTTATACAAAACTGCACATACTACTGTAATGTAATACATATAAACAGGAGCTCAAAAATGGTAAAAAAGTATGAGATAAAAAACGATATAATAAAGGCAGTGGATACAGGAAAGCGAAAAAAGCGTGTCTTGGTAGTCTCAGCATGTAAAGACTGCCCATGCAGAACTCACAGAAACGGTTTACCATTTTGTATGGCAACCGGAGAAGACATTCAGCTAGACTCAATAGATTTCCCTGAGTCCTGCGTCCTAGATACACTGCGAGAGTTTTACGAATCCCTGAAAAAATCTCAGAATGAGAGCAATTAATTTAAGTGGTTATTTACCACTTTCTTTTTTAATTCTGTTTACTAACACCTTAAATAAAAAACTTTAAATAGTTTGAGCGCGTATATACTGTAACTGTATATACAAAAGCTACATAATATAGTTAAGAGGTGTTAGATTGGTAAAGCTACAAACAACAGAGAGGGGTACGCATTTAATATCTATCCCTAAGAAACTAGCTAAGGCAATGAAGTGGAAGCCTGATGAGGACTTTGCTTTATGTCCTTGCGGTGATGGGGTGTTGAGAATAGTTCCTATACGTGGGAAGGGGTTAGTATGAAATTTATGAAAGTAGTATCAATAGCACTTATACTTATGCTTCTCTTTGTGAGTGCCGCAAGTGCAGCGCAGGGAGAAACAAAAGTTAAAACTAATGCTAACTTATGTGCAGACAGACTTTTAGAACTGCAAACTAAACAATCTGTGCATATAGAAAAGGCTGAGGCAAAAGGCAGTAGTGAAAAAAATCTTTACAAACATGCAATTGTAGATATTAATGAACAGGTCACAATTTCAGCAAGTCTTGATTCAAGCACTCTTGTATGTGGCAAAAGTGCAGATGGTAATATAAGAATTAAAGACCTTGGGAAAGACCACAAACTCAGAGATATTAGAATTAAAGCCTCTGACCTTGTGGGACTGCCAGGTGTTGATAAAGGTATTGTTAAAGTAACACACTACAACGATGCCGGACTTCCTGATGCTGTATGGATTCAAGAGATAGTTAATAATAACGGCTATGTCTACTTTGAAGCTGTACCGTTCTCAGAAGTCGTTATAGGTGGCTTTGTTGGCGATTACACAAAGACCGGGACTTTAGACTATCAGACTTCAACAGCTTTTAGTCTTGGAACTACCTTTGATGCAAGCGCAGTAAATGCAATAGAAGCAACAGTAACACCAACATACACGGAAACAAGTCCTTATGATATTCCTACAGATGGGCTTGTTGGATTCTGGAAATTTGACGAAAACACAGGTACGAATGTTTCTGATAGTTCAGGAAATGGAAATCACGGGACTGCAAGCGGGATGACTTGGACTGACGGAAAATACAATTCAGCCGGAAGTTTTGATGGAGTTAATGATTATGTTGATACGCCTATATGTGTGAATGGTTCGTTTACAATTGACTTAACCACTAATATATACATAGATAATAGAGACATCTGTAGTTGTTGGGGGGTTGTTGATAGCCGAGCTTTTGCAATATATCAACAGGGGGGTTATACTAAAATATTAGTATCACCGAATGGTTCAACCGAAGGTAGCTCATACACAATGGCTGATCAGTATGTATTAAATGAATTAGTAAATATAGGTATAGTTTATGACCACACCGCACAAACAATCTCCTTTTATAAAAATGGAGTATTGTCAAATACTGTGAATACTATAAAAATGTTTGAAAATACAACATCACAATTAAGAATTGGTCCATCATATATTAAGGGACCTCATAGTGGAACAGTTGATAATTTTATCTTATATAACCGTACACTTTCGGAATCTGAAATTACAGCAATCTATTACGACTCACTCGTAGACCTGAAACTCAAAACAAACAGCAATACCGGATATTCGGACGAAATAGACGAAAGCGGAACAGTTTCAATTCCATACGATTCAGAAGACAGTGATATAACAAGCCTTAGTGCTTACGTACCTGAAAACGTAACAATCGGCGGGGTAACAGTTCGGGATTATACAAACACTGTAACACCATTTGGAATAAGTGCAACAGTAGGGTATACAGAAGACACAACTTTAATAACCGAAACACTGACAGACGAAAGTTATCAGCTTGTAATAAGGCATACCCCAGGCAATGACTACACAGCAGCTTCAACAGTGGTTTATACCTCTGACACAAACGCTATACTTAGTAGCTCATACCTGACCTATGACCTTACAAGCACTAATCCAAATGCAGTATTAGCGTTTAATCCAGCAACCTTAAAGTGGGCCATTACCACAGGAGCAATAACAGCAGACACAGCTTATACATACAACATTATAGCAACCACAGAAGGAACTGAAGTTCTTGACGTTGAAAACGGTGTTGGTGATTCATTCGTTGAAACATTCCCACAGGAAGGAAACGAAAACACAGCTATAGGAACTAGCTTTACTGTGGAATCAAACAGTGAAATATTAGGTATGATGAACGGTGCTGACATATGGAACACAACCTCAGCAGTAGTGCTGGCAGTCATAGTTATAATGGGTGCTTGTTTACTGTTAACATATGTAAGGAAGGTGGATTAAAATGGCTTTGAACATGGAAAAAGGTATGGTATACCTTATAGGGGTAGTCACAATAATGGCTATCTTTACAATTGTGCCATATGTGGGTACTATGTTAGGGGAATCTAACAGCGTGACAGAGCGTATTGGCTCTGTTAACGTTTTCTTTAACGATGTGGGTACAGATGCAACAGCTTTTGAAGTAGCAGTCTATAATGAAGAAGGCAGGAAAATAGGCACTACTGAAGCAGGGGAAGTATTAGGTGATTCATGGTGTACTGCAAGCTTTAAAACACCTGTGAGGGTGACACATGAGGAAAAGATAACATTCCTTGTATCAGCTAATGGGAACTTTGTAATACCTGGGGATGAAACAGGGATTATTGAAGAGAGTATTAGCGGATATGGTGCTTTTCCTTTTTCAATAAGTGAAGAGGGTACAGGAAGCTTAAGCGTTTATGCTAGCTTCCTTTAATTTTCTTTTTTAGTTGTTTCCTACTGTTTTATATACTTTGAGTACATAGTAACTTCTATCATAAAATGAGGTGGTAGAAAGTGAAACTTGAAAATATAATTATAACTGTAACTCCAATAGGCAATAAATTTAAATTCTCTGCTGAAAGTGATAATCAGATAGTCTCATTTGGTGTAACTGAGACATTTTCATACAATGCAATGACAAGGACATTTTATGCTGGTGGCATGAAACTAGGCGGAGTAAAGAAAGTTAATTTCTGAGGTGGTATATATGAGAAACAGAGATTCAGATGATTATTATAACATGCTGAAAAGCAAGAAAGTTAAGAAATGCGCTGAAGACTATGAAGAATCTGCAGAGGAAGTAGTATGGACAAAGTAAACACAAACAAAGAACATGTTAAAAGCCTGCTTTCCTCTGTGGATAGAGAGGGTATGCAGGCTCTCATAGCCTGGCTTGAGCAGTCAGATTATTTTATTGCTCCTGCATCGACTATTTACCATGGATCTTTTGAGGGTGGTCTTTGTGCGCACTCACTTAAGGTTATGAAACTGTTTAATGAGGTGAATTTACACATTATGGACTGTGCTCATGCAGACACAGTAATTATTTGTGGGTTGCTGCATGATCTGTGTAAAGTAGGTGCCTACAAGAAGTTTATTAAAGAGCAAAAAGTAGTTTATCGACACACAGAAAACCATGCCTCAAGGTACTACCATGCAACTTTATCCCTGGACATTATAGAGGGGTTTATCGAGCTTACACCCTTAGAGCATGACATAATCCTTTATCATATGGGGCTCTTCGGCTGTTATGGTCGGTATTGTGAGTATACTTCAAAAGAGTTACATAACGCAATTGCAAAAAATTGTTTAATACAGATATTTGCTTCCTGTGATACAGAAGAGGCACATAGCTGTTAATACCTTACCTCTCCTTCTCTTTTTTCGTTTACTGTTTTTTTAATAAAGTTTTATATACCAAAACTTTTTATAGTTTGCACACCATAACCTATTATAGGAAGTGATAAACTGACTAAAACTAGGAAATGGCACCAGAAAAGCGGTACTTATGCACCTGGCTATAAAATGCTATTAGCAGGCGTTAAGCCTGGTAAATGTATTCTAGCAGGTGTTGACCCTTCAGATATGAGAAAAATACTTAGATTTCGTGCTGTGCAGGGGCAGAACCTTACTTTATCAGAATTTGCAGCTAAAACTGGTCTGTCACGGCACACATGCAATAATCTGAAAAAGATTTACATTGCTCATAAGGGGAGAAAAGTATGAGGTTTAGAAATATTATAATAGTTGGTGTACTGCTATTACTCCTCTGTGGTATTGCAGGTGCGGCAACTGAAGAAAAGTATACTAAGTCTAAAAATGGAGTACTGTTTCAGAGATCAGTTAATACTGACTCAGTAGATATTGCAAAGGAGAATCACAAGATAACTATTAGCTCAAGTGAGCACATGGAGACAAAAATAAAAATTAAAAGATCTGATATAGAAGCTTTAGATGGATTTACTGGGACTCTGCAGGTTTCACACTTTACAGATAGTGGTGTGAATGACTGGAATAGAGTAATAACTCCTGTAGATAATAACGGATATTACAATATAGAAGTAGAGTTTTCGGCTGTTACATTGACAGTAACTACAAGTCCTATAGTTAATTGGAACTTTGAAGCTTTCACTGGTGATGCACCTGACTCTTGGACTGTTATAACTGCTGGAGGGGCAAAGACAGTATATCTAGCTGATGCTTATGTGTCCTCTTACGCTTATAAAATAACTGGCGGTTCAGGGAATAAAGGAAACATTCAACAGGCAATTACACTTGCAGCTAACACAGAGTATACATTCGGAGCTTGGATTAAAACCAGTGGGGTAACGTCTGGAAACTCACCAATATATATTACTGATGGCACAGGCTCAACAATTGCAGCACTTTGGACATATGGAATAGGTACAACTGATTATACATGGTACGAAACAACAGTTGATACCACAGGGCATTCAGGTCCGTATAAAATAGCTCTATATGCATATGACTTTCCCTCTACGAGTTACATTTGTTATGATGGTATATTGGTTGGAAAATCAGTTGATATAGGTGGAGCAGAAGTTATAGATACGGTGAACTGCACTGCAGCTATTTCATTTACCTACACACCTGATCAAGATTATACCTCGGATGTTGTAACAGTTGACTTTACAACTATTAGTCTAGGAGATTACAGACATGGTACTAAAGGCGCAGTAGTAGCTCAGGTAGGAGCAGCACCTGTAACAGCTTACCTGGGAGGGTCAAAGCTCTACTTAGACGGTGTTACTATGACAAGCGGTGTACCGTATAACTTTTACGCAATTGTGCCGTTTAATCTACCTCCAACATTAATAAGCCCTACAAACGGGTCTACAATAACAAGAGAGTTTCCTCCACTATATGCAAGTCAGGTGTTTACGTGGAGTGATACTAGCACAACTTGCCAGATACAAATAGCAGAGGACTCCGCCTTTAGCAATGTTGTTTACTCTACTGAAACAACAGCAGCTACAGCCACAGCGTCTTTGGCAGCAGGCACGTATTATTGGAGAGTAAGAAGTTATGATTCTATACTTGCACAATACGGTGCTTACCCTGCAAGTTACAGTGTTGTAGTTGTAACAACCACAGGAAGTATAGTAGGTACAGGTATCGCAGGGTGTGTTTATGAATCTAAAGGATTGGGGAATTATCAGGTAGTTTCAGGTGCACTTGCAACTGTGTATAATGACACGTACTCAACCACAAAAACAACAGGTTCAGAAGGTTATTATCAAGTGCTGGGTTTATCAGAGGGTACATATTACGTGAGTATAAAGAAAACAGGTTATGACGCTTCAGACATCACTCCTGTTAATGTTACTGCTGGCGAAGTGGTAATACAGAATATAGCCATACAACAGGCACAAAGTTATTTCGCACCCACTGACTGCAGCATAAAAGTAAAGCAGCATTGGTATAGCTTCTCAGGTGTTTCTGGAGTTGCTTACTCATACTATCAGAATGGTGACACTGCTACACAAGGGACTGGCACAACAGATAGTACTGGTAGGTTCACTATGTCAAATGTTAACATAGGGACGAAGTATAGAATAGTGCTTACTACAGACGATGGGACGCAAACAGATTATATAACTCCTTCAAGTTCGGAGCTATCGTTTATAATTGTGCTGGATTTAACAGAAGCACCTTTGTTACCTGACTCGCAGTTTTATGATGTGGTTAATGTATCAGTAAGTAAGTTAGTGCTTAACTCAACTGCTGCAAGTGTTACAGTGAATTGGGAAGGCAATAGCTCAAGCATGACGGAGGTTTATTACAGGATAGGGCAAACAGCTAATAACGGCACTTTTGTTATGCTGGATGATTATACAGAAACACCCACAGGAACTTTGGGCAACCACTCATTTGTAGTTAGTGACTACTTAGGGCAGTCTTACAAGGTCATAGTAGAATTTACAGAAGATAGCTTTGGGGAGGTAGAGAAAACTTACACAGTAACATTTGCAGGGTCCACAGTTCCATTTATCGGAGGAAAAGCACTGTCTTACTTCGGTGTTTTCCTTGTATTTGTTGTTGCCATGATGTTTGGAAAAGCAGAACATGCAGTAGGCGGCTTAATGGTTTGTGGATTCTCATGGTTCTTGTGGTACTTAGATGTATTCACAGGCTTTGGGGCAGCAACTAATACCACAATGGCAGCAGGGCTAATAATTGGGACAGTGTTTGCTTTGTTAGCAGTAATTAACGAAGCTAGAAAGGGGGCGAATATCTAATGTGGGCTAAAGAAATAGCCTTCTTTCTCCTTGCTTTTGTAGTAGCAGGAGGGATAATAAACGGAGCTGGAATATTTGATACTGTAACTATTCCAGAGGCAACAATGCCAGGGGCAGATTTAGCAGATGGAATAGTAGAGGCAGGGTCTTCAGGGTCAGAATCAGACATAGCAAGTGCATTTGACGGGTGGGCAATGATAGCTAGTATGTACTCCACAGTAAAAACTGTATTTTCTGTGCTGATACTGCCAGGTCCTTACTTATTCAGTATTGGAATACCTGCAGCTTTCGCATATGGGATTCAAACCATGGTAACTTTAGCAGAAGTTTGGGGATTAATGCAACTAATAACGAATCGTAGCACAGGGGGAATGGATTAATGAGAGCTAGATTTATACTTATCTTACTCTCAATTTTTATGCTGTGTGGGGTGACTGCAGCAACTCCTGTAATTTCCTTTGTAGGAGATAGTAACCAAGTTATCACTGTTGGGGCTACTCATGCGTTTAATTTCACTTCAGACGTAGCTATAAACTCAGCAGATTATTATTTAGATGGTGTCAAAACAACAGTAGCAGGACAAAGCAAAGAGTACACGTTCACGGATGATAGCACTTATCATAATGTTTCTGTGATTGCCTCAGATGGTAATCCTTCAAACATGCTTACGTGGACTGTAACAATTCCAAGAGAAAAAGCAACTGTTTCAATTGCAACAATAGGAGATGATGAAGAGTATAACAGTCTAATGGATAACTTTACTGATATGAATTGGGAAGGATTAACACAGTCTGCAACAACACCTTTTACTAATGCAATGGGTAGAATGTTTTATGTAGTGCTGTTTATCTTGCCATTTGTCTTAATGTGGAAACAACAGGAAACAATGACAATACCTGCAATAGTCGCAATGTTCTTTGGTACTTTGTTAATAGGGTTTGTACCTGAACAGTATAAAACGTTGATTACATTTGCGGTTATTCTATCATTTGCAGCGAATTTCTATCTGATGAGTAGGAATAGGCTTTAAAGGGTTTAAAACCCTTTTAATTTTATTGATAGGAGATTTTAAATAGTTTGACAACAGTATATTCTATAAGTAAATATTAAATAAATATAAATAAAGAGGTTATATAATATGACACAAGCTAAGAAATACGTTGTTAAAGTTGTGACAATGTCTACAAGTGTACCACTGGGTAAGGCTGCAGCTGTAAAAGCCAAACGTGCTATAGATGCCGAAATCAGGAAAAAACATGTTAAGAATGTTAGAGTTTCGGTAATTCAGGCTTGAGGTGGTAATGATGGAAAGTATCGAAAACACTGAAAATGTCATAAGCAGAAGAAGTAATATGGTTGGTGGAATTATCTCACTCTCTGTATTTACCCTTGTACTCTTAACTATGGAGAGTTTTGTGTTTGCAGCTATTGCTTCTATAGGCTGTTATCAAGGATATAAACAAGTTAAAAAATAATAGCTCTGAGGTGTGCATATGGGAACAGGTCATGCAACAATAAGAGGCAGAGGAGGGACTTCTACAAGTGGAAAAAAAGTTTCCTCCTACTCTCCTCAATATTCACAGACTACAGGAAAAGATAAAGAGGATAGAGGCACACAGAGTTATAAGCAGGCTGTGGAAAACGGAATAGCACAGGCCACAAAGAAAGCGGCTATTTTACCTTTCAATCCGTACATACAACAGGACAGAGTAATAACTAAAAAAGAGCAGGTAGCAGCTAAGAAACACGCAGCTATTAGAGCAGCAAATAAGAGCAGTATTATTACTTCTCCATTGCTCAATAAATCAGGTAATGAGATTAAACAAATACAGTTAGGCAAAAGTAATAGCCATGCCGTGGGAATTATTGGCAGGAGTTCAGCAGTTTCAGCAGCTTCTCTTAAGCAAGCCTATAGGTATAGACAGCAGACAGGGCGACAGATAAGCAGATCACAGGACTTTAAAGAGAAGTTGGCTAATACTGCAAGGTCCTTTGTTTCCTCTGCTTCTGTAGCTGAAGCGGATAAATACATTGATTATGCTAATCGTCCTGTGACAAACAGCACTAACGCATTTGACAAGCGCAGAATAACGATTGCTAGAAACATTATAGGTCAATCACTGCCAGCAGGACAGCAGCAGGCTTATTATGCTTCTATGAGAGCTTTTGATGCTGAGGTTAGGCAGTATAAATCTGAAACTGGTTATTCTGACAGTAAAATTATATCAATAATGAAAGGTAAAATATCTGAACCATCTCAAAATAAGGTTGAGGATACACCAGAAAAATACACTGATAAAGCTTTTGAGGCTAAGCTATCTAAATCAAAGTACACAGAAGCACAGAAAAAGCAGTTAAGGGATACACACTATAACAAAACTAATGTGGTTACAGATGTTGTTAATTCTGTAAAGGATTATTTAGCCGTCGGTGATAAAGTTGCTAATGTTGTAATGAATGTAAAGCCTAATCAGCAGTATGGCAAACTTAGTGATAAAACAACAGGTAACACATTTAGAGAAGCACTAAATAGTGAGAAGAGAGGTATAATTGAAAAACCTATAACAAAAGGTGCTGAAGCTATAGCAATGTATTATGGTGGAAAATTATTTGGTGCTGGTTTATCATCTGTTACCGCAGGTGTGAGATTAGGCACTTTAGGTATAGCGTCTAAAATATCAAACCCTTTATTAAAAAGTGCCTTAACAACTTTAGAAACAGTTGTAGAGCCTGGAACTGCGGGAGTAATGCTTTATCAAGGAGGTAAAGAAGTTAGAACAATGTCAAAGGCTAAAAATTATAGTGGTTTAATAGATTTAGGTGAAAACCTTTTAGTAGGTGGTGCAGGCTTTAAACGTGGGCAGCCCTTAGGTATGTTACCATATGATGCTGCAAGAGTTGCAGGAAGAAAAGAAATTGCACTTACACAAGTTGTAAAGGACTCCGAAACACTTGCAGGCAGGTTACAGTTTCCACACACAAAGAAGGGTGAAACACCTACAAGCTTTATGAAGACTTTTGAAACAGACACAGGCACAATCAAAGGTTTTCATGCTTCACAAGGAACTTTAGGCAATATAGCAACTGTTAGAGGTGAAATAGCACGACCTACTGATAACCCTGGGTTATACATGTCAGGCTTTAAGACAGGTACATCCCCGTGGTTCTTAAGGTTAGGTAATAAGTCAGATGTCCCATGGTTACTTGACTCTGTAATTGGTATTAGAGCAACACTTTCAAAAGCAGGTAGTAACCCTAAAGCTACAGCAATACAACTTGTAAGTGCTATCACAAGACAGCCAGTAAAAACAGTTAAAGGGTTAGTAACTAAAGTATTAGGAGAGTCACAGCCTTTAAAACCTACTATACACTCTATAGAGTTTAAAGGTGTTTCAAGGATGCCTAAAGATGTAAGAGGGAAAACGAAGCTATCCCAAGAGTTCATGCAGTCAGAGAAAGCTAAAAAAGAAGTTGCTTATCTCACTTCAAGGCTTGAAAGAGACATAGCAGGCGGGAGGGCAGAGGCAGAAGCAGTTTTAACACCTGGTACAACTATAGTAAAAGTACCTGGTGAGTCAACAACATTTGTTAGATTTAAAGGGCGTTTGTTGCCAATAGATGAGTATATAACACAAAGTGTAAAGTTAAATGATGGTTTAATAAAAACAACTATCTCAAAAGCTACAAAGCAAAAAATGCCTAATGAGTATAGGAAAGGTATAAAAACAGGGTTAAAAACAACTAAAGCAAGAAGAACAACTGAAGCAAGAAAACCTGCCACAACTACAACTAGAACAGTAAGACCTAAAGCCAGAGCAAGAAGCGTTAGTACAACTGCAGTACGTACTGCACCAAGAAAGTCTGTTGAAAGACCTAGTGTTTCTACCTCAAGAAGCAATAAACGTACTACTACACGCTCAACACCTGCAAGAAACACAGATAGAGCCACTACAGATAGAATAGTAGGTAAAACAAAAGGCAGCAGTGGTTATGTACGGAGGGTTTCTGAACGTACACCTCCAATAGTTTTAGTGCAGAAAAAGAAGAAACTTCAGAAGGGTACAAAACAAGAGAAAACTTTTAAGGCAGTGAGAGGCAATAGATTAATCAAAAACAAGTTAGGAAGCTTTGAATCTATATTGGGGAGTAGTTCAAAGCCTACAAAGAAGGTTACAAAGAGGCCTGCAGTAAAGAGAACAACCACAAAGAAGCCTGCAGTTAAGAAGGTCACAAATAAACCCAAACCTGTGACCACTACGAAGAGGCGTAAAACCTCTTCTAAATAATTTATAGGGGGTTGAGGTGTGAAAGATTTGTTTAGTGATGAAAGGGCAGACAGCATGACGATGTTTGTAATAGCTGCAACTGTCCTTGTCTTTGGTCTTGCCTACACAATATTAACATGGACATTTGATGTACCAATACAGGCAATAAATGATTTGATTGCTTCAGGGTCCTTAACAGTAGATACCACAGAGCATTTTAATACAATGTTAAACCTCTGGCAAGCAAGTCCTTTCTTTGTGCTTGTAGGGCTTGTATTGTGGTGCTTTGAGAGGTCAAAGGGCACGGACCTTTCTTCAGGAAAATACTTTGAATACTTAATGCTCATGGTAGTATCACTTATCATATCCGCTTATATGGTGTTTGCATACGGACTTTGTCTCGATGGCATAACCTCAGAGCTTGATGGTGTAAGCTTCTTTACAAGCGTTTCAGAAGTATGGGACACTTCAGACGCAAGAGGTTTGTGCGTTTCAGCTATATATTGGCTTTGTATGCTGCCAGGTTACTTAGGTGTTATACTGTTTACTCTTCACCCAATATTGAAACAGCTTGAAGGTAAAACAGACTTCTTCGGAGGAAGTGAAGAATCTGATGAGACAGTGACAGACTATCAAATTCAACAATTTTAAATACCTTCTTTTCTTTTTTTTAATTACCTTAGTTTCCTACTATTTTATGAGAAACTTGGTGGGTATGAGAACACTATAGAAACACTTAAGCAGAAAAGAGAAGAAATTGGACTAATAATGTCTCATGCACAAAACAACTGCGCACATTGGAAAAATAGCAACAGTAAATTTAAAAAAGTAATGGATTTTTCGATTTAATTTTGGAGGATTAATTATGACTGAAACAGATTGGTATAAAAAATTAAGTGTTGGTGATAAAGTAGTTGTTGACAATGGAAGAGGTGGACTTGGAATACGGTATAATATAGGAACCGTCACTAAAGTTACACCAACAAAAATGATTCAAGTAGACAACAAGGAGACAAAGTTTAAAAACGGTATGATACTCGGTAACAGGTACAAGGAAACAAAGGTTATCCATCCATTTGATTCAGTTTGGGCAGAGGTAGCCTTCAGATGTTGGGCTGTTTGGCAGTTAGAAAACACAAATTTTAATAATCACAGCACAGAAGAGTTGAAAGATATAGTAAAAGTATTGGGGTGGGAGTATGTTAAACAGTAACTATGAGCTTTTAAGTTAAAACCTGATGGTAACTTTAAATTTTGGTTGTTTTTACATTACGAAGCGTAAAACCCCTGAGTCTTTAGCTCAGGGGATATAAGCGTCAACCTAAACTGTTAACCGTTATTGATTCTGTCAATTGTTAAATATTTTCAAAACCTTTGTAATATTAGATTTTGCTGTCACCACAACCTCACAGTTCACCAAGAATGTTGCTGATTCTCAAAGCGAAAACCAAGCGAGGTAACGTTTGAACATCGGGGAGTTGGATAACAGGGCAAGAATCATCCTGAAGGGATCAGGATTAAGGCGGGGAAAGCCGTTAGCCGTATGGTATCTCTAGTATCACACTCATATTTTCACCTGCGGGACGCAGGGTTGAGCTCGCGTGACTTGTCCTCAATAGAGGAAGGGATGACCCGAGAAGCCAGTCAGTCTTTAGCTGAGTGGTAGTTCACCCTTTTAGATATGTTGGGAACGTGTATGAGAATCCGGAATTATTGGAGGCAGAATGAGAGATATAGAATTCCGAGGAAAAAATGACGATGGCGAATGGATATATGGCGCATATTCAAAGTCATATAGCGCTTGGGATATAGAAGATCCTTTCAGAGTGGCCCATTCTATAATTACAAGTAAAACAGTTGAATTTATTGAGCCTGATACATTAGGCCAGTATATAGAAAGATTGGACAAATTTGAGAATAAAATCTATGATGGAGATATTGTTGAACTCAAAATAGAGACAATATTTCCTCTTAATGACTATGCAACTGAATGTACCACGTATCAATATTGTTATGGGGTTGTTGAATGGGTTGCTCCGGAGTTTAGAATCAAAGGTTTGAGAGGATCAGAATTTTATGATCCGATGGGGGATCTTTTTTCATGGGAAGAATTGAGAGTTATGGGGAATAGATGGGATAATCCAGAATTATTGGAGGATAAATGACTGAATACAGTCCAAATGACAATCAAGAAATCTGCATAAAGCGGAAACGAAAGGATGATAAAAAGAAGAAGTTGCCGAGAAAGTTAAGAAATGGATGGTAATTACAAATGAAAATTACAAAATCAGATCTCTTAGAACATGCATCCAGGTTTGATTTCCATTATGGAAACTTCCCAACGGATCTAGTAATAGTAGAGAGAATCAGGAGAAGTTCAACCCCGGACTATTGGACTATCAAATGGGGAGGCAGTAGATGGAGTAAGAAAGATGAGTTATTTGTTATGGAGCCTGCGCGCCCTTTGCCTGATGAATATATAGAAGATACGAAGTTCAATTTTGAAGAGGCTTATACTCTGGCTGGGTCGGTTAATTTGATTCAAGAACATGAGAAAAGAATGAAATAATTGATTTAATCCTGTCGTTCACGGGCTGGGAAAACGGCAGGAAATCAACACACCAACATAATAATAAATGTTGCAATTATATAAATAAGTTATTCTCTTTTTTTTAATCTTATTACACACTCAAAAAAGTTACTTGATTGAAATTTATCGCTGAGACTTTGCCTGACGTCCTGCAAGATACAGGCAAAGTTTCCAACGCAAATTAAGTTAAAGCACTACCACTATTATGGTATAAATTACATATGTATATACTACAAAGATAGTAATGGGAAATCCTTATACTTAAACATTGTCATAATAATCGGAGTATATTTATAGTTATTTAAATAAAATTCCCCAATTTAAATTCATATTATCTATTTTAAATCCCGTCTAAATATACTTCTAACTAATATAATATCGGAACATATAAACGCTCTCACGATATACCCTCCTATAAAAACAAGAGGTTGATACTGTGACACTTACTTACAGATGCGAACTTCATACAAATCCTAATTACCATCCATCAAGTAGATGTATTGTTGATGCCGAAGGCCGCGGGCAGTGTGGGGATTTGAATATTAGACATGATTGTATCTGGGGGTCATGGACGAAGTTGGATGAGGGGGAATATCGAGAGGAGATTGGGAGGAAGTACGGTGAGCGTTTGGGGTTTGTGGATTTGATTTGTTGAGGGGGTTTCTTTTTTTTGATTAATTTCTCATCTTTTTTATAATAATTTTTAAATACTCAGTAAGTTACTTATACATATAACGCGTTATGTAACATAGTAACATAGTAACAATGGTGCAAACATGAATACCGATAGAAATAAACTACAAAGAACAACTCTTGAGAAAATCAAGAAATTGAATGACTTGCAGAAAGATGAACTCGTAGACATCGTAATGGCATATACCGAGAAAGCCATCTCCGTGATTAAAGCCCTACTAATCCTATTTTCTTTACAGTCGTTGTATCACAACCTATATAATTATTTACTGTATAAGTATATGTATGCAAAAGTATTTAAATGTGTTTGTTAAATTAAAAAAAGAAAGTTGGAGTGTTCAGGTGACTGAACAGGTTCCTTTTAAATTCCTGCTGCCCTTGCGTGCCTGTTGTAGCACTCTTTTGCATTTCTGTCTCTAAAAGGTATTTTACCAGACATAAATAGCTTACATTGGCTATTCCAATCTTCTCTTGCTTCGTCTACTACTCTTGCTTTTTTGTTTTTCTCATCTATGTTTCTGAGCTTCAGCTTATGCTGTCTAATATCCTCCTGTATTTTTTCAACCTCTGCTCTTAGTTTTTTAACATGCTCCATGGTTCCAGATACATTAGCTTCCATACCGCTAGTATCAGGTGCTTTTCTCTGTCTCATATCTGCAAGGTGCTTTGTGAAGTCATAGTGAACCTTGAGATACTTTTCAATATCATTGCTTAACTTGTTGTGTTTCTCCTCAAGTTCCTTTATTTTGTTTATTTCAACCTCTTCAGGAGGAAGTTTAACTTTTTTAGCTCTTACTTTCTTTGCTGGTACCTTAGCAGCTTTCCTTGAAGCTATAATAGCTTTCTGCTCTTGGGTGAGTCTTAAAGACTGTATTGCAGAAGGTCTGTATTTAAAATTATCGCCCATTTTTAGGTTTTTCTTAGCTGTCCTGCCTTTAGGTTTTTCAGGCTTTGGCAATACTGACGCGCGTCTTATCTTGAATTTTAGTGTATCATAAGGTGATCCGTTTGTTTTTATCTCCTTCTTTTCCATGATCTTCTTTGCCTTTGCTATGTATGGTTCAACGTCCTTTCTTGTTGCAATTGCACCTTTAAGGATCTGCCTTTCTACCTGATCTTTCATACCGTCAGTAAAGTACCTTACAGCATTTGAGTATTTTATCAAAGCCTGCATTTTTCTGCCTTCTGCAAGGTCCACAAGCTCATAAGATTTAATCTTTTCAGGACTAATCTTTGTTTCTGTGGAAATCACAGTATGAGGCATACGGTTATATCTGAAGTCTTTATCAGATGCTCTTGTGTCTTCATATTTGAAAGGTACACCAGGGTTAAACCAACTTCCTAGAGGTCTACTAAAGGAAGCATACCTTCTTCTTGTAGATGGTGTAGCTTTCTTAGGCATACTCTTCACAGCAGCCTTATGCACCATCTTAGCAGGCGTTTTCTTAGTCCGGCTGGATAGTTTTGCAGGTGACTTAATGCTGGAGAGGGAGAACTTAGGCTTACCTGCCTTAACTTCTTTCTTCTCCACACCCTTCTTAGTATCAACACCAGGATAGTCCAGCTTATGAGGTTGTGCTCTCCACTGAGCTTTAGATACTGCAAGCTTTCCGGTTCTCTTACTATCATTTGCAAGAGAGTATTTCACCCATACGCCTTTACCAGTATGGAAATATTTGCCATTATCTGCAACACTTCCATATTTTGTGGTAATAGCTTTAACAGCTTGCGTGGCTGTTTGTGACCTTGTTATTTTAGCTTTTTTCGTTGCTAGGGCTTTGATTTGTCGCCCTGAATATAGACCTTTCATTTGTGTACACCTCATAATTATATAGGCTGTTAAGATATTTAAGTTTATGGTTTATAAATGTTTCTATTAAGTATATCTGATAAGCTATAAATATAATAATAGTATATCCATTGTGATGAAAACAAACACATTCTACGGAGACTGCAAGCACCTAAACTTACCCGATGGAGAAACAGAGTGCTTTTGCAGTCGAAGGCACAAATGGATAACTGATTGCAAATACTGTAAATCATTTGAAACATGCCTAGAGCCTGGAGCTGAGAGCTTATGCATTACCTGTGCTTTCTGTACTCCTGCACCTGAAGAGAAGAAGCGGATAGGGAAGTATATTTGCGTGCATGAGATTTACCCTAGTAAGGTAAGACCACACTACGTGAAGGGGTTGAAAAGCTGCAGGCTGTACAGGCGTAAGGTGTGAGTTTAATTTAACCTTAACCTACTTTTTTAATTTTTATTTTCAGGCTGTTTCTTAGAATTTTGTTCTTTTAACTGAAAGTATCGAAACACCTTAAAACGTCTTATCAAACGAGCCTTTTAGACATCAAAAACTAGATATACAGTTTTATATAGTTTTTGTGACATCAAATACTTTTTAGGAATTTCTTTGCAGAACTTGCACAAACCTTAATATATCCTGTTATATGAAACAGTGTTTCATTTATCATACTGTACGCAAGCTATATATACGATAAATTACATATTACAGTATATAGCATAAATTGATAATAGGTGAGGCTGCTATGGATTGGGAGTATATAGGTACACCAAATAAGGTTTTTGTAGATGTTATGCCTTGCGTAATTAGGTCGCTGCAAAAAAGGGTTAAAAAGAATTATAGCTTGTGTATAGTATTTTTCATAGGAAAAAAATATACTTACAAGGCAGTTCCTGAAAGTGGATCAGTATTTATATATCGTATAAATAAAAAATACTGTACTAGACACGATGTAGCAGTAATCTGCGGAGAATATTAACATTTTCTTTTTTATTGTTATAAACAAGCTTTAAACATTTTACATTTTAGATCCAGAGAGATTTGTAGGTTAGGTATATTTAACGCTGTGTCCGACTTCCCATAATAAAGGACAAAAACTTATGAAATTTTCTCTTTTCAGGTGTTAGCTTATAAAGCCGAAAAGTATTTATCCTTTGGTGTCCTATATTATTGTAAAGTAGGAAAAACATTTACAAAATAAAATTTAGAAAGTCTGGGAATTATATGGGCGATGGTCAACCGGTTTTAATAGGTGTTTTCATACTTTGTTTCATGGTGTATGGGTATGCCGAAGAAAATTTCATTCTTGGAGATGAATACGAGAAAGGAATAACAACCTACGGGGCAACTTTCGTAGGAGCAGATGGACACGAAATCAAACTTCTCGAATGTAAGAACGCGACCGATGCTTCATACAATGAAGTCATCGCGTTTATAAAAGCCGACAAGACGGATAAGAGGGCTTATACACAAAACTATCAATGTGGTGACTTTGCGGAAACAGTGCAACACAACGCTGAAATCCATGGGATAAACTGCGGAATAGTTATAATCGAGGGAATAAATCACGCATGCAACGTATTCAATACAACTGACAGGGGGTTGTTATTCGTTGACTGTACAAACGGCAATGGCGGTGGATCATGGGATACCACAGTAAACATCAAAGAAGGAAAACAATACATACCAAAACCTGTTAAATCGAATGGGTACACATACGAATCAATGGGAATTGTAACGAGTTATGAAATATATTGGTGATACATAAACGTAAACACATGCAACAGGACGTGAGATATATATGAACAATCAACTAAAACATATACTAATATTTACTGCAATAATCTTAATAACCGGATGCGTAGAAAACGAAAACACAAATTTAAACGAAACCGACACAACAAATTTATCTATGCAATACAGCGCAACAGAAGAGCAACTTAACCTAGACGAACAGTTTAATATTGAACATGCAAAACAAATGTCCGAGTTGTGTACACAATCGTATTATCAGATATATACAAACAAAAACAGTGCAGAATTTGATAGGATCGTTTCGTCTGCGTGGTTTGGAGCGTGCCCTCTGTCAGAAGAAGATTACAAAGCATATGTACAATCATACTTCGATACAATCGACTTGCTCGGGGAATTTGACTATAACATGGAAAACGCGATTGTATCAACAAAAAACAAAACCCCCGCACAGAACGCGTCAATAATTTCACATAGGAACTGTGTGTTAAACAACATATCCAACGTCAATGCCGTCGTGAGTTACACTACAAACAAAAATCGTCTAAGAATGTCAGAGACAAACGTAAATTGGTACTTTAATTACATCGATGAGAACGAACAGAACGCCGCTTGAATGTGTCAATTCGAAACGTTGTACAATACACAAGAGGAACTTTTATGCATATCCAGCACAACGACATAAAAATGATGTGTTCAATTGGGCAATCTGATAACAATGCACAAACACGATGGAAAAAAATGAATTGGTATGCAGTGAGCAGGTCGCATGACATAATACACACGCACGGAAGAAAAGGGCATGTGCAACGTCAACGATACCGCCACAAACTATGGCAAATAGTTCAAAACAAATATCCAGAATCACGGATATATAAAATCCCGTATAGTATACGCGGTAATAGTCAATGCAAAATTAAAATAAAATACAGAATAATTAACAAATTAAAGAACAGTTGGATTTCAAAAATATTTGGAAACAAACGGTGAAACAATGCTTCAAAAAAGAACAAGGTACACAACTGGAGAAAAAGCCCTAACAAAGTCAGAGTGGGAAAAGCTCCAAATCTGTATAGACAACCTTGAGGATGAGGTTCTATTCAAGCTGGCAATCTCTGCAGGAATACGTAGAGAGGATATAGGGTATAGTAAGAAACATAATACAGGCATAAGGCTTTCTGATATTACGGAGCTCCCTAATGGCTCTGGAAAACTAAAGTTTATGGAGCACAAGAAAAACCGGATTCATGAAGTCCCGCTTTCAAGGGAGATGATGCGGATTATTAAATTGTTAGTGAACTCAAGGGATAAAAAAAGTTCTTCACCATTCTTGATAACTTATTCAGGAAGAACATGCTTTAGAAGATTGCAGGAATACTGTGATAAGGCAGAAATCCCAAGAAGACCTTTCCACGCATTAAGGGCAACATGTGTAAAGTTCTGCCAGGCTGCAGGATGGAGAGTTGAGGAGGTTGCCAAGCTCACAGGTGACACAATTGCAGTTATTCAGGAACACTATTCAACACCCAATGAAGGGGAAATGCAAGAAGTAGTTGATAAGAAAACGATTATTTAAAGAAGAACAGAACACAATAAACAATTTAGGTATAAGGTTTAGGTGATAATATGACAGTAGAATTTAAAGCTTTAAACAAAATTATAGAAGATTTATATAACGAAGATCTGGTGTGTCCTTACTGCGGAGCTAAGCAGCAGGATACATGGGAATTAGACGAAGGTGAAGGAGAAATTGAATGTCTAGCTTGCGAAAAGACATTTAAATTTACTAAAGAGTATATCGTTAAATTCAGAGTTACAGAATAAGGCTTAGGTGATTTCATGGTATTTAGGTATAAGATTCAGGTGACGTCAAAACGATTGAACTGAATGTGATAATATGGACGAAGAAATAACTGAAACAGAATACAGAGAGGAATTTAGAAACTATTACAAATGCATAATCCTTAACACAAAATGCATTTATAACAACTGCCAGGACTGCACTACAGGTATTGCTTTTAGAAAGGGTGTTGCATGGGAACAGATAAGGCAGAAATGGAGCAGATAACTTTATAAACAATGAAAGCGTAGAACACATAAAGAAAGGTTAGGCGGTTACATGGGAACAAACTATTACATTGGAGATAAGCACCTGGGCAAATCTTCGTGTGGTTGGAGATTTACCTTCAGGTATTACAAACAGCATAAATCAATAAAAGATGTAAAGAAGAAGTTTAAATCTGGAAAAATTATAGATGAATATGGAGAAGAAATATCCTTTAAAGAGCTTTGGGATAAAATAGAGGCTAAACAGTCAGGTAAAAAACATTCAAACTGTATTACAATTGATGGTTATGACTTCCTGAATGTAAATTTTAGCTAATTACACTAATTTCAGAGGTATAAACACACCAGACTGTAAAACAAATTGAACCTTGAGCCTCTCAGTGGCTCGTAGGAGACTGTAGACGAAAATAGGTGGTATAATGGACAAAGACGCACTACTAACAAAATTACAGGATATTTACAAGATAATTGATGCTTTAATGATTGCAGCATTTGCATATTTTACGTCTATATTCCTACTTGTGCTTATGTGGCAGAACTTTGACCCACTTGCACCAGCTTTAGAAGCTGACCGTGTGACAGCATTTGCAAGATCATTTGAGTATTACACATATATTGTGGGGTGGATTACTGTTACAAGAGTACTTACAGCATTTAAAATATTTTTCTTTCCAAAGGTGGTATAATGAAAATACGACTACTGAATAAACCTGAAACCGAGGAAGAGTGCAATTCAATAAAAGCGTGTAATAATTGTGTGTACTGGTATTCTCCAGACTGCCCAGACTTTAATGATCCTGATGAGGTGGTATAATGGGCATAACAAGAGAATCATTTGTGGACCTTAAAGCAATTGACAATACCAGAGCTCAAGAACTTGTAAATGATGATAACAGCGTATTTGAAAGAAAGTATGACGGGACTGCAGGTATAATTAATGTGGACATTGAAGCAGAAGAGTATAAGATTTTTGGCAGGGGTATTCTTAAGGATGGATCTCAGCAGGAATACACTGATACATTCCCTGATTTACTGCCAAGCATAGAAAAGTTTTGTGAGTTATTCACCAATATCCTAGAATGTAAGAGTATCACTCTCCTAGGAGAAATTGTAGTCCTTGACTCTGAAGGTAATGAGTCTTTCAAAGGTATTGAGAGCAGGTGCAACCGGAAAAAAGATATTGACCTGTATGCTAAAAAGTTTCCTGCTCAATTTATGATATTTGATATTCTGAACTGTAATAACTTCACACTCTGTAACTTACCTTTCGGTGCTCGCAGGCTTACGCTGGACTCCCACAAGACACTTATAGAAGAAACTGATAGACTTAAATTAATTGAACAAAGGTTGTACCCAATAGGCAAGCAAGATCTTCTGGATAGAGTCAACTCTGGCAAGTACGGGTTTGAAGGAATAGTTGTTAAAGACCTGAGAGCTCCGTATTCAGAAAGTGCATTGAAGTATAAATACAAGAAAACAGAAGATGTTTTTTGGGAGGGTGCCTACAAAGAAGGAAAAGGCAAGCACGAAGGTAGAGTAGGCAGTCTTGTATGTTACCAGTACATTAATGGAAAGAAGATAGAGGTTGCACAGGTAGGAGGAGGACTTACTGACAGCCTAAGAGATGAACTTATGCAGATGATAGAAAAGGGTGATGTGTCAGCAGAGAACCCCAGGACGCTTGAGGTCCAGACACATGAGCTCTTACCGAGTGGTAAGATGAGATACCCTAACTTTGTAAGGTGGAGATTTGATAAGAGCCCTGTCCAGTGTACCAGAGAGCTTAAACAGTCTGAGCATGTGGCACAGAAGGTTAAGCAAAGTTTGAATGATTGGTTTTAATCAGTGATAGGCACTTAAACCTATCATTGTTTCCTATTATTTTATATACTGTTACTGCATAGAACTTGTATAGGAAATTTATACAGGTGGTTTAGTGGATTACACTTTTTGTAAAACTGACATAACAGAGCAGCTTACAACCTATCTCACAAAGACAGGCTTTCTAGGACATCAGGCAATTGTAGCAGAGGACACGCAGGAAGTCAAGACTTACGTGCTTTGTGATGAGAACAATATGCCTTACTACGATAGTCAGTGTATAGAAGATGTTCTGAACTACATTGATATGAACGCTGTAGCTAAGCTGCATATGGAAGCACGCCAGTAAATAGCTATTCATACCTTGAATAGCAAGTTTCTTTCTTTTTAACTCCTTCTCAACCAATGCTTTTTTAAATGATGCCTACCACTTGCGTATGGTGATTATGATAGCCACCGTAGCAACAAACCCCAGGCATACAGTATGCCCTTTGATGTGTTGCCCATGTATGATTACATGTGAGCTGTATGATGAGAATAGAAAAGAGTGCTGCATTAGATCACTGTCAATTGCAGTGTGGGATATAGGAGGTATAATGAGAAATAAAAAGTAATGGTTGTGGAGTCAGGTTAATCCTGGCTCTTTTCTTTTTTAGTCCTCCATACAGGCGCAGGGTGTGTAAGGTAAGTCCAGTACAACTTAATTGCTTGTTTATCTCTGCTTTCTGCAGGTGTATTGTTAAAGTACCACTCAAGAGCCCTTGTATTAATTTCTGCCATACCTTTACCTGTGTTCCCATTATGAGGTATAGACACATGTAACTCTTTAGGAATGTGTATTACAATATCATTATCCTTATACTTTGGATCGTTTGTATATCTTAGGTGGTGTTTCACAGCTCCAGAGAAATTCTTATTTATAGGCTTAAATCCTAGTCCTCTTCTTTTAAATGCGTGCTTTGCGTCTACTGCTTGTACGCTTTCTTTCTGTGCTGGATCTTTCCTTCTGTTCTTTCTCTGTTCTAGTATGGTATTATGTACTGCAGGGTTATGGTACCTTGCAAGACTCCGGTTTATCTTACTCTCTTTGTATGCCAAGTCACTACTGTACTTCTTCCTATCTCTGCATCTAGTGCGTTCTTTAACGTCAGCTTTACCATGATAATCTTTAGCCCATGCTTTAGCGTGTAGCTTAAATTTATCGGTTGACTTATAAACCTTCAAAGCCTCTGTGTGTGATTCTTTGTACTCCTTGTTATACTGCTTCTGTTTCTCTTTATTAATAGGGTCATTACTATACTTTTTATTATACTGTCTAATCTTTTCTCTATTCTCAGGCTTGCTATAGTATTCTTTATTATGTACTTTAGCATACTCCCTAGATCTCTTTATTATTTCAGGTCTGCTGTTATACTCTTTTATCTTCTTCTTTCCTTCTTCGCTGTCTCTTCTCTTCTGCTCTCGTTCTCGTTTCTTTCTTCTTTCATCTTCCCCTTGTGTCCTTTTTACTTCATATGCTGCTCTGCAAACTTTACAGGCAGCTTGAAATTTATCTCCTGCAGGAGAATACTCAGACACAGGCTTAACAGCCTTACACATACTACAGCGTTTATGCAAAACTCCATTAATAGTCTCATATACCTTGATCAAATCTATCACCTTATAGTCTACATAATAGTACATCTGTTTCAAAAGAGAAAAGTTGAGTATATTTGCGATTCACAGTGTTAACAGTCTAAAAGGTTACTTTCTTCGGAATTGTTAGTTATTAGGAGGAGTGATAGTAAAAATTGAAGGAACATGGAACATTTAGTCCCTTCCTGCAGACACTTTCCGCGCGTATCCATAGTCTAAAGAGTTCTCTGCACATGCCGCTTTTAGTGTACCGTACACGCCTGCTTCAACATCTCGTATAAGCTCTAAACACCTTGCTTTTTTAGTCACTTTTTTAGGTACATCATCAGGAACTTTCTTACCTGCTGATTTATCCACTTTTTCTTTAGGTGTCATACCATCTAAAATAGCTTCAACATTACTCAGTTGAACTCTACGGAGCTGGATTTTCCTCACAGCCTCATAAATTTCTTCCAGTTCATTAGGTGCCTTGCCAAAGATAATTTTATTGTACACGGCACCTTTTGTTTTAATGTAAGGATAAATGTTTTTTCTTGAGGACGTGTTATACATTTTCTGAACTTCTGTTAGTCTACCAACTGCAACAGACTTACCTATCCTCTCCAGTTGCTTAGAGAATATAGGTTTATCCATAACTATCTTAAACCTAAGAATATTTCTACCTTTAATATCAATCCAGTCAGAGTCAGGCACAGACATAAATATAATGTTGTTGTCTGTTCTCATTGTCTGGAGTACATCATTCATTGCTTCATTAGGCTTACTCTGCCATTTACGATTATTATATGCGACTCCAAAGTCATCGAAGACAAAGACACCATAGTGACTCTCAGGTCTTCTCATAACATTAATACACCGCATTACCTGGTCAGGTGCGATAGTGGCTATGTGCCCAATATTGAAATAGTGTGAAGGAACACCACCAAAATGATTTGCAAGCTGGATAGCACACCAGCACGCAGTATTCATAGTAGCATTGCTTTTCCCCATCCCTGGCTTGCCTTCAAAAAGGCATATTACGTTTTGATTCTTGGAGTGGATAATAATATCTGTGAAAAGCTGTGCTAAAGACATTTCAGATAGGTCTTCCTCAACTATTTTGAAGAAATCTTCCACTTCCATATTATCTTCTGTTGATTCAGTAGTATTTTCGACCATTTTACGTCTCTCCAGCAGCTATCTTTCTTAAATTCGCTTCCTTCTCTTTAATTCTCTGCTCAGTCTCCTCTATTTCCCTGATTGCACTCTGCATAGACTCCAACAGGGTACCCGTTTTATCCTCTGCAAACGCTGCCGTACACTCAAATATCCCGAAATTCACTGCTTTCTTTTTCAGATCTTCACTTGTTACCTGCATAATCACTTGTTTCTTCTTGAGCCCTAAGAAGTTATCAAATTCCTCAAAGCATTTGGCAATCATTTTTATGTTTTCTCTAAATATTAACTGATTCTGTTTTGTTGGTTCTCTTGTATTCTTTTTAATCTCGTCTATCTTGTCATCCCTTGAGTCTAACAACTTTGTGCATTCTTTCTCATCAAGTACAAATGTCGTAAGAAGCATGGTCAGCATTTCAAGTCTCTGATCTGCGTACTTATCCGCGCCTGTTGCTGTTTGTAAAACGTTAGTCATACCATCAACAACATTATACATGCGCTGTAAGTGCTGATCCTTTACCACAAATTGCCTATCTTCTGTTGTATAGGTCTTTGTGCCGCTTTCTTTGTCTATCTGAGGCATTTACATCCCTACTATACCCATATTACAGATTTCTAAACATGTTATGCGAAATACATCCAGTGTGTATCTACAGTACCTAATAGGATTCTCTTTACTGTATACTCTTTTCTCCCATTTAGCAAATGTTTTCTGAACGTCTTTGTCAAACTTGTTGGAAAAGTCTGTCATTGTCTGAGTGAGGTAGTACAGTTCACTAAACATTAGCCTGAAGTGCTCAAGTTTTCCAAGTGCATCTGCATATTGCCTATTGTTTAGCTTTGTCTGAATGTATGAGGCTGTTTCGCACAAATCCATGTATAAGAAAGTTGCTTTATAAAGTAAAGGGGACTGTTCTATTGAAGTAGTGTCCCCCATAGTTTAAACCCCTGTCTGAGTACTCAATATGTAAATTCCAAGCACAGTAACACCAACAACCATACAGAAAGCAATAATCTTACTCATATGCTTATCTAAGAAGTCCACAAGATCCCTTTTATCTCCCTGCTCCTGGAGAGTAAGGAGATTGCTTACCATGCTGCCAGTAAGTCCCATGCTGCAAAGATCTGCAGCTTCAGAGAGGCAAAGAGCTTCTGACTGGATAGGTATAAGTTTAATCTCTTCTCTGTATGCTAGGATCTTTTCTGCGAGTCTCTGTGAAACTCTCTCAATGTCTACGTTCTGTTGCCTCATTAGAATCCCTGCCTTTTTTCTTCTTCTTCCTCTTCTATTTCCTCAAGTTCTTCCTCTTCCTCTTCTTCCTCTTCCTCTTCATACTCAGGCTCAGGCTCAGGCTCAGGCTCAGGCTCAGGCTCAGGCTCAGGCTCAGGGTCCACAAAGAAATCGTCTGGCACAATATTTTGCATTGCTATGCTTGAACTTACTAACATTCTTACATCTGCTGCAAATGTTTCTGTGGAATTGAACAACAGCTCAAGAACTCTTCTTTCGTTTCCTATCCATGAGAAATCAGGGTGATTCCTAATTTTCTTGGCAAGCTGGCACAAAGCACTTGCATCATGGATGTCCATAGGGAAATAGTACGGCAGTGGATAGATATTAATTTCAGGTCCTCTTTTCATTCTAATTCTTGAAGCTCTTTTTGTGCTGCTCTTTACCAAATCGGGGTTAACGATAGTGAACTCGTTTTTTATAAGTCCTTTGTTGCGCTCATCCGGCTCGGATACGAATGGAATAAGCGTCCCAGCCCTGTCTACAATCATTCCCATGGGGTTGTTGCCGCACTCTGACATAATCTGCACAAGGTAAGCGAATTTCTTTATTTTTGTCATCTGGTTAAGCAGATACATACTTAATCCGAATAGAGCTAAAACCACAACCACAAGTATAATCATAATAGGCGTAGTGCCTGCAAGTACTGACATTTATTTTCCTCCGAATGACCAAAAACTTTTCTTTTTGGCTTTAGTTTCTACTTCATAAGGTCTTGTAACTTCCTGCACCTGGATATTGCGAGTCCCAAGTTCAGCATTAATAAGACGTTCTCTCTTTTCCCCTACTGACCTAGAGACATAGGCTTCAAATACTGACATTATATTTTTCTCTAGTGCTGAAACATTCATACTCAACATATCTTCCTGAGTCGCGGCACATCTTGTTAATTCAAGCTTCAACTGTGCAAATATTAATACATACTTCAAAGGGTCATTCTGCCCAAATATACCAAGTTTTCTAACGCTGTTATTTGCTAGTACCTGCTCACGTGCAAAGAGTGAGTAAACACAGGAAACAAGTTCACGCTTATACCTTTCTGTGACTGCTGCCGTCTTAATATGCCCCATTATATCCGCAAGGTAAGGACTCGCGCCCATCATTGTGGCGTACTTTAAACTGTCATCTGAGAATGAAGGACGCTCTACATTACTTGCGCCAAATCCAAATGAGATTGCGCCTAAGTCATCATCCTCTGGATACTGGTCTTCTTCTTCGTGTTCTTCTTCGTTTAGATAGCTGTCGCTGTTCATATTTCCTCCTATTAAAACACCACCTAAGTGAATGAAAAAAAATTATTTAAAAGAGAGAAGAGGGGTTAAGAAACTCCCTCTGTTTATTCCTTCAGACCTTTAAGGGCTCTGATAGCAATTGCAACTGCAGCGATTACGATAACTGCACCGAGGATTGCAACACCAGATGTCCAGATGTCAGCACCAGTGGTTGCGCTGCCAAAATCACCACTTGCGTTAATTGGCAGAGAGGTAGACATACTTTCGCCAAGCCCCGGCCCCAAGTACAGAATGACGACAACCGTGAGAAGGCCCATACAAAAAGCTGAAATCTCTTCTATTACAGTAACCATAGTTTAAAACTCCCATATATTTGTGTATATTATTTTACTGTTTTGTTTGTTTATTTGTTTATTTGTTTAGGTAATAATACCCTACTACTATATACGCGCTCTTTCTATTTAAAACTTTCTATACAGTGGTTAACAGGCTTAAAATTTGTATTTAGGCAGTGAAATACTGTCGAAAAGCTTATAGTCTTTTAGAACGTATATACTTTATACAATAATTTGGTGGTGCATTTGATGGACGAATATAAAATGTGTAGAGTGTGTAAGCAACTACTTCCCTTGTGTAGCTTTAACACTAGAAAAGGTGCTAAAGATGGACACAGAAACGACTGTAAGGTATGCCAAGCAGTCAGGAATAAACATTGGGGAGAAAATAATAAAGAGTACATAGCTAAGTATAATAAAAAATACTGGGAGGAAAACAAAGAAATTTTAGCAGATAAACATAAAGAATATTGGGAGGAAAACAAAGAGGCTATGCATGCTAAAAACAAGCAATGGAGAGAAGAAAACAAAGAACACACTCAGGCGTATAATAAAGAAAAATATGCAAATAATAAAGAAGCAAATAGAGAGCATAACAAAGCATATTGGGCAGCCAATAAAGAAAGATTAAAAGAACAGTGTAAGAAGTGGAGAAAAGAACACCCAGGTTACTTAACAGAAAAACAAAAGGAATGGAGAGAAAACAACAAAGAGCACTACATAGAATACCACAAGAAATACAGAGAAGAGAATGCAGAAACCATTAAAGAACGTCATAATGCATGGAAACAAACACCAGGTTATAAACTCGCAAACATCAGACATAAACAAAAACGCAGAGAACTAGGATTCAACCCCATAAATGAACGCTTTGAGGGTTCAGAGTTCCACCACTTGCACGTAGACATGGAAGGCAACACAGATAACGCAATTGGCTTATTTATCCCTGCAGAGCTTCACAAGTCTATTGCACATAACCATTCAACATGGGTAGGTATGGAAGAGATTAACGCCGTAGCAATTGACTGGTTCTTTTCTGAAGAATAACTTTTCAAAACAGAAATAAAAAAAAATTTGAGAGTCGCGGCACTCTCAGTATCTTCTCTTGTTTTTTAATGCTGAAATTCCGAAAATTAACATCATAATGCCTAGTATTGCAGCTATGGGGGTAAACAAGTTAGATGTTGCGCTCTGTATTGCTGTGTTACTTTCGTATGACTGCTCATATGCTGTATCTGTTACATTTATATTCTCATCATTCGCGCTTAACACACCATACATGTAGCTTACACCTACCATTAGCACTGCCATAAGTGCCAGCATTGGGACTATCTTACTCATTTGACTCATTCTTACCACCTTTCTTTATTTTGGCTGCTGCGTCTTTTAGATCCTTCTCAACATCTAGCAGAAACACAGGATTTTCTGTTATAACTTTTATATACGTGCGCTTGCAGTAGCATATACAGTAGATAATCGCTGCAAGATAAGTGAAAATTTCCACTGCTGGCGAAAGCACATCAGTTACGGCAACTGTGACTATGGACCCAAGCGAAATTAAAAAACCCCAATCAAGAGGGTTTGCAAACTGCTGTTTCATTTATATTTCCTCCACTACTTTACTTTCTTTTATAAACTGGTATATCTGTAACAAAATGGTTATACTGATTACTATCCCTATCAACTGGAATACCTGTGATACCGCACTATTCCGTATTACCTCTGTTGATACTATAACTTCATTGGTTGAGCTTAAAAATCTTTCTGTGGTTGTTAGAGTCCCGTCAAGAAACAGGTTAGAAATTTTAAAGCTGATTATTGCAGGTATTAATGTTGTTCCTACTGATAATGCCGTAACTCCTCCAGATCCCCATGTGAACAAACCAATAACAAAGAACACTATTCCCATTGCAAGGAGCATCCAAACAGTGTTTATGTCAGTTGTGGTGAGTTCTGCAGCAGCAGGAGAAATTAAGCAAAGCAGTCCTAATACTGTTAGTTCTGATTTCATTTTATCACCTACTATAGTAATAGGTGCTAAAAGTATTTAAAATGTACGTTAGTTTTATAACGGTTGAGCGCGTATATAATAGTAAAGAGGGATACTAACAACAATATAAAGGAGATAACAAACATGGCTAAAATAGACCTTAGAACTCTGCAGAAAGGTACAGGCTTATGGGAAGTTTCTGCAACAAAAAACTTTAGACGCATTAAAACAAACATGGGTTTTGATAAGCCGACTGCACAGTTAGTTGCAAAACAGCTTAACGAAGACTACCCTGGCGCAAATGCAAGAGTAGTTAAAGGTGGTAAGAAAAAATAAGCTGAGTCAAAACTCAGCACTTTTTTAATTATTTTTCTAATCATTACTTTTTTAATCATTTTTATTCTTGAGTGCAAGATAAATCATGTAAAATGCGCTCAAGACTTCCACAAGATAAACTAGACTGTTAGGATCTTGAAAGAAAAGTGCATGAATTATTGTTCCTGTGCCGTACAGCAGAAAGAATTTATCCATAAGTGTGTATTTCACTTTATTTTCGTTATCAGTAGGAGTACAAGCCATTCTAAGCCTCACCATTCAATTTATTTTAAGTGGGTGGTGTGTTTGTACCTTGGAAATATAAGAAAAAGAGTGTAATTTGGTACAAACACACTACAAATGATTTATGCGTTAAGTTTCTTCTTAGATCCTTTCTTTTTCTGTGCATCAAGCACTTGTGTAATTTCTGCCAGGATAGTTGCAACACCTGCAAGGTTATCTTCGTTAAGATCCATTTCAAGTTTGTCTGCATATTCCTTCATACCCTCCACACCGGAGGACCTGAGCTTTGCAATTGCACCACGGGCTATAATTTTCACTGTCTTGTCTGTTACTTTTGTTACTTTTCTACACATCATATATTATACCACCATTAAGTAGTTTACTTTCGATTAACTTACTACGTAATTAAACGCTGTCAATGTATTTAAAACTTACTACAAAACTATACTCTGAAAACGTTTATATGAATACACGTAATAGTATAGTTTGGAGATGAAAACAAATGGTAGGAGAAACAACAGCTAGAAAGAATCCTCAAAGCATGAGAGAGCTTGAAGACGAGTTTCACAGAAGATTACTCGAAGCTAAGCAGAAAAAGGTAGATCTTGGCAAACAGATGCTTGAGCTTGAGAAAATGTATTCAGCAGCAGAAGCGGAAGAAGATACATGGGACGCTGCACTTTATTCCCTGCAAAATGTTGGTGTGTCATCTGGACCTAAAAGCAGAAGAAGAAACGGTAAGAGTAATGAAGAAGAGGAAGGAGAGGATTAAACCTCTCTATTACTTTCTTGTTTTAACTTTCCTGTTTGCAGCCTCAAAAGCTGCTTCTCTTTCTGCTATATCTTCTGCAGGAGGAATGTAAACATATCTTCTTGCCGTGTGACTATATGAATAATATTCTAATCCTGTTCTTGTTTCCATCTATACCACCTTATACAGTTATTTTTATTAATGAGTTATCAAACATTGCAGGAGTCCTGTGTAGCTCTTTATGACATTTATCACAAACAGGTAGAATATTTGCAATGTCATTATCGTGAAAAATTGCTATTGGTTTTACATGGTGAAAAGTAATCAAAGTTTCATTGCGTGACTGCCCACAAATTGCACAGCAGTCACCATGAACAGCAGAGATTAAATTTTTGTGCCCTTTAAAACCATGCAGAGCACCCCTTGGGCAGTGACCTTTTGCGTCTTTCTGCCCTTGAGTAGATAGACCCATTGGGAGTGTGTCACCCTCTGGACGGTTATTAATGTAGTTTATGTAGTGCATATGCACTTTATCTTTGCTCTTTGAAGCGTTCCATGCTTTTAAAAAGACTTTTGACTCTTGCCAGGTTATTTTCTGTGTCGTTTCTTAATCCCCCTCAATTCCTATACAAAGTAATTCTTTTCAATGTATATAAAATCTTCGGAGGTTAAAAGTAAAGGGGTGTTTAAGGGTTTATCACCTCAAGCACTCTACTTTCAAGCAGTTCACTACCTTTGAATATCTCTTCTATAGTAAAAAACCTATCTTCCACCTGGAGCACAGGAGCATTATTTGTGAACACTTGATTAAACCTAAGCTCTGCGAGATTCTCAGCTTCCTGCATGTCGAGAGATTCAAATGCGATACCGTTAGAAGTGAGAAAGGCTTTAAGCCTCTTACACTTCGGGCATACTTTTGTTGAATATACGTTTACTATCATTTAATCTTCCTCCACAGTGTTAATAGCTTCCTCTAAGTTAAAAAACACAAACTCAATATCAGGCTCAAGCTTGAGATAAGCTTTTAAAGCAGACACAAGGCTTTCCCATGCAGTGTCTTTAGCTTCATTTATTGCCATTTAATTTTCCTCCACAACTCTAGTTTCTAGTATACGTTCTATTAGTCTTATGCCTTCTATTTACACCACCTCTTAGGTGTCAGGAGATACTACAAATACCCTGTCTGTACAAATTATAACTAACGGATATTCAGTTAAGTACATGTAACCTGTGACAGTATATAGGCTTGTAATGAGTTCTACGTATTCATCCCACACACGATAACTAGCTTTTATCTCTTCAGTGATTGTTTGCAGTGTTCTAAGCCTGTAGATCCATGCAGACTCTTCAAAAGCTTGCTTAAACTCTTCAAGAGATTTAAATTCACAGAAAGAATTGTTATAATTTCGTTTACACTTTACACCTTTATACTCAAAGTCAAGAATAGGAAGAAGCCCTTCAGTGTCATCCTGCACACTCTTTTTAACGTACTCCTCTGCAATATGGCAACCTCTGCAGTCCTCACGCCAGCAATCACTTTCTGTTATATTACACGTTACAGATATTGTTTGGTATCTGTCAGAATAAATGTTTTTCAATGCACCTTCAGGACCGTTAAGCTGTGCGTCTACCATAGCTTTAAAAACTGCATTATTTTCAACTTCTGAAAATTCCATGTTATACCACCTTATTACTCGTTATACCCCTGCATAATCAATAATCCAATAACTCTGTCTCGTTTATTATACCTTTTATTACATACTGCTGGTTTGCAGCATCGAATACCCATCTTACAATTATTACGTTACCTTCCTGTACGTTGGTTGCTAGTTCATGTTCGTTAGCGAAATATAGTATCTTGCAACCGGCTTCTCTCCAATCAGATGAATTCAAGTTTTTGAGCCAATCACTTATTATATATTCGCCGGTCATTCCACCACCTTGTTAATTTCTTGATACTTTATCTACAACTTAATACTATTTAAACATTACTCTACTACTGCCTCAATAAACCAACTTCTGAAATACTCTCTGTGTTTCCTATAAAACACTATCCATTCTGGTTCTGTAATTATCGTATTTGTGGTTTTCTTATCATTCCGGTTAACTCGCCCATACTGTTGCATAACTTCATTTGCAGCTTCTACATACTCCCATTCTTTACCCTGATACTTCCACTTTGCTCTGGTCAGATGATCTGTGGGATTCTGTCTCTTAACATATGTAATTACATTATTTAGTATGTCATTCTCAGGTAAATCAATACCTCTCCCCATGTTAACAGCTATTAAGATCTGTGTTTTATTTCTTGCTCTTTTAAACCTATCTATTGCGTCACCTCTTAGGACTGCGCCTTCAATACTTGCCATAGTGCTTTCTCTCGATTGCACTATGGGTTTTACCTTGCCGTGACTTACTCTGTATATTTCAGACCCTAGCCTTTCTGCAATTGAGTAAGAGGGCACATGCACAATAGTCTTGCCTGGCAGAAGAATGTCTGAAGGTTCGCTTAACATTTTAGCCAGCTTTGGTATTGTCTCATCTCTGTTTTTCATGGTTAAGGACCCTACAGGAATAAACTTAAAGGGTCTTACTTCCTTTGGAAACGGGCTTTTAACCTCTATAAACTCCCACCCTTCAAGCTTTTGAGGGGTTGCACTCATAAGGACAACTATTCTATTTTCTGTGTCAAGTGCTTCGTCTAAGAACCTTTCAATTGAAACAGGTTCAAAAGGTGTTGTTTTACCGTTATCATCTGACACTATGTACTTATTTCCTTCTTTTATGTCGGTAAGCAACCTCTCTATTCTATCAATCTTATCGGTAAGTCCTCTTCTATGTTTGATATTTTCTAATGTTTTATCTAAGCTTTCAAGCTCATAAGTGTAAGCTTCTTTCTTATCCTGCAGGCACATTTCATAATCTGCAAAATCGTTAAAATGCCAGTAATCATCTATTATTAATTTCCTGAACATCCTAATAAATGGTTCCATGTAATCACACTCATCCACAATAACAACTTCAGGAGAGTTTGTTACACCCATTTGCAATAAGGTAAAATTACTGTTACCTATCATATGTCTTTTGTAAGCCCCAAACGCTTGTTTATAACTGCAATACTTACATGGGCAAGCATCTGCGTCAGGTCTACTGCAATTATCACATTCGCGTTCATCAAACATTTTTAATTTATTCTTTGAGTCCATTGCCTCTTTATAACTCATTGTGCAAATGCCTGCAGCACAGAAACCATTGTCACAGGAAACCTTTTCCCTTTTTACTGCTCTCATTGCAGCACATTCATAATGTTTCTTGCCAGTGAGGGATAAAAGAGGAAATTTACTGTCTGCCTCAAACTCTTTGTACTGGTCCACAAGAGTATTGAGAGGTGATGTGATAAGAGTAGGCAACCCCTTAAACGCTGCCAGGTTAGCCATGGCTTTTGCAATACCAGACTTTCCGGCACCAGTGGGAGCACAAATAATAAATTTACGTTTTCCCTCAAACAGTTTTTGCTCAAACCACTCTAAAACCTCAATCTGTTGAGGTCTTGGAGTGTTTATTTTTGCTGTCTGTGGGAAGTAGTTTAAAATTGTCATTATCGCATCTCTGAGAACATTTCCTCATACTTTTTGTATTCTTCTTCCATACGCTTTAAAAACTTTTTCTTTGAGGTTAGGCTTGACTCTAAAATATTAAGTTTAGCTGTATCATCATCTGAATGAAAAAGCAAGTTATTTAGAGATGTTATATCTTTCTGAAGACCTGTAATCTCTTTTTTAATTGCTATTATATCTCTCTGTCTAACGAATCCCATTTATACCACCTTATAATACTTATTACATTATCAGTAACGGAAATTTAAATTTAGAGGTGAGTAAACCTCTAACACACAACTGTTTGAATAAGTAATGTCACAAAATACCCTAGTATAGTACAAGAGCACAGTGCAGGCAGAGCCGGAAGTCCACCTTCGTGTTTTGTCATCCAATATACTAAAGCAACTACACCAAGCATTGTTCCAGTTATTGTCCCAACTGCAAGATATAAGCCACCTGACACATATGCCCCAACCACTAGCAATGTTGGAAATATTGCATCCCCAAAACCCATAAATCCACATCCATTATGATCTTCACTCGTTGGATTATCAAATACATAGGAGTATTTCAAACTATGTGGAATAATAAACATTAACGGTAATTTTAAATCAAGAGCACACTCAGCCAGTTTCAGCATATGCTTAGACAAGAATACAGCAACCAAGTCATATATTGCAAATGCAAGCATTAAAACTATTATAACATTTATTGAAAGAATCCCTCCTATAATCGCCACTACAGATGCACAGATGCCAATCCCAACAATATTGACAATATACCACTCTGGATATACCCACAGACATACCATTAATACGCCACAAAATGCTATTATATAATCTGCTATAACTGGATCGGATAAATTAAACATCAGCAGTATAGATTCAGTTATTAATACAGTGTTACTGAAAATTGATAAAAATATAAACCCTTTTACTATTACCCATAGTTTCAGTTTAATTATCAATAATATTATAAATGTCTCTACAATTACAATAATCAACATGTGTGCAACATTACCCATACTGTTAGAGTCAACTGGACTGGTATCTACTATAAATTCTACTAATGAATTGGATTCATCACCTGGTCCAAATGTAGATAATACACCAATTGAAAGAAACTGAACAGATAAAATTATAAGCGCAGTAGGTAAACAGTTTTTTATAAAACTAACATAGTTGTATTTTTCTAATTCTGTCATTTATACCACCACTAAAATTTAATAATCACAAGAAACAAAATCAAAGTCTTCTTCTTCATCTGCAACTTTCAGCACACAGGGCTCTGGAAGTTCTCTGTACTGCTGGACCAGCCAGGCTACGGGAATTAATGTCACCAGTGCAAGAATTACAGGTAGGTTGCACAGGTATAATACTGTTTCAACTACAATACCTGCAATCGTAATGCCTATGATTACATTAGGAATATTTTCTCTATTCAGTTTCCCTTTTACTGTAAAATTCATTTCAAATCACCACTTTTAAAATTCTGTTCTAACCTATAAAGTTTAGACTTTTTCCACTCAGCTATGTTATCTTTTCCCATTACTAACTTCATACGATCAAGCATTATCTCAACGTCTGCCATTTCTTCACAAATATGCTCATAAGTGGTAGGTGTGGGGTCTACCTTCCATTTTAATGCAGCTTGCCCCAACTCACAGCACTCTTCAGCTAGTTTATCAGTTGAGGCTTTAATTCCAAGTTTTTCTAGTACTGCTAAATGTAATTCTATCTCTTCCATCCTTACCCCTGCTTCCCATGCTCACAAGAATCATTATACAGCACCCTCTTATTGAAATTTGGGGATACTCTCAACCTACAAACAAAGACGACACCTTCAGAACATCGAAAAGCTTTAAAACACTTTGCACAGTTACACATTTTATACCACCTCATTTTAACTTAACTTACATCCTTACCTATGATTCATAACTATATAAAGTTATTGCTTGAGAATCAAACATAATTAAAAATTTATTTTAGGCTGTCATTTGTAATGATAGGCTCTATATAAAGAACCATTCATTACAAACGAAGGCTATTTAAGGAATAATCATTTCTCTAATCCTATTTCATAATCCCAAACACAAGCACCATAACCCATTTTAAACACAAAAGGTAAAAGTTTTTGAAGATCTTTATTATCCTCTGCCAACTTTTTTATTTGCTCTAGCTTTTTCTCTGTATGTTCACTGAATTTCCCGCCTGTTATATACACCATAAAACTATCTTCTAACAGCCCGTCTGTATCAGTAAATGGGTCATTCTTGCTTGGAAAGTGTTTATTTATAGACTCCACTATATCACCTCAAATCTCCACTCTTTTTCTGTCCTTAAGCTCCTGTCTCTTTCCTGCGTTCCAGCCTTCTACAGCCTGCAGATACCCAGTAATCCTTGACAAATGCTGCACTTTATCAGACCCACATTTAGGACATTTATCATGCAACCCACTACTTACAGATCCTTCTGCTGTGCAAACTGTCATGTCCCGTGTGAAGGCGAAGTACCCAACCTGCGTATTTTTTGCCAACTGCATTGCAAACTCCATGAGCCCTGCAGGGTTTGAGCTGCCCTCACCTAGCCAGATATGAAGGATGTTCCCACCATCTACCACAGGGAAGAAGGTGTGTTCATAATTAATTCTCTCAGGCAGTGTTATGTTTGCGTTAACTGCTACGTGCGTACCGTTTGTGTAATAAATTGGCAGGTCCTTTGTCTTGCCGATCTGCTGTAAGGCTGCTTCAAGATCCCCTTTTATTACAGTTGCCGCTTTATCCCTGTACTCTTCGTGCAGTAGGTCACTAACTGCAAATCTCTGTGCTGTTGTCTCTGCAGGTGTACGCGCCAGGGCAATTGTTATACCGTTTTCTTTTGAGAGCTTCTGTGCATAGAGTTTCATCTCAAGCATTGCTCTGATTGCAAGTTTATAGGCTTCTTTACTTTCATGTATTTGTTTGCCTGTGTGGTACTGTACCATTTCGTTAATTCCTATTACTCCAATTGTGTACACAAGGCTATCAAAGTCCACTGCCATTGAACCTATTTCTCCAGTGTTAGGATCTCTAGGACGCTGTGAAGCGAAAGGTATTCTACCCTTTGCAATTAGGTTATTCATCCAAGAACGCTTAACCTTGAAGATCTCAATGGCGTTATCCATGAGAGTTTTTAACCCTTTGAATAATTTCTCATCGTTGTGTTCTGCGTCATATGCTACTCTAGGACAGTTTAAGGACATTACCATCCAGGACCCCATGGAGAAATGAGATCCGTTTCTGAAGTACATTTTATCCTCAAATTCCAAATCGGAGGTAGGATCTGCCGAGAATTGGTAAGCACAGCATTGATAGCAACTTATCCCGCCTTTTGAGCTTCTATACTCCGGCAACTGATTGTCAAAGTAGGGAGTTCCAAATTTGGCAGCTAGTTCAAATGCCTTAAGATACAGATCATGGTAACTTAGCATGTTAGGATTATTCCTATTAAACTCTTCGTCCTCCTGCATAAAGTCAGCTTCCATTGATATTTCAGGCTTCGGGAAGCTAAAGGGTTTACCTATTGCGTCACCTTCTATCATTACATCCATGAGAGCTTTAAAGCCTAGTCTTACTTCTCTTTCAAATTCTCCGTAGGTTCTGAGAGGTGCGTTAACACCATCAAATACTTTACCCATTGCGACTACTGGCTTGTCTTTCCAAAGGTTGTTTACTCCTGGCGTGAGCTGCACAGAGCTAAATACTGTATTGTGTGCTACAATACCGTTTGCAAGTACAAAGTTCTCGTTGTCCTGTACGCTTACATCATAAACATACTCAGGCATATTAACTTCTGTTATGCGTGCAACACTGGACATTTCAATTTCGGACTGAATCTTAGACGAATCCCAGCGAACCATGAAATGTGCTGTAACGATTTTATCAGGGTGTGATGCTGGTGAAATTTCCACAATTGTGCTGTCATCTGTTAAGGTGAAAAGACTGTGGTCAGACGTAGTTACTACACTTCTACCATCAACTAGGGTGGTTTTTACAGTTTTTGACGCTGGAGCATGTCTGTGAACTGCTGTAAGTGGTTTCCACTCAACAGAGTGTGTTTTTTTGTTAAGAGAAAGTATTTCAGTCCCATCAGACACTTTTTTACTCCCAGTATAAACAGTGTATTGACTACATAACTCCCCGATTTGTACCCTACTCACAACACCGCGTCTTCGAATTACAAGACACTCTTCATAAGCAAGGCTTTGACCGCCTCTTGCACACATCATCTGCATCATTTCATAGACAAACATCTGCATTAACTGTTTAATTTCTTTTTCTGTTTTTCCTTCAAAATAAGGGGCAAGAAACGTTAAAAAGTTGTACAGACCTTGTCCTCCAGCAAAATTTGTCTGCGCTGCACCAAGTAACTTGACTAAATGAAGTATTGCAACTTCAGCCTTTAATGAAGGCTTCGCTATACTCGACTGTGTCCCTACTCCGTCAGGCATAAGCCCATAGTAAAAACAGTATCGTGCGTCCCAATCTTGGCAAAACGGGCGAGTTCCAAAGTATTCTAAATCATGAATGTACTGTGTACCCGATAAGTGCAGATTAGCCAGCTTTTCAGGCATAAGCAAAAGGTTTTGCTCTTTGCTCATCTTATCAGCTTTTCTTTTGTGTGAAGTTTCCGCGTTATTCAACTGGTTTGCGTTATCGTTAGCTTCAAAACCATACCCTGAGTCAATCTCGTAAGCGTCATACACAGAGGCTCCTACCCTAGTCATAATGTTACGCCATTCTGCCTTACCTTCTTCAAGCAGTACAGAGTTTACTACCTCTCGAATAAGAGGACCTGAAACCTGCCTAATGTTAAGCTTAAGTATAAGATCCTCTGCTTTCTGTGCAACTGCCTGAGCTTCAGCTATAGTTGCCGCAGGCTTGTTATAGAAGTTTACGCTTAATTTAGTTTCCTTTACGATTTGCTTTACGATTACTTCTCTGTCCCATGGCATTATATAGCCGTCTGTATTTTTTACTGTAATATTATTAATCATTATAACAGCCTCTGTTTATTTTTAATCTCATACTCAAGTTCATTTACTGTTACTTTAATATCGTCTATACTTATTCCACACTGAAGCATTAATTTATAGATTACATTTTTAGCATAATTCTTTGTTGAAGCGTACATTAAACCCTCTCCCACATATCGAATTTATCAGCATCACCCATTTTCAAATGAGCATTAATAACATACCTGCAGTACTTCCCTATACCCCTTCCAAGTCTAAAAGCAAAATATCTTTGCAGTTGCCGGAATCCAAAGTCATCTGAAGGACTTGCCTGCCCACAGTCATTACTTCTAAAGATAGTAGTCATGCAGACTAAGCCATCTATAATTTCAATCTGCAGACCTACACAGCAGGGTACTTCTTTTGTGGACCCTACGTGTTCAGGACGGAATAAAGGAATATATGCTCTCCTGGTGTTAGGGTTCTGTCGAAGTACTCTAATAGTTTTTTCTATGAGTCTATCCATCCACATTAACCAACCATAACCATAATCGAAGCCAAGTCCTCTAAGCATGGCATGAGAAGAATAAACAAGACCTGCTGCAAAGTCATTATCCAATATTTCTGTTGTCTCTCCCATGGGTACATGGCTAAGGTCTGCCGAGTCACAAATGAAGTGTATATTATGGCAAAATATGCATGAATCGCCATTCTGATCTTTAGTAAGCTCTCCGTTCTGCCTAATGTATTTCACACCTGCAGAGTGAATACCCTTCAAAGTTTTTTCTACTATTTCAGTCATTTGAACACCTTGCAGTAATAATACTTACTATTTCGTCAGCAACTTCTTCAATAGATCTGTTAGCGTTTATCTCAACGTATTTAGGATTACCTTTATTTTCTTCAAGAAGTCTTTTGTACCCACGTACAATTTTCTCGTTATTATCGTACTTCTCACCATCTGTGGTAAATGGTGTACCTGTAAACACAAACACTAAGTCAGGCTGAACAAGCATTGAGTTCATCTCGTCAATCCACTCTCTAGGAAGCCCGTCACTTTCGCCATAAATTGTGCCACTGTCAACATACCTATCAATAATTAAGTGACCCTGCATAGGTGTTAAAAGCCTGTCAATTATATTAAGTGCCTGGAACCCTGCAGGCTCAAAGGGTCTTTTCCCTTGCAAAATCTCTCTTAATACTTTACCAGAGTAAAGATTAGGATTTGGAAATTTCATGTACTGAAAGTTTAACTGTTTGCACACAACTTCTGCAACTGTTGTTTTTCCTAAATTATCCGATCCCTCAAACACCACAAAGAAGTTTTCACTGCCCATATGCAAAAGTTTCTTCATCTGAAGTACCTCTTCAGTAACATAAGCCTCTTTTATAGTAAACATTTAAACCGCCTCTGGGATGCCATTCTCAGCATAGTAAATTTTTAATCCTTTTTCTTCACCATAAGAACGTTCTAGTACAGCACCTTTTGACTGCTCCCACCCAGGCAACATAAATAGTGCGTCACCTTCTGCAGGACTCATTCTGTCAATAAATGCTAGATCTCCTGCCATCCAAACCTCCCAAGGTAAATCAGTGTGTTGAAAACCTTGTGTGTTTTTATGAGGACAAATAGCAGCCCACCCTTTTTCCCATGCCTCAAGAGCATATTTAGAGGCTGTTAAAACGTTCTGCTCTACCCCGTGTAGATTGTCGCTAGAGCTGTACTTACCTGATATGTATAATATTGGCATTCTTTTCATTTATACCACCTCAACATAAATTTTACACAGCAGAAAGGACATTTGATAAACCCTGCTCCTATAGCTGTTTTCCTGAACTCACCACCACATGCCGGACAGGTTATAAGTTTGTAAATTTTATCACCTAGACTACTATACAGTGAAAGTATATAACATTTTTGGCTAAGTTTGTGACTGTTTAAAAATTAGAGTTTAGAGGGTTAGCAGTAGTCTTTCTCAATAACTACTGTAAGCCCGTCTATGTCATTGAATAGCAGTTTTGAAGCTGTGTAAATTTTATCAAACAACTGCTCTTCTACATTTCCTATAGTTAATGTACATGTTTCTGTGTCAAGCTTTCCCCAAAACGCTACTGAGAATGGAAAAATGTGTGTAATTCTTTTCCACCTTGAATTATACAGGACTTCAAAATCATACTCAATAGTCTTACTATATGCAGATTTATTAACTCTTATATTATTCAGCTTCCCATTGTTCTTTATCTGCCTGCAGATCCTTCTTAATTTACATTCTTCTGTTGCAAGTTCTTTAATTATTATTGTCATGCTAATAACCCCTTCCCCTTCCAGTATGCCCTTCTTACAGAATCAAACACTTCACAAGGTGCTTCTATAAGCATATCCTCGTAACTTTCTCTTTCTGTGTCTTCTAGTGTCCTCTCTAAGTCGTCAAGGCTTGCTTCTGTGTACTCAGGTACTTCTATTATATTTCTATAAGGACTTATGCTTACTCCTGCCCTGGCTTCTATTATTTCTTTGTACTCTTCTGTTAGTTCACAGCCTACAAACTTTCTGTTTAAGACTCTTGCAGCTTCTAATGTTGTGCCGCTTCCTGCAAATGGATCTAGTATTAAATCTCCTTCTCTACTGCCCATTGTTATTAGGTAGGACATTAGTTTTAATGGTTTTACTGTTGGGTGTTTGTTTTCACAGTATTTGTTTTTCTCACTCTTTGCAGGCTTTGGAACTATTAGGTAAGGGTATGTTTTTTGTGCTTGTTCAGGTAGTTTAGATTTAAACCATGCATCAAGGTCAAAGTAGCGTGAGAATGAACCTGAATCGTTGCAGCTGGAATAAACATCACCAATACCAGCCGTGGTTGTTGTATCTTTTTGAATTATACCCATCCCACTTTTGTTTTTTCTCACACCTGCAGTAGATTTTGTTATAGTCCCATCATTCAAACAATCATCTGAAACTAACAAATTTGCAGGGAATCTGCCTTCTGGAACTGTGTAATCAGACTCATTGTACTTCCCGTAAAGTTCAGTATCTCTAAATGTATGTGTATGTGGATTTTTAGCGTGTATAACATCAGAATTATTAATAGGAATCCTACAATCACTCAACCATGTTACACCCTTACCATTATTCAAACACTGGTCAACATAGGTCTTTTCTGACAAAGGTTTCATTACTACTATTATTATTTCTACTGAAGGCTTCGGCTGAAATCCTGCGTATGCTCCGTTAAATTCTTTTGCTTGTTCTGTAGCTGGTAAAGTTAAGTCTATTTCAGTTTTAGAGTATTCACCACCTTCTGACGAGTAACCCCCACCATTAACGTAGGCGTTTAATTTTTGTTTCTTGCCTATTACTTCTCGTTCAGCCTCATCTCTTTTATTAATAGCTCTCTCAATTAACTGAATAAAAACTTCATTATCAAATTTAAGAACATCTTTTAAAACAATCCACTGTTCCATTGTTGGAATATTAGCTCCACTCTCCCAATTCCAAACACAACCAGTTAAACCTCCAGTCCTGCTTGGAAAATACTTTGCTATATCTTTTTGGGATAAACCTAGTGCTTCTCTTGACTCTTTTAAATAACCACAAAGTTCTTTAGATAACTCTGAGTATTTCTCATTCTCTAGCCCTCTTTTATCAATAACTTTACTAATATCTTGAGCTTTCGGAAATCCAGTAGCATAACACCAGTAAATACTTGTAAACCCCGTATTAAACCCTGCATCCTCAAGCTTTATAATCATCCTACTTAATACATCCTGTCTCGGAGCACACATAAAAAACCCAAATGCACCAGGCTTTAAAACCCTGCAACACTCTTTAAGAGCTTCAATAGAAGGAAGTGCCCGATCCCAACTTTTATTCATAAACGAATAGCCATAAGGAGGATCTGTAATTATACAGTCAAAAGTCTCCGCAGGGTACTTTTTAAGTGTGTCTTTACAGTCTCCTAACAATACTTCATTTTCCATTTATACCACCATATAATAAGGACTCTAAAAATATATAAAGTTATTGTGAGTGTTCACCACTCTTTAAAACTTTATCTTTAGAGGGTTTATAATCCGCATCATGCAGCACCCTCCAGAGCATTTCACCTGTCTTCTCACTTAATACAACTACCCTCAGCACTATAATTCTCCAAATGCAGGTGCTCATACAGCGATTTAGCCCATGTTTTAAAGTCGTCTAGGGTGTATGCACGCTTTGCAACATTGCACTTACCGCAGCACGCTACAACATTATCTACAACATACCCTTTTGAGTTATCAACTCTATCAACACCGTTATATAAGATATTCCCGTTGGATGCACCTGCGCGCTGCTGTTGTGGAGGACACCCACAATAATAGCAGTCTTGCTGGATTAACTTTCTAAACTCATCTGTAGTAAGTTCAAAGCAAATATTTCTATCCTTTGCGCTGTTTTTATACCCTCTTAAAATTGTGTTAAAGGAGGCTACTCCAAAAGATTTTTCATTTTGCTTTCCTACAACTTCTTTATAGTAACATCCACAACTTTTGACCCTCCCACGGTGTAGTGTATTTCCGCGAGTTACAGTAGTGTTTCCACAATCACATTTACATAACCATAAAGATTGTTTGTTTTTGTCTAAGTGTGATAGTTCAACCACAACAAGTTTACCAAAGCGCATACCAGTTAAGTCTAGTACACGTGAGTGCTTACCACACGTCTTTAACTGTCCATTTAATAATGCAGACTCTCTTGCAATACGTTTATTGCCACAGTCGCAAGTGCACTCCCACTGCCTCTGACCTAACCCGTTTGGAAAAGTTCTCGCTAATACTACAAGCTTCCCAAAACGTTTCCCAACTAAATTTCGTTCAAGTGCAAACATCTTCCTCACAACCACGTAAAATTTTCACCACACACTTATTAACTGTCCTATCTTTGCATAGAGGTCTTTAAGAAGCCCTAACTGTCTGTCAGAAAGGGTTATTCTGTCTTCTACACTCATGCCAAACTTGCTATCTTCAAGTTCATTTAATTTTAACAGAAGCCTGTTTATTTCGTGAAGATCACACATTTAAACCACCTTACAAAACCACTTCTTCCATTTTAATAGACCTGTCCACAGGGTTGAAAATTGCCTTAAGGTACCCAACTTTATTAGGGTGATACCCTGCTGATTCTGCATATGACGTTTGCCCCTCAATGTAGCTGCGTAAGAAGGTGCCGCTATTCCCAAAGTACACATACTTACTTTCATAGTTTCCGTTGCTTGTCATTGTGTCCCTTACGGCACTACTCACAAAAAGATCGTGAGTATGCCCTGACACATACAGGTCTGCATAGTGAGAGAAGGAAATACCCTCAAGAGAATTTAGTCTGCTTCCTCTCTGCCTTCCGCTTGAAAAACCATGAACCTGGTACATTAGAGTACTGCACTTTTTACCGTATGCAGTATAGCAAAGTCTATTATACGCTGCATTTCTAAGATATGGAATTTCAAGGTCATCACAAATTTGTTCTACCATATCAATTTCTGCGTTCTTTGCGTTTCTTTCGTCATGGTTCCCCGTGATTAGCCCTGCGCACTGTGCTGCAATTGGTTTAATCAGTTTTTTAGCGTATGCATACTCTTGCCCTATGCCCTGAATCTCTGGATCTGTTGTTCTGTGGTCATAATTTTTCTGAGTATGTGGTGTTGACTCACATAGGTCGCCATTGTGTACCCAATTACAACCAGTCTTTTTTATGTAGTCAATCATTTTAGCCAGTGCCTTTTTATCTACATTTTTTGCCCCAATATGCCAGTCACTCGTAATAACAGTCTCAAAAGAATCTGCTTTGAACGTCTTGCATTCCATTTATACCACCCACCACTTAATATTCAATCAATCCCTTTTCAAGTAAAATATCAGAAATTCCCCTTTCCATGGTTACAGGTTCTACCCATGCACCTAGTACCGAGTCAGTACAGGTACAGATATAATCTGTGTGATCTCTATAAACTGATTTTTTAAGCTCAAGCACTACATCAATTGAGTGTTGACACTTCACAGAAAGACAAGGCGTTTCACCTACTTTTTTATCCCCCTTATAATCGTCCTTCATTTGCCCTGTGAGAATGAAAAGCCCGTCTGTTTCTTCTGCCCACCCACAGCCAGCTTCCACAAATGCCCTTTCAATATCATTCATTGCACCCCATTCTTCAGACATTGGATTTTCTCTATCAGGGTGTGTGTGTTTCCAGTATTCAAGCCCCATGTAGCTGCGCAAGATTGGTACTGCCCCGTCCATAATTAATACTTGGAAGTCTTCTCTTGCCAGGATTGAGTCTATTATACTATCCTTCAACTGAATGAATGAGTTAAGATAATCAGGAGCGTTTCTAAGCTCCATTTTCATGTCTGCTTGAGTTACCTTTTTACCTGCTCTAAAAGTTGTTTCTGTCTTTGATTCTTTTCTAGGAAGCAGGAGATTATATATCTCAAAGTGCTCTTTCATTTCAGGAAAACATAGTGATATTGTTTTATCATATTTCCCTGTCTTTCCTTGTTTACCTTCAAAATCTAAGACTACTGCCTTAAGTCCTAGATCAGTCACTATTTTTGCAGTTCCATAGGTTTTACCAGTGCCTGGAACACCGTTTAATGAAAGTGACTGTGTTATGCCCATTTATTACCACCACCGATTTAAAAAAAGTTTGAGCTGAATTACATCAGCCCTTCAAGAATCTTATCGTCATTCTTTGCGTACTCTACACCTTTCTTACTGAGGTACCCTTCAGCAACAAGCATGTCAATCATGGATTTAACTTTTCTTGCTTCGGAGTAAAAAGCAGTCTCTTCAGCAGAAAAAACCTTTCCTTTCACAAAATCATTCTTTGCCGCAAGCAACCCTGAGAACTGACATTTCTCTGGAATCCCACTGATAATATTAAGCCAGTTCCTCTTTACTGCCTCAAGATCCACAGGCTTTGCTTCAACAGTTGCTACAGGTGAAGGCTTTGAGGGTGCTGCTGAAGAGTTGCCTTTGATTGAGGCAACCTTCCATATGTAAAATGTCACAGTCCTTGGATCTCCTGTTTCTGCGTCTACCTCACCAGGATCTGGCACAAAGGACTTAGCCTGTACCTCGAATGAAACTTCTTTTCCTAGCAGGCTTGGAGTTGTAGTTACCTCAGTGTAGTCATCGTTGAAATCAAACTCAATGTTAAGCTTTGCACAAGACTTGAAGAACTTGTATATGGTGCTGGAGGTCTTTGGAGTTCTGCCCCCGTTTCCGTCATCTACCCACTTATCGAGCTTCAGATCCAGCTTAAGGACAGGTTCATCCTCGCCAAATTCAAAGACAAGCTCAGTCTTGAGTCCACCACCAAAAGCGTCTGCCTCTTCAATTTTGACATCTGAAACAACTGCGCTAAAGTTCTCAATTCTCTTATCAAATTTGTTCTGAAGAATTACGAGTCTAGCCATCTTATACCACCTCAATATTAAGCATCTTTAAAGTCCTTACACATACTTTTTCTGTCTGTTCATCTACAACCATTTCACCACAAACAACACGTACTAAGACTTTCATAAGTGCTGCGCGTTCTTCACAAGTAAGAGAGTGCAGCATATTACTGCATCTCCGGCTTACCTTTGTTAAGATTCTTTTTCATGTCTGCGATAACTGCCTTAACCTGTCCTGACAGATCCATAAAGTCCTGCCCGATCATGTCATAAACTTCCAGTGAATCACCTTCACATTCCAAGTGCCTGGTAATTCTAACCTTTGCATACGGCTTAACTTCTCCCTTTGCTCCTGTGTCTGCTCCTGCCTCTACTTCAATTGTTACAGGCTGTTTGATGATTGAAATTGTTTCAATTACCTGGTCAGGTATTATTTCTTCCTCTTCTCCTTCAAACTCTTCCTCTTCGTCTTCACCTCCCATAATTTCTTCAAGTTCTTCTTCTGTCAGGTCTTCGTCCATGTCTTCATTTGCGTTAATTTCGTCTGAAATCTGCTTTGCTTCTTCTGGTGTCATATTCTACATCTCCTTATCTTAGTTCATTTTGTACTCAGTTTATTTAATCAGTCCCGTTCATTACTGTTTTACTGTCAGGCTCCTTACGCAGTCAATAAGAGCTTTATAATTATCATACTGTGCTAGGGCAGTGTTTACCGCCGAAACATCACCGATTTTTGAGAATTTTACAATATCTTTGAGCTTATCTCCAGCCCTAACATGAAGCTCAGCCAGAGATTCAGCAACAGAACGCTTATCTCCTTTCTCACAAAGTTCTATTATATCCATTTGTACCACCTTTCAAACTGTCATTTTAGCCTGTTGCTTAAGACTTGCTCACCTTAGCAAATCTTAGCAACACTTACTAGGATACGATAATATATAAGTTTTTCGTATGTAGGTGGAATACTTACCTAGCTTATATACCAACAATAGATTTTAGCAGATTTTTTGCCTTACATTATACTACCTTAGAACCAGTTACGCAAACATTATATACTACTTGTATGCATACTGTACAGAAACGGAAAAGTAAAATTTCTACTGTAAAATTTACGTAATAAAAAATTAGGTGGTTATGGTATGATGCACACAATGAACACAGCAAAATTTGTTGTAAAAAATGGATCAGTAGGGAATCTACAGAACACACTTAATGATCTGGCTGAACAGAACTATGATTTTGTTAGTCTTCACCAGTTTATGACACCAGACGGACTGAAATTCTCACTTGTGATGAAGAGGTGAGATAATGACCAGATCCAGAAAAGTAGAACAGGCAATAAAAAATGATTTTGTTTTTAAGGCGATTGGGGAAGACTACACAGACAGAGATCCTGCAGAGTATACTAATATTAATGCAGTGGGATTCTGCCCACACATCGACAACAGCAGGCTTCAGAAAATTATTCTGTCAAAAAATGGTGACGGAATTATCCACAGAAGGTGTGTTGCCTCAAATGGCACAGACAGATTTTACCATTACGTACAGCTCCAGGATTTTAAGCCCGTGCAATTCTGCAAACTACAGAGAGATCCTGAGGCAGACATAGAAAAATGCGAGAGATTTTTCACAAAATGCCCTGCGTACATAGCAGAAATAGTAGAAGAAAAGAGAGCTAAAAAGAGGGTGGTTTAAATGGCAGAGAAAATTATTATTGATATGGAAAAGGGAACTTACACATACCCAGAGTGTCCTGACACTGAAATTATGGACATTTGCAAAGATACACTTATGACTGGTGCAAAACTTGAACTGTTCAAAGTGCAGTACAAGCAGGTTGCAACAGAGTTTGTAGTTCTTCGTGATAAACAGGACGGAGGGCAAACCTGGCAGTATAAAACAAAAAGAGCAGCACAGAACAAGTATATGAAACTCATAGAAGAGGAACTTTGTTAAAAGAAGGAGTACAAATGAAACTAAAGACAATAGTACTGTACACTGTTGCGCTATCTCCAATCCTTCTAGGAGAAATTACAAGAAGTGTCTATGGTGATGAAATAACTACAGCATTAATGATAGGATGCCTAACTGGTTTTGTTGCTGGAACAATTATAACACTGCTTGGAGTTGAGACAGCAGAAAACGGCTACAAAGAAACTATGCTTGAAGAAGAAAAATGGTTGAAAAACAAGTAAAAGAAGTGGTGGTATAGAGGGAGATTAAACCTCCCTCTGGTGGTATAAATGAACAACGATTCTAAAAAAGAGTTGTTGTACAAATACTATATACGCAGGTATTATATTTAAATCTATCTATAGGGGTGGTATAAATGTTCAAATGCGATTATAGAAAAAAGTGTGAAGGATTCACTAGCGAGTCTATCTACTGTATGAGCTGGACTGAGTGCCAGGGGTGCGGAATTTGGAAGCTGTTCTCTAGGGGA
>Ga0194137_10000079_pt1 | contig 59694 bp, 53 predicted proteins | sample TARM_MetaG_T3_14_FD_134025 | JGI IMG/M metagenome (GOLD analysis project Ga0194137, IMG submission 134025) | Freshwater microbial communities from Pennsylvania, USA, analyzing microbe dynamics in response to fracking - TARM_MetaG_T3_14 (version 2) | ecosystem: Environmental > Aquatic >...
GATGCGCTCCAGCAGGTTCTTCTTGTTGACCTGGTAGGGGATCTCGTCAACGATGATCGCCTGGCGGTCGCCTTTGCCGATGTCTTCGAAGTGCACGCGGGCGCGCATGACCACGCGGCCGCGACCGGTGCGGTAGCCTTCGCGCACGCCCGACAGGCCGTAGATGATGCCGGCGGTGGGGAAGTCGGGCGCGGGGATGATCTCCATCAGCTCGTCGATCGAGCAGTCGGGGTTCTTCAGCGCATGCAGGCAGGCGTCCACCACCTCGTTGAGGTTGTGCGGCGGGATGTTGGTGGCCATGCCCACCGCGATACCGGCCGAGCCGTTGACCAGCAGATTGGGCAGGCGCGTGGGCAGCACCAGCGGCTCTTTTTCCGAGCCGTCGTAGTTGGGACCGAAGTCGACGGTTTCCTTGTCGATGTCGGCCAGCATTTCATGGGCGATCTTCGACAGGCGGATTTCCGTGTACCGCATGGCGGCCGCGTTGTCGCCGTCGACCGAGCCGAAGTTGCCCTGACCGTCGACCAGCATGTGGCGCAGCGAGAAGTCCTGCGCCATGCGGACGATGGTGTCGTACACCGCCGAGTCACCGTGAGGGTGATACTTACCGATGACGTCGCCAACGATACGCGCCGACTTCTTGTAGGGCCGGTTCCAGTCGTTGTTGAGCTCGTGCATAGCGAAGAGCACGCGGCGGTGCACGGGCTTGAGGCCGTCGCGGGCATCAGGCAGGGCCCGGCCGACGATCACGCTCATGGCGTAATCGAGGTACGAACGCCGCATCTCCTCTTCGAGGCTGATGGGCAGGGTTTCCTTGGCGAATTGCGTCATGCGGGCAATAGCGATGAGAAAAGGCGGCCCAACCGGGATGGCAGGAGACCGTCAGGGGCTTCCACTGGCGCGGGGCGCCACCATGTCGGGCGCGCGTGCGAGCAAAGGAGAGATTGTAATTGGCCGCCAATGTCGCCCTGGCGCAACAATCTGGCCGCTTCTCCGCAAGGCAACGCCCTCTTGTGGCCGACTTACTTGAGCAGGAAAGTGGCTATGGCACAATCGTTTTCGTTAAGTGCCCTAGGGTAAACCTCATGGGTGCGACCCCACCCTCTTCTGGGAGGCTTGCCCTGCTTGGGCGCTCCGCAGTGGAATCTGCGTCTTAATCGTGAGGATTTGCATGAACAAACTCAATAAAGTTGCCGCCCTGTTTGTGATCGCTGCGTTTGCTGGCACCGCTTTCGCCGACGACGTGAACAACTGGCGTGCTACCGATGGCACCGTGTGGAAGAACGGTTCCAACGAACAATGCTGGCGTGACAATTTCTTTACGCCTGAAACTGGCGTTCAAGGCTGCGACGGCGTGCCCGCTCCGGCTCCCGCACCGGTTCCTGTTGCACCGCCTCCTGCCGCTGCTCCGGCTCCTGCTCCGGCACCGGCCCCCGCTCCTGTGGTGGTGCCTGCTGCGCCTGCCACCGAGAAGGTCAGCTTCGCTGCTGACGCTTTCTTCGACTTCGACAAGGCGACCCTGAAGCCCGAAGGCAAGGCCAAGCTGGACGACCTGGCCGACAAGGTCAAGGGCCTGACCCTGGAAGTCGTGATCGCCGTGGGCCACACCGATGCCAAGGGCACCGACGCCTACAACCAGAAGCTGTCGGTCAAGCGCGCTGAAGCCGTCAAGACCTACCTGACTGGCAAGGGCATCGAAGCTTCCCGCGTCTACACCGAAGGCAAGGGCAAGTCGCAACCTGTCGCCGACAACAAGACGGAAGCTGGCCGCGCCAAGAACCGTCGCGTTGAAATCGAAGTGGTGGGTACGCGCACCAAGTAATCCGGTTTCAGCCCGGATGATTCAGAAGGCCCTCCCTAAGGGCCTTTTGTTTTTCTGTCCGGATCTGGCCGAAAAACAAAACCCGCCGATTGGCGGGTTTTGTCCTTGGGGCTCTCGCGGGGGGGCCTTGGGGCTAGAGCGACTGATGCCAATCAGGCCAGCGCCACATCCTTGCCGGTCAGGCGCTTGGCCAGACCTGTGGCCAGACGGTTGGTCAGACCATAGATCGACAGCTGCGGATTGGCACCGATGCTGGTGGGGAAGAGCGAGCCGTCGTGCACCGACAGGTTGCTCAGCTGCCAGTGCTGACCGTCCGGGCGGACCACGCCTAGCTGCTCGGTGCCGCCTATGCGGCAGCCACCCATGATGTGGGCACTGCCGCCGCCTACGTAGTAGGGCTTCATCTCGAAGGCCGAGATGCCAGCCTTGGCTTCGGCCCAGCTTTCGTAGTACTTGCCTTGCTCGTGCAGCGGCACCACCTTCTGGGCACCGGCGGCAAACTGCACCTCGGCCATCGTCAGCAGGGCCTGCTTGAAGCCGGCCAGCACGTAGTCGGACAGGCTGTAGTCCAGCAGCGGGCTGTCATCCACGTTGAGGATGACGGAACCACCGATGGACTCCGGATGGAAGCCATCTCGCAGCAGGGCCAGCATCATCTGCGTGTTGGGGTAGTGCTGGAAGCGCTCGGCCAGGCCCTTGCCGTAGCCGCCCAGCAAGACCGAGGTCAGGCCAGGGTGCATGGGCGTGGCCTCGAGCTTGAAGCCGATCGGGCCGTCCACTGGGGCGTTGTGCACGAAGTGGTCGGAGTAAATCGACTGCGGCGCACCAGCCCAGCCCTCGACGCGCTGCTCGTACACGGCGCCGGAAAAGGCCACCGGGTGCAGGAAGGTGCGCGTGCCCAGGATGCCGTGGGGATCGGGCACCTTGGAGCGCTTGAGCAAAGCGGGCGAGTTGATTGCGCCGCCCGACACTACATAGTGCTTGGCGGTGATGCGCATCACCTTGTCCGAGGTCTTCTCGCCGTTGATGCGGATGGGCACGCAGATCAGTGCCTGAACCTGGTCGCCCCTGATCTCGAAGCGCTGGGCACGAGTCTGGTAGAACAGGCGGGCGCCGGTTTCGAGCGAGGCGGGGATGGTCGTCACCAGCATCGACTGCTTGGCGTTGGTCGGGCAGCCCATACCGCAGGAGCCCAGGTTCCAGCAGCCCTTGACGTTGCGCGGGATCACATCGGCCGAGATACCCAGCTTCTTGGCGCCGGTGCGCAGCAGCTCGTTGTTGGCGTTGGGGGGCGCTTCTTCCCAGCGGTGCATGTTCAGGCGCTTTTCGGCCTGGGCGAACCAGGGGGCCATCGAGGCTTCGTTGAAGTCCTTGAGGCCGAAGTTGTCTTCCCAGTACTTCAGCGTCGTGGCCGGGGTGCGGAAGGAGCTGGTCCAGTTGATGACGGTGGTGCCGCCCACGCAACGGCCTTGCAGCAGGGTCAAGGCGCCGTCCATGGTCTTGCGGCCACCGCCGTCTTGGTAAAGCGTGGCGTAGGCTTCGGATTCCTTCTGGTTGAAGTCGGTACTGGTGCGCAGCGGCCCTTCCTCGACCAGGACGACATCCAGGCCAGCCTTGGTCAGCAGCTCGGCGGTGATGCCGGCACCGGCGCCGGTGCCCACGATGACCACATCACATTGCACCTGCTCGGGCAGACCTTGTTCGCCGTTGGTGGCCTTCCAGCCGCGGGCCAGACCTTCGCGGAACGGATCGGGGAGTTTGCTCATATTTGAACGGGGCCGGGATAGCCGGTCAGATGCCAGTTGGTGCTATTGGAGAAAAAGGACAACAAGATCACGCCGCGCATGACCTGGTAGGTCAGACGGGTGCTTGGCAGGGGGTTGAGACGCATGGTCTCCAGGGCCTGGGCGATCTCGTCGTCCGTCGCACTGGCCCAGGACGCGCCCATGCCGGTCAGCATCTTGCGGGTGGGGTAGTTGCCCAGCAGGCCGATGAGGGCGCTGAGCTCGACCTGCAGCACGCCGGGCATGCCGTTGAGCATCGTCTCCACGTTCTGGAGGTGGGTGCTCAAGGTGGCCTCGCGCTCGGCCGCATCCTTGGGCAGCATGGGGCCGACATAACCGATGGTCAGGCCACGAATGACCTCACGGCCGTGTTCAGTTAGCTTGCTGCCGTTCATGCCGCGGTGCCAGTAAACCAGAGCGCCAAGCGCGCTGCCTACAGCCCCGATCGCCAGTGCTGTCTTGAGAAACCAGCGGCGCTTGGGTTGAAGAGGGTGATCTATGGAGCGGTCGACCATGGTGTTTGGCTCAAGTGCGTGACAGTTCCCAAATAAGGAAAGGTTGTGAGTCAGATTGCCGGAGGATTGTGCCCTGCGTGTACCCACTGACGACAAGGCGTTTAACCTCTGGGGGCCCGTTTTTACGGGGCTGTCGGCGGAATGCACCAGAACGACGGCGTCCTGATTTAAGTGAATACCCTTGGTCACGAATGTTGCAGAATCCGTGCAGCGCTTGACGCAGGTTTCCCTGGGCTTCTGAATACGCGGTGGCCTGAATTGATCCAGTAATGAGGATGACGATGACGAGTTCCAAACCATGGTTGGCCAGCTATGAGCCAGGTGTGCCGGCAGAGATCAACCCAGGCGAGTACAACTCCCTGGTGGACCTGCTGGACCAGTCGTTCAAGCAGTTCGCGCAGCGCGACATGGCAGCCTTCATGGATGTGCACTGGACTTTCGGACAGATCGACGAGATGTCCCGTGCGCTGGCTGCCTGGTTCCAGGCGCGTGGCCTGGCCAAGGGCGCACGCGTTGCCCTGATGATGCCCAATATCCCGCAGTACATGGTGGCGATCGCTGCCGTGTTGCGAGCCGGTTATGTGGTGGTCAACGTCAACCCGCTGTACACCCCGCGCGAGCTGGAGCACCAGCTCAAGGATTCGGGTGCCGAGGCCATCATCGTGCTGGAGAACTTCGCCATCACGCTGCAAGAGGTCGTGGCGCGCACGCCGGTCAAGCACATCGTGCTGGCGGCCATGGGCGACTTGCTGCCTTTCCCCAAGGGCCTGATCGTCAACTTCGTGGTGCGCAACGTCAAGAAGATGGTGCCGGCCTTCACGCTGCCCAATAACGACAAGTGCAAGGTCACCAAGTTCAAGGACGCGCTGTCGCAAGGCCGCGCGGCCAAGTACACGCGCCCTGCGCTCAAGCCCGATGACATCGCCTTCCTGCAGTACACGGGTGGCACGACGGGTGTGTCCAAGGGTGCGACGCTGCTGCACCGGAACATCGTGGCCAACATCCTGCAAAACGAGGCTTGGTTCAAGCCCGAACTGGCCAAGCTGGGCGACCAGCCGCTGACCGTGGTCTGCGCCTTGCCGCTCTATCACATCTTCGCGCTGACGGTCTGCTACATGATGGGCGCGCGCATGGGCAGCATGAACCTGCTGATCGCCAACCCGCGCGACATCCCCGGCTTCATCGAGACGCTCAAGAAGTACAAGGTCAACCAGTTCCCCGCTGTGAATACGCTGTTCAACGCGCTGGTCAATCACCCGGATTTCAAGAGCATCGATTTCTCGGGTCTGAAGGTGTCCAACGGTGGCGGCATGGCGGTGCAGCAGGCCACGGCTGACAACTGGAAAAAGATGACGGGCTGCCCCATCGTGGAGGGCTATGGTCTGTCGGAGACTTCACCCGTGGCCACGGCCAATCGCCTTGATCTGGAAGAGTTCAATGGCGCCATCGGTTACCCGATTCCTTCGACCGATGTGGCCATCATCGACGACGATGGCAATCATCTGGACGTGGGCGGTGTGGGCGAGATCTGCATCCGTGGTCCGCAGGTGATGGCCGGCTACTGGAACCGGCCTGATGAGACGGCCAAGGTCATGACGGCGGATGGCTTCTTCCGTACGGGCGACATCGGTGTGATGGACCCATCGGGCCTGTTCAAGATCGTCGATCGCAAGAAGGACATGATCCTGGTGTCGGGCTTCAATGTGTACCCCAACGAGGTCGAGCAGGTCGTCAACATGCACCCGGGCGTGCTGGAGTGCGCGGCGGTGGGTGTGCCGGATGACAAGTCGGGCGAGGCGGTGAAGCTTTTCGTGGTGCGCAAGGATGCGACGCTGACGGAGGCTGCGCTCAAGGCTTACTGTCATGAGCAACTGACGGGCTACAAGTGCCCCAAGCACATCGAGTTCCGTCAGGATCTGCCCAAGACCAATGTGGGCAAGATCCTGCGCCGTGAGCTGCGCGACGAGAAGAAGGCGGCTTGATGGCGCTGCGCCTTTGAGTGCTTTTGAATGAGAGAGAGCCGCTGGTGAGAGTCAGCGGCTTTTTTGTTTGTGCGGTAGATCTGGCTGTGCGCTTGCGCTTGGCTTGGGCTTATGCGTTTTGTCGGGGCAGCGGGGGGCGCGGACTGAGTCTGTGTTGGTCAGGGCTTCGATGTTGGTGGTCCCGCTTTTCAAGCGGGACTGCCCTGTGGTGCTCGCAAGGAAGTGGCGTCGGAGAACTCCCTGCGCGGCCCAAAGGCCGCTCCGGTCAAACAGCTCCGACGAGTCAGATGACGAAGCACGCTGCGCGTGCCCACTTCCTCGCTGCGCTCCTCAGCACCAACAAGGCGCCCCGCCCAACACCGACTCAGTCCTTTTTGCGCCCCGCTGGTGGCATGCCACGAATAGAGGCATGCGATGTTGCAGGCGCTTGGCTGCAGTGAGTGCTTGGCAGTGCCAGTTGAGCGCGCAAATCTTTGCATACCCCAGCCTAAGAACCTGTGCACGCCACGAGCAGGTCGGACAAGGGGCTGAGGGGGCATCCGGCGGGGCGCCTTGTTGGTGCCGAGCAGCGGAAGGCCAAGGTGGGCGCACGCAGTGCGCTTCGTCTCTGACTCGCTGGCGTTGTTTGAGCATAAGGGCCAGGGGCCCTGGAGCGAGTTCGCCAGCGCCACCTTGGCCTGAGCAGCGCAGGGCAGTCACGCTTGAAAAGCGGGACCACCAACATCGAAGCCCCGCCGGATGCCCCCTCAGCCACCCGACCTGCGCCGCCCCGACAAAACGCCAAAACGCCAAAAACACCAACACCCTTGCCAACTCACCCCGTTGGGGGGTTAAGAGCAGTTTAAGGATTGCTGAAGAAGCATTTACGAAACGGGTGAGAGCCAAATCCCTACAGTCGCGTCCATCGTCAACAAGGCGCTTGCCCGGAAAGCAAGCCAACAAAGGAAGCGAGATCATGAGCATCGATATTCAGGATGGCCAGACCAGTCAACAGACAGCCCAGTCCAACCGGTTCAATATGTACCAGGCTGTGCACAAAGGCCTGCGCGCCTTCATGGCCGACACACTGACCCGCATCGGCCGTACCGACTTCACCGACCCACAGGAACGCAGCGAAAGCGCCGAGCAGCTGCGTTCGCTCCTGCACATCTGCACCGAGCATCTGGCGCATGAGAACCAGTTTCTGCACGCGGCCATGGAGCAGCGCGCGCCAGGCAGCGCCGGCCAGTGTGCCCAGGAGCACGTCGAGCACCTCGTGCACATCGACGCGCTCGGGGCCAGCTTGAGCAAGGCCCTGCTCGCCACCGAGCCGCAACAAGCCGCTGCCTGGTTGCAGCTGTACCAGGCCTTGAGCCTGTTCGTGGCCGACAACTACGAGCACATGCTGCTGGAAGAGCGCCAGCACAACGCCGTGCTGTGGGCGCACTTCAGCGACGACGAACTGCACGAGATCCACGACGCGCTGCTGGCCAGCATCCCCGCCGACGAGATGGCCGTGCATTTCCGCTGGATGCTGCCGCAGCTGTCGCACCCCGAGCGCGTGGGCATGCTCAGTGGCATGCGCCAGGGGATGCCGGCGGAGGTGTTCGCATCTCAACTGGATCTGGCGCGGCCGTTGCTGGACGCACGTGGCTGGCACAAGCTGCAGGCCGCGCTGAAGATCGGGGAGGTTTACCATGGCTAAGAGTCTCCTGCGCTGTGCGGTGCTGTATGCCCTGTTCGGCATCAGCCTGGGTGTCGTGATGGCCGCGTCTCATGACTTCGCGAACAAGGGCGTGCACGTGCATGTCAACCTGGTGGGCTGGGTGTCGATGGCGGTGATGGCCATGGCGTATCACGCCTTCCCGGCGATGGCCGAGAGCATGCTGGCGAAGGTGCAGTTCTGGCTGCACAACCTGGGCTTGCCGCTGATGGCCTATGGCATCTACGCGATCATGCATGGCCTGCCGATGGCCGAACCGATCGTGGGTTCAGGCTCGTTGATCGTGGCCTTGGCGTTCGTGGCGTTTGCAGCCAATGTGTGGCTCAATGCAGGCCGCGAAGTGGAGCGGTCGAGCTTTGGCGCGCGCCGTGAGGCCGTGGTGCAGGCAGCTTGACAGCAGGCGCTGCTCAGTCGGCCAGCTGGAGCTTCAAGGGTTGTGAGACCTGAAGCTGAAAGCGGCCGCGTCCCGTCTTGTGCATGCGCACGCAGGTGGTCCGCTCGGCCAGGCGGCGTTGCAGCAGCACCAGGCGGGCTTCGAGGTTGTCGGCGATGTCGGGCAGGGACAGGTCTGGCGCGAGCCGCAGTTCGCGGTTGGTGAACTGGTCGCGCCCTTCCTGCTGCACGGTGCGCGCCAGCTTCCAGAAGATCGCGCCGGCCACGCCCTTGATCAGGTAGTCCTCATCCAGGAAGACGCTGTGATCGGACTTGAAATAGCGCACCAGCACAGGCTTCTGGTTGGCCGTGCTTGCCACAGCGGCCAGCGGCGCTTCGGTCACTGCGGCGTGCGATGGCGTGGCCGGCGGTATGGACGTGGATGGGCTCACGATGGGGGCCGGTTCGGCAGCCGCATCGAAGGGGTCCGCGCAGGCCATGCTTTGCGCCATCCAGCCGAACTGCTGCGCCAGGATCTGCAGCATGTCTTCGTCGTCATAGGTGAAGCGCAGGTCTTCATGGCTTTCGACATAGAGCACGCCGTACAGCGCCGGCCCGGCGGTGATGGGCACGGCCATCTGGCTGCGGCACTCGGGCAGGCCTGGCATGGGGATGGCCGTTTCCAGTTGATGGTGCAGGCCCAAGGCCTGGGTGCTGTCGCGCACGGCCTTGCCATAGATGTACTCGCTGGTCATGTGCGAGATGCGGATGGGCGTGCGCTCGCGTGCAGCCACGCCGATCACGCCATGCCCGATGGGGATCTCGGAGCCGACGCCGGACTGTTCATAGCCTCGGCTGGCCACCGTGAATAGGCGCTCGCCGCATTCGTCGAGCTTGAGGATCATCATGTGGCCGATGCCGCAGACGGTCTGCAGCGCGGTCAGCGTGTTGTCGAGCAACTCGTCCAGATCGCGGCTGGCGTCGAGCAGGGCGCTCATGTGGCGCAGTCTGGGCAGGGTGTCCTGCCAGGCGACTTGCGTGCCAGGGTAGGGGCCGACGATGGTGTCGACCTTTTCCACCTCGTAGATGTCCGAGCCGAGCAGCTTGAACACCTCGGCCATGCCGGTGTGCGAGGCGATGCCTGCCAGCTTGGCCTTCATGCTTTCGAACAAAGGGCCGCTGGTTTCGGTGCGCAGGTAGCGCACGTGCAGCTTGTAGCCGCTGCCATTGAAGGGATCGACCACCTTCAGCAAGGCGTAGGGATTGGCCAGGATGTTCTGTCGCGTCTTGTTGAAGAACTGGAAGGTCGTGGCGACATGGTTGCGGTCCACGTATTGCACCTGCGACAGGTAGGCGATGTTGGGTATGCCATCGAGCGAGCAAGTGGACAAGGCACTGGGCACGGCGCCTTCGAAGCAGTTGCGCAGGTGGGCGATGCACACGGGGCTCTGGCTCATGCCGGTGCATCCTCCATGGGCTGGCCAGCGCGCGGGCCGGGCGTCTGCTCGAAGACCACCTCGGGCGTGAAGCTGACGGCCACGAGCTGGCCTTCTTCCGTGGCCATGTAGGCCATGCCGAAGTCGCGGTTGTAGCCGAGCTGGACGATGCCATCGACGAAGCTGTCGCGGTATTGATTGACGTCGTCGAGGTCTTGCGCCGTGGCCGCCGAAAGGTTGACCTGGCGCCCCTTGATCTGGATGGCCTTCTCGGTGGCGGGCAGGCAGAACACGACGGCGATGGTGTCTTGCTCGAGCACGTCTTGCAGCAACTGGGCCGCCTCATTGCGGCGAACGAAGATGGTCAGGCGCTGGCGATCAGCCGAGACGCGGCAGGCGAAACCCCGGCAGGCGCTGGGGCGCAGATTGGACGAGCAGGACGCGACATCGATGGCCACCTCCCGCTGGATGAAGGCCACGGTGCTGTCGCTGAGCAGGGCGGCGGGGTTCATGCTGCTGTCGGCGAAGGCTAAGGCGGGATGGACGCCAGATTGTAGGGGCCGGTGCCGACTGTCTCAATCCTTCAGAAACAGGGCCTGCAGATCGCTCAGGAAGTCGAAGCCCTTGGCGGTGGGCCAGGCACGGGCCAGGTCGCGTTGCAGCAGGCCCTTGGCTTCGGCCTCGGCCAGCGGCTGCTGGATGCTGGCCAGCGTCAGCCCGGTGCGCTCGGTGAAGCGCAGCAACTCGAAGCCGTCCTTCAGGCGCAGGGCGTTCATCATGAACTCGAAGCCACGCGAGGCGAGGTTGACTTCGTGCTCATTGGAGCAGGCCTGGCCCAGGCGCGCCTTGTCCATGTAGGTGGCCGGCTCGCGCCAGCGCACCTGACGCACGATGCGGTCGGGGAAGCTGATTTTGCCGTGGGCACCCGCGCCGATACCCAGGTAGTCGCCGAACTGCCAGTAGTTCAGGTTGTGCTGGCATTGATGGCCTGGCCGCGCATAGGCGGACACCTCGTAGCGCTGCATGCCGGCCTTCTCAGTTTGTACGACGAGGTGGTCGAGCATGTCGAAGGCGGTGTCCTCGTCGGGCAGGCCTTCGGGGGGACGCGTGGCGAAGACCGTGTTGGGCTCCAGCGTGAGGTGGTAGAGCGACAGGTGTGGCGGTTCGAAGGCCAGAGCCTGCTGCACGTCGGCATCGAGCTCGGCGGTGCTCTGCCCGGGCAGGGCGTACATCAGGTCGATGTTGAAGGTCTCGAAATGCTGCTGGGCCTCTTCGATGGCGGCACGGGCCTGCGCACGGTCGTGCACGCGGCCCAGGGCCTTGAGCTTCGCATCATCAAAGCTTTGCACGCCGATGGACAGGCGGTTGACGCCAGCCTGACGGAAGGCCTTGAAGCGATCCTTCTCGAAGGTTCCGGGGTTAGCTTCAAGCGTGATCTCGCATTGCGGCTCCAGCGGCAGCCGGGCACGCACATCGGCCAGCAGGCGGTCGATGCCATCGGGTGAGAACAGGCTGGGTGTGCCGCCGCCGATGAAGATGGTGTGAACGCGGCGGCCCCAGATCTGTGGCAGGGCGGATTCGAGATCGGCGCACAGGGCGCTGAGGTAGGCGGTCTCTGTCCGCGCGTCGAGATGTCCGGCGCCGGGCCGCCCCAAGCCGGACGCTCCCCCTCGGGGGCTGAGCCCGGACATCGACAGTCCCTGTGGACTGTCGATGCCTGGCGAAGGGTTGCCCCTCTGGGGCAGCGCGCCCTGCAAGGGCGACGCCACAGGCGTCTTGGGGGCCAGTTCATGCGAATTGAAGTCGCAATAGGGGCACTTGCGCAGGCACCAGGGCAGGTGCACGTACAGCGACAAGGGCGGCAGCGCCTGCAGCGCGCCTGGGCGTTGCAGCGTGATCATGGGGTCATGGAAGAAGGTTGCCAGGGCCAGTGATCACCAGCTCCAGCTGTATCGAGACCCCATCGCGCCTGGATCAAGCCCAGCATCTCGCGGCAGGCCTGAGCCCGGTGGCTGATACCGTTCTTGATTTCGGGGGCCAGCTGGGCTGCGCTCTGCTGGTAGGCCGGCAGCCACAGCAGGGGGTCATAGCCAAAGCCATGTTCGCCCTGGCCTGTGCTCATCAACTCACCTTCCCAATGGCCTTCAGCGATGAGCGGCTCGGGGTCGTCGGCATGCCGCACGGCCACCAGCAGGCAGGTGAAATGCGCGCAGCGGTTGGCTTGGGTCGTCATCTGCGCCAGCAGCCAGTCGTTGTTGGCGGCATCGATCACTTCGCGTGGCAGGCCTTCGGCGACGCGGCCGGCGTCCACGGCATAGCGCGCCGAGCGCACTCCCGGTGCGCCACCCAAAGCGGCTACACACAGACCAGAGTCGTCGGCAATGGCCGGGCCCTGTCCTTCGCGTGCGGCGTGGCGGGCTTTGGCCAAGGCATTCTCGACGAAGGTGACGTGAGGCTCCTCGGCCTCCGGGATGCCCAGTGAACCCTGGGTGACCAGCTCGACGCCCAGGGGGCTGATCAAGGCCTGCAGCTCCTTGAGCTTCTTGGCGTTGTTGGAGGCGAGGATCAGTTGCCGGCTCATGATGTGGTCCTGGTTCAGGCCTTGTTCAGGGGCTGCGCCAGCGCTGTGGCCTGGGCGGTGATCAGCTCGCGGATACCCTTGTCGGCCAGGGCCAGCAACTGGTCCATTTCGCTGCGGGTAAAGGCCGCGCCTTCGGCCGTGCCTTGCACCTCGACGAAGTGGCCGGCGCCGGTCATCACGACGTTCATGTCGGTGTCGCAGGCCGAGTCTTCCACGTATTCCAGATCCAGCAGCGGCGTGCCTTCCACAATGCCCACGCTGATCGCTGCGACCGGGTGCACGATGGGGCTGGCGGTGAGCTTGCCTTGCGCGATCAGGCCATTGACCGCATCCACGGCGGCCACATAGGCCCCGGTGATGGCGGCGGTGCGGGTGCCGCCGTCGGCCTGGATCACGTCGCAGTCAATGACGATAGAACGCTCGCCCAGCTTGGCCAGGTCGAACACGGCGCGCAGGCTGCGGCCGATCAGGCGCTGGATCTCTTGCGTGCGGCCTGTCTGCTTGCCACGTGCGGCTTCACGGTCGCTGCGGCTGTGGGTGGCGCGCGGCAGCATGCCGTACTCGGCCGTGACCCAGCCTTCGCCGCTGCCGCGCTTGTGCGGCGGCACCTTCTCTTCGACCGTGGCCGTGCACAGCACCTTGGTGTCGCCAAAGCAGATCAGCACCGAACCTTCGGCATGCTTGGTGTAGCCGCGGGTGATGCTCAAAGGGCGAAGGGCGTCGGCCGCGCGGCCATGGTTGCGCTGGTATGCCATGAGGGCTCCTGGTCTTGGGATGAAAGTGAGCGGTACAAATACCAACCGGCCACAGCGGCCGGTTGATGCGGAGTGAGCGGTCCGGAGGCTGTGGTCAGGTCTTCCTGGCGGCGCTGGCTGAGCGGCGGATCGCTTCGTTGATTTCGCGGATCGATCGCTCGATCTCGGCTTCGTCCAGGTCGTCGGCCTCGACATTGTCGCCCGGCGTGCCGGTGCCGCCCACGCTGGCCTGGATGGTAGAGGCAAAAACCTCCTCGCCCAGGTTCTCGGTGGACACACTGGGCTGGTCGTCATTGGAGGCCGACTCCCACTCCATCGCCAGCACGGTCACGTTGTCGCACTTGGGGCCGCCGTTACGCAGGGCCACTTCCACCAGTTCCGGCACGGCGTCCGAGATGGTGCGTGTGGACAGGTGGCGTGTGATCTCTTCGTCCTCGACCGTGCCCCACAGGCCGTCGGAGCACAGCATGATGCGGTCGCCTTCCTGCATCAGCAGGGGGCCGGCCGTGTCGACCACGGGCTTGCCGGGGCTGCCCAGGCAGGTGAAGAGCACGTTGCGGTTGTAGCGCTCGTTGAGCGGCACCACCGAGGACAGTGTTTGCTGCAGTTCAGAGTAAGAGTGGTCGCGCGTGCGGGCAATCAGCTTGTCGCCGCGCACGAAGTACAGGCGCGAGTCGCCGCAGTGGGCCCAGTAGGCCGCATTGCCTTGCAGGATGCAGGCGATGATGGTCGTGCGGGGCGTGTCCATCAGGCCCTTTTCGCTGGCATAGCGCAGCAGCTGGTGATGGCCAGCCATGACCGCGTCTTGCAGGAAGCGGATGGGGTCGGCCAGTACGGGGCGCGCATCGCGCTGGTAGAGCGCCGCCATGGTCTGCAAGGCCAGTTGAGAGGCCATCTCGCCCTCGGGATGGCCACCCATGCCATCGGCCAGGGCAAACAGGCCTGAATCCCGCGTGTAGCAATAGCCCATGCGGTCTTCATTCTTCTCGCGGCCGCCTTTGCGGCTGATCTGGTAGACGGAGAATCTCATGCCTGCTTATGCCTTAGCACCCGATTTGAGATTTTCAAGTTGCAGTTTGACCCGCTCCGCAAAGGTGAGCTTGGAGTAGCGTCTTTCGGTCTCGCGGGCCAGTTCCTTTTGCAAGGCGAAAACGCTTTGCGGACGGGCCAGCGGGTCGAGCGACATGCACCACTCGGTCACTTCGATCAGGTTATCGGAATAGACGTTGCGCAGTCGCGAAAGAGAAAGGCCTAAGCGGTCTTTTTCCAGGCGTTGGGGCGCATCGTTGGGGGGGTAGCCCTGCATGCAGGCATAAATGCAGGCCCCGATCGCATAAATATCGGTCCAAGGGCCCAGCGAACCATCGCGGCGGTACATCTCGGGCGCGGCAAAACCGGGCGTGTACATCGGGCGGATGAAGTTGCCTTCCTTGGACAGCACCTCGCGGGCCGCACCGAAATCGAGCAGCACGGCCTTGTTGTCGTTGGTGATGAAGATGTTGGCCGGCTTGATGTCCAGGTGCAGCATCTTGTGCTGGTGCACGATGCGCAGGCCGCGCAGGATCTCGTCGAACAGCGAGCGGATGGTCGACTCGCGGAAGACCTTGTCGCGCTTGAGATCGCGGGCGGTGACGATGAAATCCTGCAAGGTATCGCCCTGCAAGTAATTCATCACCATGTAGACGGTTTCGTTCTCGCGAAAGAAATTGAGCACCGACACCACGCTGGGGTGGGCGATCTGCGCGAGCGAGCGGCCTTCTTCGAAAAAGCTTTTGAGCCCCAGACGATAAAGGGGCTGCTTGTCGGGCTTGACGCGCGGAATCAACTCGCCCGGCGCACGTTCGGCCAGCGAGGCGGGCAAATATTCCTTGAGCGCTACCAGCCGTTTGTCGGGGTCTTCGGCGAGGTACACCACCCCAAAACCGCCTGCCGCGAGCTTCTTGACGACCTGGTAGCCGCCCACGACGGTGCCCGAAGGCAACGGGGCAGGTTTCGGCTTTGACATAATCTAATTTTGTCTGGGTCTCAAGATACCATGTCAGTCTACTCTATGACCGGGTTTGCAAGCGCGGTCGCGTCGGGTCCCGACCACGTCAGTGAAAACACCGACGAGGGGGATTCGCCCACTGCTGCACGCATTGTCGGTGGCAAGCATGCATCGGGTGGTGTGGGGGCGGAATTGCGCTCTGTCAACAGCCGTTTTCTGGATCTGAGTTTCAAGCTGTCTGACGAGTTCCGCGCACTTGAACCCGCTTTGCGTGATCTGCTGACCGCGTCCTTCAAACGCGGCAAGATCGAGCTGAGACTGCAGCCCCAGCGCGCCACCGATTCGGGTTGGCCCACACCCGCCCCCGATCAACTCCATACCCTGGCTCGCCTGGAAGGCACGGTGCAGAACTGGCTGCCCAAGGCCGCACCGCTGTCGGTCAACGAGGTGCTGAACTGGTGCCGTGCGGCGGCGCCTTCCGTCAAACTGGAAGATGCGGCCCTGGAGTCGGCGCGGTTGTGCGTGGAGGCCCTGAAAGAGGCGCGCGAACGCGAGGGCGCCCGTCTGGTTGGCGTGCTCAAGGACAAGCTCAAGGGCTTGCAGGCCTTGGCCGAGCAGGCTGCGCCGCTGGTGCCGCAAGCCGTGCAGCGTCAACAGGAGCGCTTTGTCCTGAAGTTCCAGGAGGCCATGCAGGCCGTGGGTGGCAACGTGACGCCCGAGATGGCCCAGGAGCGCGCCCTGAACGAAGCCGCGGCCTATGCCTTGCGCATCGATGTCGACGAAGAGTTGCAGCGCCTGAAGGCCCACCTCGATGAAATCGGGCGGTTGCTCAAGAAGGGCGGCGAAGTGGGCAAGCGCCTGGACTTTCTCATCCAGGAACTGCACCGCGAGGCCAATACCCTGGGCTCCAAGGCCGCCGCGCTGGAACTCACGCAAATCTCGGTCGAGATGAAGGTGCTGATCGAGCAGATGCGTGAGCAGGTCCAGAACATCGAGTGACGGCAGGGTCAACCGTCAGAACTCGCCGTCAGAACTCGTTTTGGATCTGCTTGTAGCCCTGGACCAGTGAGTTGTTGGTCCGGGCGACGTCTTCCGAGAACTCGGATGCCTGGGCACTGACCTTGGGCACGGTGGCCAGATCGGTCTGCGGGCCGATGCGCTCGGTGGAGGGCACGTAAAAGTCGTCGGGCAGGTCGCAGCCGTCGACCACCGCGTTGTAGCGCACCACGCAGCCGTTGCCGACCTTGCAGTTGAACAGCACGCTGTTGAAGCCGATGAAGGCATTGCTGCCGACCTCGCAGGGGCCGTGCACGATGGCGCGGTGGGCAATCGAGGTGTGCTCGCCGATGGTCACGGGTGCGCCCGACTTGGAGTGGATGACCACGCCGTCCTGGATGTTGGAGTGCGCACCGATCACGATCGGGTCCATGTGGCCGTTGGCGTCGACCTCGTCAGCGCGGATCACCGCATAGGGGCCGATGAAGACGTTCTCGTGCACGATCACCTTGCCGCACAGGATGGCGGTGGGGTCTACGAAGGCATTGGGATGGACGACCGGGAGGTCGCCGCGGGGATTGCGTCGGATCATGAGTTGAGTTTGAAACTGGGCATGCAGCCCGGTGGCGGCATTGTGTTTCAGCTTCAGAAACCGCAGGGTTTGTCGGGAAGTTGGCCCAAAAGCGGTGGAAAATGCCGGCGTGCGAGGGGAAAATCCCAGAAAATCAGGCACTTGAAGTTCGCTTTGAACTTTTCCTTCAGAATATCAAATGAGCGCCGATAACCCTCCTCAGACCTCCCAGTCATTCGCCGGCACGGTGCCTGCGGGAACGGGAGACACCGACATGGACTACCCCGGCAACCTGTTCGTGGTGTCGGCGCCCAGCGGCACCGGCAAATCCAGCCTGGTCAAGGCCTTGCTGGAGCTGGACTCGCGCCTTCAGGTGTCCGTCTCGCACACGACCCGGGGGCCGCGTGGCCAGGAGCAGCACGGCCGCGAATACCTGTTCACCACCAAGGAAGAGTTCCTGGCAATGGTCGAGCGCGGTGAGTTCTTCGAGCACGCCGAGGTGCACGGCAACCATTACGGCACCTCGCGCCACGCCATCGAAGACCGCATCAAGAACGGTGAGGACGTCGTGCTGGAGATCGACTGGCAGGGCGCATTGCAGATCAAGAAAATTTTCCCCAATGCCATCCTGATCTTCATCCTGCCGCCCAGCTACGAGGAGCTCCTCCAGCGCCTGAACCGCCGTGGCGAGGACAGCCCCGAGGTGATCGACCTGCGCATGAAGAACGCCCGCATCGAGGTGGGGCAGGCGCAATTCTTCGATTTCGTGGTGGTGAACGCCCTTTTTGAGTCGGCCTTGTTCGATTTGAAGGCCATCGTGCACTCACAGCGGTTAAAATACGCAGCTCAGCGCCGGAACAAGTCTGCCGTGTTCCGTGCCCTGAACCTGTGCTGACTGGTTTTTCATTTCACCCCGGAGCGTTCCAATGGCCCGCATCACCGTCGAAGACTGCCTGCAAAAGATCCCCAACCGCTTTCAGCTGGTGCTCGCCGCGACCTACCGTGCCCGCATGCTGAGCCAAGGCCACACGCCCAAGATCGAGTCGCGCAACAAGCCTGGCGTGACCGCCCTGCGCGAAATCGCCGCCGGCCAGGTCGGCCTTGAAATGCTGCGCAAAGTCCCGACCTGATCAAAGAGGCGGACTGGCGGGCCTCGGCCTGCAAATTGCTGCGAATGTACCCAGGAGGCCCGTCTCGACGGGCCTTTGCTATTTGAAAGATTGATTTGGACCATTGATTTGGACGCTCGCGAGGCCTTCCCAATCACGCTACAGTCATCCTCATGACCCTGGCCAATGACGCTGCCGCGGCTTCCTTTGCCGCATTGACCCACAAACTCGACTACCTGGACGAGGTGGACATTCGCCGTGTGCGTGACGCCTACCGCTTCGCCGACGAGGCCCATCTGGGACAGTTTCGCGCCAGCGGCGAGCCCTACATCACCCACCCCATCGCCGTGGCCGGCCTGTGTGCCGACTGGAAGCTCGATGCCCAGGCCATCATGGCCGCGCTCATGCACGATGCGATGGAGGATTGCGGCGTCACCAAGATCGAGCTGATCGAGCGCTTTGGCGCGCCCACGGCCGAGATCGTCGACGGCCTGACCAAGCTGGACAAGCTGCAGTTCTCGACCAAGGAAGAGTCGCAGGCCGAGTCCTTCCGCAAGATGCTGCTGGCCATGGCACGCGATGTACGCGTCATCCTCATCAAGCTGGCTGACCGCCTGCACAACATGCGCACGATGGACGCGATGGTGGTGCACAAGCGCGCGCGCATCGCCCGCGAGACGCTGGACATTTATGTGCCCATCGCGCACCGCCTGGGGCTGAACCAAACCTACCGCGAGCTGCAGGAGCTGTCCTTCCAGTACATCAACCCCTGGCGGCACTCGGTGCTGTCCAAGGCGGTCAAGCGCACGCGCGGCAACCGGCGCGATCTGGTGGAGCGCATTCGCCGCGAGGTGGAGCAGGCCTTCAATGACGCGGGCATGGACGTCGAGGTCTATGGCCGCGAAAAGACCATCTTCTCCATCTACAACAAGATGGTGGAAAAGCACCTGAGCTTCGCGCAGGTGAGCGACATCTTCGGCTTTCGCATCGTCGCGCGTGAGTTGCTGGATTGCTATCGCGCTCTGGGCGTTCTGCACCAGCTCTACAAGCCGCTGCCAGGCCGCTTCAAGGACTACATCGCCATCCCCAAGCTCAACGGCTACCAGTCCCTGCACACCACGCTGGTGAACCCCGTGGGCACGGCGGTGGAGTTCCAGATCCGCTCGCAAGCCATGCATGCCGTGGCCGAGAAGGGCATTGCTGCGCACTGGATGTACAAGGAGAACGAGGCCGACGCCGAGTCCTCGCCGCAACAGGCCGCCGTGTGGCTGCAATCGCTCATCGACATCCAGCACGAGACGCGCGATTCGGCCGAGTTCCTGGAGCACCTCAAGATCGACCTGTTCCCCGAGTCGGTCTATGTGCTGACGCCCAAGTCGCGCATCGTGGCCTTGCCCAAGGGGGCGACGCCGGTGGACTTCGCCTATGCGATCCACTCGGGCGTGGGCGACCGCTGCGTGTCGGCCAAGGTCAATGGCGAGCCTGTGGCCTTGCGCACCGAGCTGCGCAGCGGCGATGTGGTCGAGATCATCACGGCGCCGAGCGCCAAGCCCAATCCAAGCTGGTTGAACTTCGTGCGCACAGGCCGGGCGCGTTCCAAGATCCGCCATTACCTCAAGAACATGGAAGCCGAGGAGTCTCTGGAGCTCGGCGAGAAGCTGCTGATGCAGGCGCTGCGGGCCGAAGGGCTGCCCATGCCTTCGGGCGACGAGAACGCCGAGGGCGAGGCGGGCAATCTGTGGCAAGGGCTGGTTCGCTGGGGCGGCAACCGCAGCCGCAATGAGCTGTTGATCGACATCGGCCTGGGCCGCAAGATTGCGACCATGGTGGCCAAGCGCCTGGCGCAGCTGATGGCCGAGTCCGGCGCCAAGCCGGATGCGCTGACCTTGACGCTGGGCCGCTTCTCGGAAGAGACGCCGGTTCAGGGCTCGGTGATCATCGATGGCAGCGAAGGTGCGACAGTGCAGTTGGCCCCGTGTTGCTGCCCGGTGCCAGGCGACCCGATCGCGGGCTATCTGGGCCGAGGCGAGGGCCTGGTGGTGCACACCCAGGCTTGCGGTGTGGGGCGGCGTCTGTTCGAGCGAGACAGCGAGCGCTGGATCGACGTGAGCTGGTCGGACGAACCCATGCGCCTGTTCGAGACGGCCGTGACGGTGCTCGTGGCCAATGGCAAGGGCGTGCTGGCCCAGGTGGCCTCGGCCATCAGCAGCGCCGAAACCGACATCACCCACATCGAGATGGGTGATGAGCGCCTGGGCGAAACGGCCGAGCTCAAGCTCACGCTGGCCGTGCGAGACACCGAGCACCTGGCCGATGTGATTCGCACGCTCAAGCGCTGTCCGGTGGTGCTCAAGGCCGAGCGGCAGTCGGTCTGACTACGCTGTCAGTGGCTGGTCTCTGGTTTGGGGTAGACCACCTTGATGACTTCCAGCCTCTCGATGCCGCCTGGCGTCATCAGCTGCACCTCGTCGCCTTCACGTGACTTGATCAAGGCGCGGGCAATGGGCGAGACCCAGCTGACCTCGCCCTTGAGGTTGTCGACCTCGTCGATGCCCTTGATGGTGAGGGTGCGCGAGACGCCCTGCATGTTCTCGTAGGTGACCGTGGCCCCGAAGAAGACCTGGTCCTTGCCATGGTGCACGCTGGGGTCGGCCACTTCGGCGATGTCCAGGCGTTTGGTCAGAAAGCGGATGCGGCGGTCGATCTCGCGCAGGCGCTTCTTGCCGTAGATGTAGTCGCCGTTCTCGGAGCGGTCGCCATTGGAGGCGGCCCAGTGCACGATCTCGACGATCTTGGGCCGCTCGATGTCGATCAGGTTGAGCAACTCCGTGCGCAGGCGCTGGTAGCCCTGCGGCGTGATGTAGTTCTTGCTGCCGGCGGGCAATGGCGGCAGCGCGACGTCGTCGTCCTCGTCGCCGTCGGCTTCCTTGGTGAAGGCTTTGCTCATAGAACGCGATTGTGCCCAATCCCGCGACTTGGGGGAAAGCGTCACTTCTTCACGCGGGCACCGAGTTTGTGCACAACCATTCTTCCTGTAACGCTTTCGATCTCGCAAAAATGAAATGGTGGCCGATAAGACCGGTTACTGAAAGGAAAGGCGAGATGTCTCACGTCATCCCACTGGGGCCAGCGGCCCGCATGCTGACCACGCGCGAAGCAGCGCTGCGCCTGGGCGTGTCATTGCGCACAGTGCAGTTGTGGGTCGAGGCCGATATCCTGCCTGCGGCACGCACCCCCGGCGGGCACCGCCGTATTCCCTATAACGCCGTCGAGGCTTTGGCCTTGAGCACCGGTCTGGGGGGCGAGCCTGTGCCGCGCAGCGCACTCCAGCGCTATGAGGCTCCGGTCACGGAGGTGGACGACGCGCCCGCCATGCCCTTGCGGGCAGAGCAGGGCCGCATCGCCATGCCCATGGACGTGCTGCTGGTTGCCGACGACCAAAGCTGGCAAACCCGCTGTGCTCAGGCCATGGCCCCGTATGGCGGCGCGGTCAAGCTGCGCTTTGCCGAAACGGGCTATCTGGCCCTGCTGCAGATCGGCCAGAAGGTGCCGGATCTGTTGATCACCAATCTGGAACTGCCAGGCATGGATGGCCTGGCCATGTTGCGCACACTGGAGCGTTGCGAGTCGATCGCTGCCATGCGGGTACTCGTGCTCACCGCTTGCGGCTCGCACGAACTGGCGCGCCGTGGTGGCTTGCCCAGGTCGGTCGAGGTCATGGAGCTGCCCGCGACGCCCGAAGCCGTGGCGGTCCGCGTGGGCCGCTGGCTGTTGGGGCAGCGCGCCTCCTGAGCCTGCGGCGTACCCTCCACGCCACGCCTCCCCCGCGTCCCGGGGATGAACTGACTGCAACCAAGGTAAGCACCGGCAGCCGGCGCCTTCAACTTGCCTCAATATGCTGCGGCCTGTGCAAGGATGCACAAAACGGGGTCGGCAGGCGCCCCATGAGCTGGAGTTCGCAGTGAGTGACGAGCCTGTTGCTGCCCGTGGGCAGGCCTGGCGTTGGCTGATCCTGGCCGTCTATGTGGCGATGCTGATGGGCTTGGCGGTGATCTGGCATCGCCCTGACATGCGCCACTGGCTGGACCCGCAGTCGCTCAGCGAAATGGGGCGGCAGCTGTTGGCCACGCCGATGGGTCCCGTGGCGGTGATCTCGGGCTATGTGCTGGCCGTGATGGTGGGCATGCCTGTGCTCGTGTTGATCACCGTGGGCGCCCTGGTGTTCACGCCCTGGCCCGGCATCGCCTATGCCCTGTGCGGCATGGTGGCGGGTGCCGTGGTCACCTATGGCATCGGCCGCTACACCGGTGCGCAGACCATGGACCGCTGGACCAAGGGCCGCCTGGCCTTGCTGTCGAGGCACTTGCAGCGGCGCGGGCTGGTGACGGTGATCGCCGTGCGGGTGATGCCCGTGGCGCCCTTCATCATGGTCAACATGGTGGCAGGCGCCTTGCGCGTGCGGCTGCGTGATTTTGTGCTGGGCACCTTGCTGGGCCTCACGCCCGGCACGATCATGATCTCCCTCTTCATGGACCGCCTGACCGAAGCCTGGCGCTCGCCCGGGGTTAGCAGCTACGCCGCGCTGGCCACATGCGTGGTTTTGCTGATCGTTGTTTTTTGGTGGGTCCGAAAAAGACTGTTGCGTGCGCCCTGAACGTCACACGTAGGGTGGGTTTCCACGCGATTCCAAGGGGCCCAGGCCCCTTTTTTGTCGCCTTTCGCCAAGTCGTGATCGGTTCCTTAAGGGGTGCCACCTAAGGGGTTTCCTCGCCCTTCATTGGGGTGGTTTGCGGGGTCATGCACTTGGCACGATGGGCCAGTCCATGGCTGGTGGCCAGGCTTGATGATTCGTCCACGCCGCTGCCGAGTCACCGAGGTTTCGATGCCGACGTCGCATCGGGCCAACCGGTTGGGCTGATCACCCGAACGGTTGCATGACCAGGCCGGCGAGAGACATCACTCACATACACATACTGGAGTTCTCATGCAAGCATTCAAGCTTTCCGTTGTTGCCCTGGCTCTGAGCGCCGTGGCCGCTTCCGCTTCCGCCATGTCGTCGATCGACGACGCAGCCCTGAGCCAAGTCAGCGGCCAGGACGGCGTGTCCATCGCTGGTGACCTGAACATCAACATCGGTTCGTTCAAGTACACCGATACGGACGCCACCGGTGGTTCCGTGTCGTTCAACGACATCGGCATTCATGGCATGTTCGTGATGACGATCGACATCCTGAACAAGGCTGCCTTCGTGTCGACGGTGGCTGACTCCATCGGTGCTCGCCTGGGCCTGACCCAAGCCGACGCCACCGTGGGCAAGGCCCTGGCTGGCGGCGTGGCCGTGACCCCGACTGCTGGTGGTGTGGCTGTGGCTACCGAACTGGGCAAGCTGACTTCCGCTACCTATGACGCCTTCGGTGCTGCTACCGGCCAGGCCATCTATGACGGCGCTTCCGACGTGGTCCAGTTCGCTTTCCCCAACGCCAAGCTGAACTCGGCTCTGACCCCCAGCATCACTGTGGGCTCGATCAAGATGGGCAACAGCAACGCTTCGTTCGGTTCGTTCGCCATCAACAACCTGGACATGCAAGGCACCAAGATCTGGATGTGGGCTCACTGATCTCGATGAGCTGATCCGCATTGCCTGAGCAGGGCGCCCACAAGGCGCTCGCAAGGTGACAAGGTCGATGAAAACAACCCCCGTGGGCGCGGTCCTCGGGGGTTGTTTCATCTCCGGAGTCCGAAAAACGTGAGATCCATCACGCGCTTTTTGTCTAACGGAATCTGAACTCAAGAAGTGTCTGTTTGAAACAGGAATTTAGGTAATTTCCCTAGGTTTATATTGCAATGTCTCTGTAATCATCCAAACCCTTTCGGGGAAGCGGTTACTCAACCTGAAGGGTCGGGCCATGGCCATCAAATCGTTCACCTTGTCGCAGATCGCATGGTTTCGGACCATGAGCGACGCTTTTAGCCAGCGTGGGCTCGACGCCGAGGTTCTGCTGGCCAAGAGCGGTGTGCCCATTGGCGCAACCGACGAGATGGATGTGCACCATCTGTCCGATCTGTTCTCGGGCATGTGGGAGCAGGCCGTGGTGATGACGGGTGATGCCAGCATCGGCCTGACCAGTCCCGGACATCCGCTGGCCGCGTTTGGCGTGGTCGCCCACATGTTGCTGTCGTCGACCAATCTGCTGGCTGCGGCCAAGTGCCTGGCGCGTTTCGCGGCCCTGGTGTCGCCGACCTTCGCGATGGACGTGGTGCGCGAGGACCGAGGCTATGTGGTGTCCTTCTCGATCTCGGGTGGACGCAGGCCTGTGCCCATGCAGCGTTTTGATTTCTTGGCCATGGTGTTTCTGGCGGGGGCCCAGTGGATCACCGGCCGGCGGCTGGTCCCGAATGTGATCCACATGCCCTTTCCAGAGCCAGAAGACTCGATCCCTTGGCGCTTGGCCTACGGTTGTCCGATCGTGTTCAACGCGTCGTCGTTTCGTGGCGAGTTCAATGCCAGCGATTTCGAGGAGGCGATCCCGACGAGCGACCCTGCCATCGCCGACATGTGTGTGCGCATGACCGAGCAGGCCGCGCAGGAGTTCGGTGATCACTTCACGGGCAAGGTGCGGCAGCTGCTGACGCGCATCCTGCACAAGGGTGACCCACGTCGCGAGCAGGTGGCCGAGATGCTGTGCGTGAGCGAGCGGACCTTGCAGCGGCGTTTGAGTGAAGAGGGCACCAGCTTTGCCGAGTTGGTCGATGCAGTCAGGCGCGAGCGCGCGGAGCGCATGCTGGCGCGCGGCTATCTGAGCGTCACGGAGATGGCGTGTGAACTGGGCTTCTCCGATCCAAGCAATTTCTATCGTGCGTGCAAAAGGTGGTTTGGTCTGTCGCCCAGTTCATTGCGCGTCACGCAGTGAATGCGACGGGGAAGTACCTAAGGGGTTTCCTCGCCCTGCATGCGGGTGGCCTGCTTGGTCATGCGCTTGGCCTGAGGGGTCAAGGGGATTTGGCGGCGTTTCGAGATCATTCGTCAGCGTTTCAAACAAGGCCCATCTGACTGAACAGGGACGTCATGCGGTCGGGGCTGGTGATCTGATCAATCACCTGGTCGGGGCTCGAAGCGCTCACAAAACCTCTTACATACATCTTTCTGGAGTTCTCATGCAAGCATTCAAGCTTTCCGTTGTTGCCCTGGCTCTGAGCGCCGTGGCCGCTTCCGCTTCCGCCATGTCGTCGATCGACGACGCAGCCCTGAGCCAAGTCAGCGGCCAAGACGGCGTGTCCATCGCTGGTGACCTGAACATCAACATCGGTTCGTTCAAGTACACCGATACGGACGCCACCGGCGGTTCCGTGTCGTTCAACAACATCGGTATCAAGGGCATGTTCGTGATGACGATCGACATCCTGAACAAGGCTGCCTTCGTGTCGACCGTGGCTGACTCCATCGGTGCTCGCCTGGGTCTGACCCAAGCCGACGCCACCGTGGGCAAGGCCCTGGCTGGCGGCGTGGCCGTGACCCCGACTGCTGGTGGCGTGGCTGTGGCCACCGAACTGGCCAAGCTGACGTCCGCAACCTGGGACTCCTTCGGTGCCCAGTCTGGCCAAGCCATCTATGACGGCGCTTCCGACGTTGTCCAGTTCGCCTTCCCCAACGCCAAGCTGAACTCGGCTCTGACCCCCAGCATCACCGTTGGCTCGATCACGATGGGCCACAGCACCGCTTCGTTCGGTTCGTTCGCCATCAACAACCTGGACATGCAAGGCACCAAGATCTGGATGTGGGCTCACTGATCAGTTGAGTATCGGTTGAACACCGAAGGGCCCGTCGCAAGCGGGCCCACCCTCCTCACGAGTTGAACAGCAAACCGCCGTGGCATCCACGGCGGGTTTGTTTGTGAGGCTCGATCTTGTGAAAAGTCGTTTCAGATCCCGACCTTCCCATCGAGCTCGCAGCACCATGAACCGGTCTTTCCTCGTGACGTTACTGCTGTGCCTGAGTCTGGTCTTCTGCGTGGGGCCGAAGTCAGCGCATGCGCAAGGCAAGCCCATTGACGACGATGCGCTGTCGGATGTCTGGGGGCAGGCGCTCTTCACGCTGGACAACACCAGTGCCAATGGCTACGACTTCTCGCGCATCACGATCAACGCCGACATCAAGCTCAATGCCAATCTGAGCGGCATCCGGCTGGGCGAGTACACCAACAGCATCCGCAACGGGACGGGTGCGGACATTGACATCTCCAAGCTGCAGTTCGGCACCACTGGCACCACGGTGAGCGTGACGTACCCCTATATCGAATTCGTCTACGCCAACGCTGCTGACGCATCCAAGCGCCAAGTGGTGGGCATGCGCCTGGGATTTGGCGGCATTCAAGGCAACATCGGCCTGCTCATGAACGCGGTCAGCGGTTCCTTGCTGATCAACACCGCCAGCGGCGCCGTGGACTCTAAGAACGACACGCTCGGTGGCATCCGGTGGGATGGCACCAGCTGTGCCAACTCGGCGACCTGCATGGCACTGTCCCAGATCGGTGGCGTCACCGCCGGCGACAGCAGCGGTGCCAGCCGCGACTTTTTCATCTCCGTGCTCAAGAGCGCCGTTCAGTTCCCCACGAACACGGCCACGGGCACCACGCCTGACACGGCCCAGTCGGGCTTCTGGTTGAACTGGCGAGACCGCCTCACGGCGCTCAACACCACGGGCACCGTGCCCGCCAACACTGGCAAGAAGTGAGGGCATGGCAATGAAGTTTCGTTTGACGCTGATGGCCTTGAGCATGCTGTGCCTGCTCTCGATGCACAGGGCACATGGCGCCGAGATGCAGACGCTCGAGGACGAGGCTTTGTCGCAGGTCACCGGCCGCGATGGCCTGGCTTTCAATCTGCGCGGCTTCGAACTCAGTGGCCCTTTGAGCCTCACGTATGCAGACCCGAACACCGGCTCCGGCCTGTGGCTGGGCAACCTTTATCTGTCCCGTTCAGACGATGTGGACGCGACCTTCACCGACCCGTATCGACTCAATATCTATGGCCGACCAGGCATGGCCGATGTCATCGAGCTGAGCAACCCCCTGAACGTCAACGGGCTGCAGAAGTGGCAGTTCGCGGCCGACTTCGGCATCAAGGGCAGGGATGGCAGCACCTTCAATGGCGGCACCCTGATCCTGCAGGACCTGACCTTCTATGGCGGTGGGCTGAGCATCACCACGCCCGCTGACGTCACGGTGCAAGGCGTGGCCTTTGGTTTGGCCTTGAAGGTGGACATCGGCAATTTGATCATCCGGCCTCGAGAGCGCGGCGACATCAGTGTCGCCAACGACGCCTCGGTGACCGAGCAGCTCAGCATCTCGGGCATCAAGCTGGGTGGCGCCAATGGTGGCACCTGGGCGCTGGCCGATGTGACCTACCAGCCGGGCATCTTCAATGCCCTGACTGACAGCAATGGCAACTCCTATCTGCACCTGGGCATCGACTGGAACAGCAGCCCCAACGGTGCACCGGTCGGCTCCCTGTCGATTGACAACATCACCTTCAAAAGCACAGACCAGAGCGGCAACACGACGTTGACCAATCTGGGCTCCAGCCACATCGGTGGCATCCAGCTCCAGTACCTGGACGTCAAGTTTCGCTGAGGTGGTGGCATGCAGGTCTGTGTGAATCGCCCGCAAGGCGGGGTCTGGAAGCGATGTGTGTGCACCCTGGCGTCGGCCTGTGCGATGAGTACATGCTGGTGTGCACCCGAGCCCCTGGACGACGAGGCCATGGCGGAGGTTACTGGCCAGGATGGCATCGGCTTTGCCGTGCACCTGGAGATGAACTCGGCCTTGCTCAATGGCGTCGATCTCAACAGCCGCTTGGTGGCGGGCTTCCATGTGGATGGCCTGACCACCTATGCCGTGATGCTCAACGTGGGCGGCATCATCGACATGTACGCCATGACGCTCAATCTGCGCACGCGTCCCGATGGCGGCGACTACATCGACATCGGTTTGCCCTTCTTCCTTGGGGTCAGCCAGTTTGGCTTCCGCGCCCTGGGCGCGCAGACCGATCCCACCGCCCCCATCACGAACAACTACGGTTCGCTCCTTCTGGATGGCCATGCGGCCATGAAGGGGCACGTCTACATGTGGGCGCAATAAGCCTCTTTGCGAACAGGAAGATACCCATGTTGCCCATGCTGCTCGGAATCATTGCCAGTGCGATCGGTGGATCTGCCGGCACCACGATTCACCCGCCTGCCGAGCACCCCAAGGGGGAGTTCGAGCTGCCGATGAACACCGTGGGCGCAGGCGTGTCGCCGCAGCCGGTGACGATCAAGCCCTATTCGGAACTCAAGTTCGACAACATCGTGCACCAGGCCTACGACTACAGCTGTGGCTCGGCCGCGCTGGTCACGGTGATCAACAACTACCTGGGCATCAAGGTCACCGAGCAGCAGGCCATGGAGGGCATGCTGGCCCACGGTGAGCGCGACAAGATCATCGAGCGACGTGGCTTTTCTCTGCTCGACATGAAGCGCTACGTGGCCACCTTGGGCGCCACAGGCGCGGGCTTTCGCGGCGAGATGTCCGACCTGGAAAAGCTCACGCAGCCGGCCATCGTGCCCATCGACTACGCGGGCTTCAAGCACTTCGTGGTCTTCCGTGGCCTGCGTGATGGGCGCGTCTACATTGCCGACCCCGCCATGGGTCACATCGTGTTCCCGGTCGAGCAGTTCGCCAAGCTCTGGGACCGCGGCACCTTGTTCATCCTCTCACTGCCCGCTTCCGCAGGGCAGCCCCTGACCAATATGGCCATGACCGACCGCGAGCTGGGCGTCATCGACAGCGACTCCGTCCGTCAACAGGCCATCCTCAGCGTCCCCGATCATGCCGATGCACTGCGCAATGCAGTGCAGGCCGGCATGGGTATCTTCAACCTGCGCAAGTAGTTGTCACCATGTCGTACCTTTCCTCTTCCCGCTTTTTTGTTGTTGACCATGGCTTGCGCTTGACTGTTGCAGCTTCATTGTCCTTGTTGATGTCGCTAGCCAGGGCTGATGAGCAGCCCGTGGCCGCTCAACCTGCCCCTGCACAAGCCGCTGCGCCCCAGCCAGCAGGCGGCGATGCCGCCCGTCAGGCGCTGAGCAAGCAGGAGGGGGACGTGGACCAGGCCGCCCTGCTCAAGCAGACACTGACGGCTACAGACAAGCAGTACTCGCTGCTCAAGCAAGGCAAGTGGTCTGCCACCTATGACCTGACCTACACCTATACGGGCCAGCAACAGATCGATGCCAAATTCACCGACAGCACCCTCACGTTGTTCAAGATCGAGAACACACGCTCTCACACCATCACCAACACCTTTTCGGTTGACTACGGTTGGCGCGACAACGTGACGGCCACGGCATCCTTGCCCATCGTCAGCAAGTACTCCGAGTCCACCTCCTTCTCGGGCTTGTCGCACGGCTTCGGTGACCTGCAGTTCGGCGCACGCTGGCAGCCCTTCGAGATGCGCCGTGATGCGCCCAGCTTCACGACCAGTGCCATGGTGCGCCTGCCCACGGGCCGCAGTCCCTTCCGCACCATTGATGGCCAGAACCTGGCCACCGGCTCTGGTTCAGCTGGGCTGACCCTGGGCGTGAACAGCTCCAAGATCATCGACCCCATCGCGCTGTTCGGTTCTGCCAGCGTGGGCTTGAACGCGCCGGCACGCCACCTCAACCAGGTGCGCGATGGCGTGACTCTGGTGGCGGTGCATGCAGGCCCGGCACTCACCGTGGGCGGTGGCTTTGCCTATGCCTTGTCGTATGACGTGTCCACGACCATGTCGGTGCAGGAGTCCTTGTCCTTCCCCTCCAAACTGGTGTTTGCCGATGGCACCACATCGCGCACCAGCACACAGACATCGGGTGTGTTCAACCTGGGCGTGGGCGTGAGAACAGCACCTCAGTACACCATCAATATCAATTTGGGCATCGGTCTGACCAGCGATTCGCCGGACTTCACCCTGGGCATGAACATGCCCTTGTCCTTCTGACGCTGTCGCGCGCTCACATCATGAAGATGGCATCAGCCAGGGGTAAAGCTTGGCCTGCACGCGGCTTGTGCGGGCTGCTGGGCTTGGCCTGGCTGAGTGTGGCGCACGCGGCCTTGACGGACAACCTGGGGACCAGCGTCAAGGCCATGTCCATGGGCAATGCCGTGACGGCGGATCCGCCCGGCGTCGATTCGATCCACTTCAACCCGGCAGGCTTGAGCCGCCTGGAAGGCAACGTCAAGCAGGACAATTTCTTCGGGGCGTCGATTCGCATCAAGGCCAACTTCCATCAGCCAGATGGCTTCGATGTCGGTGGGTGGAAGGAAGATCCTCTGGCCGGCACCACCAGCGGGCCCGTGCGACAGAAGATCTACATCCCCGGTATCGGCCTGCCCAAGTGGTCTCTGCCGGCGGCCGTCGGCGCAGGCATGGGCTTCAGCTTCAACCGGCCCGGCTCACCATGGACCTTCGCCACGGCCACCTATGTGCCACAAGCCGTTGGTATCGACCGCAGCCAGGACCCCCATGACCCCACGCGCTTTGACGGCCGCAGCGTGGTGCTGCAGCGCCTGGTCTATCTGTCGCCTTCGGTGGCCTACAAGTTCTCGGACTCCTTGAGCGTGGGGCTGGCTGTGCCGATTGCCCATCAGAGTTTCGCGCTGGACACCGACATGCGCTTTCCCAACAAGCTGTTGGGCATCATCGGCAAGCTGCAGGATGCGTGGTGCGGCAATGGTGATGGCGGCAACCCCCTGGATGCGTTCGGCTTCGGCTTGTGCGGTGGTGGGCAGCAAGGCCGATTGCGGCCCTTTAACAAGGCTGGCTCCATGCAGTTCGACATGACCGCGCCCGTCGACCCCACTTTCAACCTGGGCGTGCTGTGGGAGCCCAAAGACTGGTTCGGCATGGGGCTGGTGTACCAATCGGGCTCGAAGACCACGCTGACCGGCCGTTATACCTTCAATGCCGACCCCATGTTCCCGAAGTTCGTTCAGGGCATGTACAGCAGCTTGCTGGGGCCGGTGGTGGCCTCCATGTTCGGCTTCCCCACCTCCATCCCCGACGTGCAGACAGGCAATGCCACGATGCGGCTGCCCTTTCCGGCCCGCCTGCAGGCTGGCATCAAGCTCAAGCCCATCAGCAGCCTACAGTTCAATCTGGACGCCATGTACACGGACTGGAGCAAGTGGGACAAGCTGGAGATCCAGTTCGATCGGCAGATCGCGCTCTTGCAGATGGCCCGCATCTTCGGCCAGGCCGACGCCTCCAAACTGGTGATCCCGCGTGGCTACCGCGACCCCATCCACTTTGGTATGGGCCTGGAGTACGCGGTGACGCGTGGCTTCAAGCTGCGCTATGGCTATGAGCCTCGCAAGACCTCGGTGCCGCAGTCGGCATTCGATTTGATCGCACCCTTGCCGACCATGACCGTGCGCAGCCTGGGGATGGGCTATGAGAGCCCGTCGGGTTTGAAGATCGACGCCACCTACAGCTATGCCAAGGGCCGCTACAACGTGCCCGCCGACACCAGCTGCAACCTCAACTGCACCAACTTCTTCAACGTCATCTACAACCCCTACGCGGGGCTCGATGTATCAGGGTCCATCACCGTCCGCTATGGCGGCATGTCCATCACCAAACCGTTCTGAACGTCTAACCATGTCATCCGCTCGCTTTCGTCCTTCCATGTCTCACCTGGCAGCTGCCCTGTGCCTGTCGGTCTGCGCGCTGACGCCTGCATGGGCTCAATCCACCACGGGCAATGCCACCCCCAACACCACGACCCCGGCTAAGGCCAAGTTGATCGAGCATCTGCTGACCGTCTGGCACCCGGAGAACGTGGTCGTGATGATGGTGCAGCGCCCTGCGGCCGATGCCTTCCAGCAGGCACGCATTGCCTTGCAGGGGCGGGTCAGCGCAGAGAAGCGCGACATCACGCTCAAGGACATCTCCACCGATGTCCAGAAGTACGTTGACGAGGCGACCCCCATTGCCCGCGAGTCGGCCAAGAAAGAGCTGGCCAACACCGTCGTGCCCATGCTCCAGCAGCAGTTCAGCGAAGACGAGCTCAAGCAACTCATCGCCTTGCTGGAGTCGCCCCTGAAGGCGAAGTTCGAGCAGTTGATTCCTCAGATGGAGAAGGCCCTGGGTGAAAAGGTGGCAGCCAATAGCCGTGCCCTCATCGATCCCAAGATGCAGGCGCTGACCCAGGCCGTGGGAAGCAAACTTCGCGCGGCAACGGTGACACCATGACGCATCATCCCTTGTTCGTTGCGGTGGGCCGTGTGCAGCGGCTGGTGGTGCGTGCCCTGACGATGGGGCTCGCTGCGGGGGCGCTGACCGGGGCGTTGACAGGCTGCGGTGGCGGAGGCGGTGGGGGCGGCAGCAGCAGCTCGTCGGGCTCCAGCTCATCGGGCAGTGGCTCGACCGCCGTGCAAGGGACGCTCTCCCTTGGCCTGCTGGGCGGGGCATCACGGAACGTGGACCACGTGTGGGTCACCGTGTCGGCCGTGGCCATGCATGCACAGACCACGCAGGCCTGGTCCAGCTCCGACAGCAGCTGGACGGTGGTGCAGTTGAACACGCCAGCCGTGATCGACCTGACCGCGACGGCGGCCAGTCAAAGCGACATGAGCAATGTGGTGAAACAGCTGAGCGTGTCGCCGGGCACCTATGCGCAACTTCGGCTGTTTCCGCTGGCACATGATGCGGCGCTGCACTCGGCGGCATCGGCCAAGGGCTTGAGCTACAACGCGCAGGTGGACTACACCGATGCCCAGGGGCATGCCCATTCCGTGCCGCTGGAACTGCCTTCGCCCGAGCTGGGCTGGCGTATTGCCAGGTCGTTCACGGTCAGCGCCAGCACGGCCGTGTCCTTGGCAGTGGAGGCTGACTTGCAGCATAGCCTGGTACGTTTGTCGGCCAATGACGGCTTGGATCATTTCACCTTTCGGCCGCAACTGCAAAGCTACAACCTGAGCACGCTGGGCGCCATCCTCGGTGTCATTGATGTCGCCTCGATCTGTGGTGGAACCGGCGCCAGCACCGCTCCCAACTGTGCCACGGACATCGTCGTGAGCGCGCAGCGCCTGTCTGCCGATGGCAGCCGCTATGTCAGCGTACGTCAGAGCAAAGTGGGCAGCGATGGCTACTTCAATCTGTACCCCTTGCCAGGTGACGCGCAATACGACGTCGTGATCACGGGCCGGCGCATGCAGACCATGGTCGTCAAGGCCGTGGACAACCTGACGGTGCTGAGCTCACCCACGCACCCCATCTATCCGGTGCTGGCCCCGAATGCTTCGCGCACGGTGAACCTGGCGTCGGCAATGTCGCCATCGTCCAGCCAGCTCTTCTTCGGCCAGACATTGAGCTCAGGCGGCAAGCCCTATGAAGTGGCAGTGGGCAATGTGGACCCGTTCACCGGCCTGATGGCACAGGACCTGAGCCTGCCTGAAGGGCCAGTGAGCCTGGCGACCTACAACGTGCGTGTCACCGACATGAACTTCGTGGACACGGTGCCGCAGCAGGGCAGTGAAGCCTTCAGCGTACAGGCGCTGGGCGCCGCGTATGACGATGCAGGTGCGGTATCGACGCAGGTGCCACCGGCGAGGACGAGCAGCACCATCACGGTCGGCAACCCGACGCGCCAGGCCGGCCTGGGCACAGGGCAGATTCAGGTGACAGTCAATGGCACCTTGTCGTCCGCCTATGACAAGGCGCAACTGCTGATCTCGGACGTCAACGGTGTGGTGGCCACACAAGGCCTCAGCGGTGCAGGCAGCACCAGCATCACCGTGCCTGCCGGCAGCCAGGCTGCCGCGCTTGGCGGCACGGCGGTGTACAGCGTGGCCCTGCGGGCTTCAGGTGCTGGCGGTGGCCTGAAATGGGTGCGTGCCACCAACGTGGTGGACTTGCGCAGCAGTGCCAGCGCCTCGGTGACGCTGACACTGCCCTGATGAGGCTTGCGAGGGTTCAGTGACCGCTGTTGTGCGTTGATGGCAGCGTGGGCAGGCCGAACAGGGGCAGGCCGATGGGCACCAGCGCAGTCAAAGGCGTCAGCGCGACCAATGTGCCGCCCAACTGCGCAGCGGTGCTCACGGTGTTGACGGCGGCGGCGGCCAGGCGCGGTGCCACATTCGTTTGCAACTCCAGTGCAGCCAGCAGCGCGGCATTGTTCTGGGCGTTGTTGGCGGCGGCTTGGCGGCGTTGTTCGTCGCTGGACTGCTTGAGGCCACCATGGCCAGATTGGCCCAATTGGCTCAACTGGCGCAAGGTGTCGTCGTCGATGCCGGCGCCGTGCACCTGCTTGAGAGCCTGGTCATCCAGTGCGACCAGGGATGTCGACACGCCCGCATTGGCTTCGACGCGCAGTACCTCGGCCAGACAAGCCGAAGCGGCAGACACCGCCCACACCGTGACACTCGCACGCAACCAAAAACCCTTGCTCATGCATGACTCCTTGACGATGACCTCAGGGCTATCGGCTCAAGTCATGTGGGTTTAAGGCTGGCGGGGCATATACCTCAGTCAAGTGTGATCAATCGCCGGAAATGCGGCGTGATGACCCGGCAAATAGAAAAAGCCCGAAGGTGTTGACCTCCAGGCTGTTTGTCTCAGGCGGTAACCCGCCAGAAGGGCCCTGGCTCAGGGGTTGTACACGAGCGGGTCCAGCGGATTGCCTGCAGCGATGCTGGCGCAGTTCTCAGGTGCGGGCTTGCCGGCGAAGCGGTCGTCGACCCATGCGGTCGCCCATGGCAACCAGTTGACCATGGTCACGAAGTGGCTCGTGCCCCACTCCTTGTGCTGAACCTTCACGCCCTGGCCGCAATACTGGTGTGCCAGCGAGCGGACGTCGCCAGCCAGCATCACGCCATCGCCCTTGCCCCAGATGGGTGAAGGCTGGGTGCCTTCCCAGACGCCACCCGTGCCCTGGCCGATCTGGAGAGGGATGGTGGGTGTGCCACCCGTGCCCATGATGACCTTGTTCACGGCATCAACGTATTCCTTGATCTTGGTGCGGTCCTGGAACTCGGGCTTGACAAGATCCTTCCAGGTCACTTTGGTGTACTGGCCGAGCACGTAAGCGATCGAAGCCTTCTGCATCCTGTCGTAGACGTCCAGGCCACGCGCGGTGAGGTACTTCTGGATGTCGATGCCATAAGAGCGCGAGACGCCGATGACCGCCATGGGCATCACCCCGCCCCAGATGGGCGCGCCCTCAACGTAGGTCAGGTTGTGTTCGGGGCTCACCAAGGTGCCGCCGAATGTGGCACCAATCAGGTTGACGCCCAGATCCGGCGCATAGCTGGGAGCGAGCTCAGCTGCCCACTCGGTGGCGATCGCACCGCCCGAGTAACCCATCATCACGACCTTGGCATTTTTGTTGAGACCGATCGCGGGCGAGTTGAACGCAGCGCGGATCGAGTCCAACGTGTTGTAGCCGTACTCCGGGCCGGCGGCGAAGTCGGCTTTCTGACCTTCGGTATCAGAGATGATGACGGTGTACCCGTTCTTCACGTAGGAGCCGAACAAGATGGTCTCGACAGCCGGAAGCACGTCCGGGAGCCGCTTGCCGCCAGCGAAAGCACGCGAAGGCGAGTCTTCAGGGTTCAGCGAGTCGTAGAACGACTGGTACGAAATCACCTTGTTCTTGTTCGGGCAGGCTGATGCGGATGCGCAATCGGGTGTGAAGATGGTCGTGACGTTCGCAGTGGGTTGCATCATCGCGTCGGTCGAGCGATACACGATTTGCGTGGCCTTGAACGATGTCTTGAAGCCCGCGACGGATGCCGAAATCGTGCGGGTCTTGAGGACGGTGCCGGGTGCAATGCTCGACAGCGGGGTGCTGCCCGTGTACTGGTAGAACGGGTCCGTGGCGGCGCTGGCCATGCTGGGCACCATGAGTGCGGCAACTGCGGTCGATACTGCAGCCTGCAGCAAGTGTTGGGTGCTCAAACGAAATCGCATCAATGTCTCCTAATGTCGTGTTTTGGAATCTCGCCGAACCGATGGGGCGATAAGGCGTCATCGTGCGCACCGACGACATGATCCAACTGTCGACCATTAGACATTCCACGGGTTTGCCATGAAGGTGTTAACCCCGGGTGGCCGGCCCTCCTACTGGGTCCTGAACGCAGCCACGGCGCGCTCCAGATCTGTGGCCTGGCTCTTCAAGTGCTCGGCCGCTGCCGTGGATTGCTGAACCAGCGAGGCGTTTTGCTGGGTCATGCGATCCAGATCCACGACGGTCTGGTTGACCTGGTCAATGCTGACCGATTGCTTGGCAGCCGAAGCAGAGATGTCCTCGATGACGTCCGTGACGCGCTGAACGCCCGAGACGATCATGGACATGGCCTTGCCAGCCTCTCGTACCAACTGCGTACCTGAGCCCACCTGCTCGGCCGATGCATTGATCAGGGTCTTGATTTCATGGGCCGCATCTGCACTGCGTTTGGCCAGACTGCGCACCTCGCTGGCCACCACAGCAAACCCGCGACCTTGTTCACCGGCACGGGCCGCTTCCACCGCGGCGTTGAGGGCCAGGATGTTGGTCTGGAAGGCGATGCTGTCGATCACCCCGGTGATGTCGCTGATTTTCTTGCTGGCGTTGTAGATGCCTTCCATGTTCTCGACGACCTGGGACACGACGGCACCACCTCGTTCTGCGGCGTCCGAGGTGGCTGCGACCATGCTCTGTGCCTGGTGCGCTGCTTCGGTGCTTTGATGCACGGCCGCTGTCAGCATCTCCACACTCGACGTTGTCCTCTGCAGACTGCTGGCCGCTTGTTCCGTGCGCTGACTGAGGTCCAGATTGCCTTGAGCCATTTCCCTGGATGCTGCGGAGATGACCTCGGTCGTTGCACGTATCTGGTCGATGGTTGAGCACAAGCGGTGAGCCATGGCCCGCACGGCGGCGTTCAGCGACTGCTCATCTGCATCGCCCTTGCGATGGCCATCGACAACCAGATCGCCTTCGGCCACACGTTGAACACGTGCCCTCAAGAAGGCGGGTTCATCGCCCAGGTCATTCCAAACCGATTTCACGACCAGCTTGGACGCCAGGCCTAGTACCATCAGCACAAGGCCACCGGTGAACACATTGATCATCAGGTTGCTGCGCAGATCCCGGAACACGGCTTGTTCACCATTGACCAAGTCCTGGCGAGCCTGCGTCTTGCGCAGTTGCATGGTGCCGTCGAGGGCCTTGCGCGTTGCCTGCATGCGGGCCACCAGTTCAGCTGGATTGCCCGCAGGATCTCCGGTGCCCAGCATGGCCTTGGTGGCAACCATGGCCGCGCTTTGATAAGACTCGAAATTCGTGGCCATCTGACTGGCCGCTTCCTTCTTGCCATCCAGGTGCTTGATCTCATCAAGGGTCTTGCGCACGTCCTGCAGCAATGGCTCGACGTGCTTGAGTCCGGATGCATCGTTTTCGCCGGCGACGGCTTCCAGCAAGAGGCGGAACTTTTCGATGTCGCTATCGACGCGCGCAACATGCTCGCGATAGGGGTCATCCGACTCCTGAATGTGCTGCAAGACGCCGTAGGCGCGTTCGCCTATCGCGTAGCTGATCGCCGTTCCAACAAGAAAGACGGTGGCCGCGCTGATCGGTAATAGCCAAACTCTGGTTCGAAATAGCATGGCTATCTCCGCAAGGATCTGTTAGTCGTCGGGGGCGCGACTGACCGGTCGCATTGTCAGCGGGCGGCATCCCTTCTTTCCAAACTCCTTATCGGCGTGGTCCATTGGAAATTGACCGACGTATGACAGCCAGATGCCACATGTGCGCAGCGCAGTCCGGTAATAGTTGTTCCTATGCGACTTTCGGTCATTTCCCGTTTCACGCCATGGCAAACAGCGCTAGTGTTGAGTGTGTGCGTGAATTGCGCACAAATGCACCGTTCCCCTGATCGTTTAGGGCTTTGCGCCTGTTGGTGGGCCTTTTGTCTTCGAGTCTGAGGAGTTGCTCATGCATATCAAGGAAGATGTCTCTTCGCTGCGGATTGGAGGGGCGTTGTGGTCCTGGTGCCGCCCGACAGCCATTGCGGTGGTGGTTGCAACCATGGGCATGAGCGCCCATGCCGACCCAGCCTCTGACCGCATCCGCGCCCTGGAAGAGAAGCTGGAGCAAAGCCTCAAGCAGATTTCGGCGCTGACCGAACGGGTCAAGCAGCTCGAATCCAAAGGACCCGCCACGCAAAATGCGGCGGCACAGGCCCCAAGCGGCTCACCCCAGACGAGTGCCGCAGCGGAGTCCGCAGATCGACGCATTGAGGCCCTTGAGCAGGAGGTATCTGCCATTACCAACAGGTCTACCCAGGACGACGGCTTGCCCATCCATGGCTTTGCCAGCGTGGGCTCCGTGTTCACCAACAAGACCGGTGCCAAGAATGGCGCGACCATCGAGTCTGTTGACTTCTACCTGACTCCCCAGCTGGGCGATCGCGTTCGTGGCTTGTTCGAAATGAACACTGAGGCCAGCCAAGACGGTACTGTGGGTGTGGACTTGGAACGCCTTCAACTGGGCTATGTATTTGGCGACGAGTTGACGCTGTGGGCGGGGCGGTTCCATACGCCCTATGGCTACTGGAACACGGCCTTTCACCACGGGGCGCAAATCCAGACGTCCATTCTGCGGCCCAGGTTCCTGGATTTTGAGGACTCTGGCGGCATCCTGCCGGCCCACAACGTGGGCTTGTGGGGACATGGCCAGTCGAGCTTGAGCGATACCAAACTGACCTACGACATATGGCTGGCCAACAGCCCCCATCTGTCGGCGAACGGCAATGACCCTAGCAACACATCGAATACGCAAGACCCTTCGTTGAAAGGCGCTACCAATGGCAAGGCCTTGATGGGTTTCAAGGTGGGGGTGACGCCCAGTTTCCTTGGGGGCGCGACGGTGGGGCTACATGCCTATGCCAGCAGGGTTGGTGGGCCTGACACGGGCTACTACGCCAGCCAGACCATCAGCAGCTCCAAGATGGCTGGCGGCTATGCCACCTATCTTGAAAATGACTGGGAGGTCTTGAGCGAGTACTACCGCTTCCATGATCGCAACGAGAACCCTGCGAGCCCAAAATACCAGAGCGGCTATTACAGCTGGGCCGGCTACATCCAGGTGGGCTACAACTACAGCTTGTGGACGCCTTACGCTCGTTTCGAGAAGACCAGGCTGAACCAGAACGACGACTATTTCGCTGCTCAGGCAAGCGGGCGCTCATACACGCGGACTGTGGCCGGCGTGCGCTATGAATTGGGTAGTCGCTCAGCACTGAAGCTGGAATTCAATCGCACCCGTCAGGGCGATCCAGATGTGTCGGGCGACACTTTGCCTGGCAATTTCAACGAGACGCGACTGCAGTTTGCTGTCCGCTTCTGATGGACCAAGGAGGATGTTCATCATGAAACACATAGTCCTGACCACCCTGTTGACTGCCACTTGCATGCTGGCCCATGCCGCTGGTGCCGTGGTGATCACCCATCCCGGCACGCAGCTGCAGGCGTCCGACGTGAACGAGGTCTTTCTGGGCAACAAGCAGTTCGTCGGCAGCGTCAAGCTGGTTCCCGTGGATAACGCTCAGACGCAGGCCGCATTTCTGTCTGACGTGCTGAAAATCGATGCCAACAAATATCACCATGTCTGGGCGCGCAAGGCGTTTCAAGATGGCGTGGCGCCGCCTCCCGTCAAAGGCACCGATGCGGAGGTTCTGGAGTACGTGAAGCGCACGCCCGGTGCGGTGGGCTACGTGAGCACAGATCCAGGTAAGGGGGCGGTGAACGTTGTTGGCAAATAAGCGCCCATCTGCTGGTTTCAACTCCGCACTGGTTCACCGGTCAGCTTGAATAGGGCCACGCGCTGCATCAGTTCGCTGGAGCTGTCGTTGAGCTTGTCCGCCAAATGGGACGTCGTATCGGCCAGAGTGGCGTTGTGCTGGGTCACATTGTTGAGTTCGTGCATGGAGTCTCTGATCAGATCGATGCCTGCCGCCTGCTCCTGGCCGCCCAGTGAAATCTGATCGATCAGCGCATTGATGCGGTTGGCATTGTCGACCAAGGCTTGAATGGCCGCATTGGCCTCTCCCACCACTTTGGTGCCAAATTCCACCCGTTCCACGCTGCTGCCGATGATGGTCTTGATCTCACGTGCGGCAGAGGATGAGCGTTGAGCAAGGGCCCTGACTTCTGCGGCGACCACGGCAAAGCCACGCCCGTGTTCTCCAGCTCTTGCGGCTTCGACCGCAGCGTTGAGCGCCAGGATGTTGGTCTGAAACGCAATGCCGTCGATCACGCCGATGATCTCGCTGATCTTGGTTGATGCCGCATTGATCTCGTTCATGGTTGTGGCCACTTGCTGCATGACCTGTCCGCCACGTGATGCCACGGTGGCATTGGTATTGGCCAAAGAGGCCGCTTCTGCTGCATTCTCGGCCGTCGACTTGACGTTCGATGCAATCTGTTCGATGGACGCGGCTGCCCCTTGCAGGTTGCTGGAGGCAGCAGAGGTGCGCTGCGTCAGGTCGCTTGAGCCATTCACAATGTCAAAGCTGGCGTCCAGAATCTGATTGGACTGATGGCGTACACCATCGACAATGGTACTCAGCGCGGTCCTCACTTCACCAACGGTAAACAGCAGCTCCGCAGCTTCATCTTGGCCCCAGGGTTTGGCGTCACTGCTGAGGTCCCCCTTGGCAATGTCATGCAAATGGCGTTGCACCTCCTTGATGCCGCCTGTGATCACCAGGTAAAAGGCGTAGAACAAATAAACGGCCATCAGGAGGCTCGCGCCGATGGCGGCGAAGGCCAGCATCGCGTCGCGATCGATGGCATTTTTGCGGGCAGTCAACAGCGCGTCCAGGTGCGCCAGCGCCTTGTCTTGCGACTTCCACAAGGCTGCTTCCACCTCTGTGCCAGCGTTGTCGATGCTGCGGGCTTTGTCTTGGCCACCGCTGCCGGGCGAATCAAGGGCGGCTTCTCGCAATTTGTCGATCAGTTGCATGGCCGATGTCAACGCAAGACCGTCACGATAGTCTGGGTGTGCGGCAATTACTTTGCTCACATCCTGCTGCATGTGGTCGTCCAGGTACTCAACCAAGGCATCCAGCCGGGCCAGTTCCGTGCCCACAATCTCTCCACCTTGTGAAGCGCGTGCGGCGTGCTGCGCCAAGCTTGTCATGCTCGACAGATCGCTGATGGCATCGGGTAGGGACAAAGTGGCGAACTCCATCAGGTAGTAGGTGTCCAGGTCCGGGTCCAATGTCAGGTTGCTGGCGTCTGCGGCTTGCCGTACGTAGTTCGCCACGGCAGTGATGAGCTTGGTATGTGAGGCATACACCTTGAACCCACCCGCGTCGGCTTTGGCAATCGCTTCGTTTTTGTGTTTGACGTCCTCAAAGGCTTGCTTGAGCGAGGAGGACGACAACTTGTCACTGGCTTGCGCCACTTTGTCCATTTGGACGCTCAGTGCGTGTTCGGTTGACGCCAGGAGGGCTGCTTGGTTGGGCTCTCCAGAACTGGCAGCCAGGGCGATTTGGCGCCTTTGCTGAACCAGCTTCAGCAAGCCAATCACTTCACGAACCAGGGTGACACCGGTCTGTTCTGTGGTCGTGAACTGCCACAGGTTGATTTGAGCGCTGAGGTAAAACCATGACATCAGCAGCATGGGCAGGATGAACATCGACGATATGAGCCACGCTTTGGTGTGGAATTTCATTCTTCGAAATGATCGAACCCCCGGGGCCATCAGGCCGTGATGGCGGAAGAATGAAAGCGTTCCGCCTTGAGGTGTGCATTTGTCATGACCGCGTACTACATGGTCGTTACTGGTGAACTGCTTCACGGAATACTCCAAATGCGAGAATATTTCCTCCTTATCGGCTCACATAAAGTTGTCTTAAATCATTTGTGACCAATGCCAAAGAAAATGAGCCCGAACCGAGGGTGATTTTGTGCGGCCGGGACTGAGCCAAAGGTGCTGTAATGGGGTTGATGGTCGTTCGAGCCGCTTGATGTTCCACAAACATGGTGAACTGCTTGGTCATGGATGCTTCTGCCTCTTTGCTCAACAGAGCCAGGGTGTGGTGGATGTGTGTTGTTGTGTTCGGCGCGATCTTTGGTGCCGAGATTTGTCGCGGTGCTGCAGTGCCGCTTCAGGGCGGGCGGGGCATCATGGCCTTACCTGCTGTCTGGCAGGATGATCAGGGCCAGTTCGTGCGCTTGGCTCAGTGGGCCGGTGAGCCCGTGATCATCACGATGGCCTACGGTACTTGCCGCAAGGTTTGCTCGACTTCGCTTCGTCGAATGGAGGAAGTGCAAGCGTTGGCAGATGCAGCGGGCCAGAATCTGCAGTTTGTGGTGGTGAGCCTGGATCCCAAAGCTGACACCCCTGAGGATTGGCGTGCCTTTCGCCGGGTGCACCGTCTTGAGCGTGGCAACTGGCATTTCATTCGCGGTACACCCAAGGACACACGTACCTTGGCCTCACTGTTGGGGATCGGGTACTGGCTATATGATGACCATGTGGTACACGATTTCCGCGTGCTGCGTTTGGGCCTTCACGGTGAGATCGAAGCGATGCTGACTTTGGCCAGTGATGCGCCTTCCGAGTTGGTGACCGTCAAGCCTCGGTGAGCGAGTTTGTTGCGCGTTTTCGTTGAGCGCTTTCGTTAAGCGATAGGCAAAGAAAAAAAGCCAGCGCGTTTGCACGCACTGGCTTTTTCGTTGTCTGGTGCGGCTGGCAGGATTCGAACCCACGACCCCTTGGTTCGTAGCCAAGTACTCTATCCAACTGAGCTACAGCCGCAAAAATTGCTCTCGGTAAAACGTTCTCGGTTACCGGCGTGCTTCATAGCAATGTACTGAAAAGCAAACTGGTGCGGCTGGCAGGATTCGAACCCACGACCCCTTGGTTCGTAGCCAAGTACTCTATCCAACTGAGCTACAGCCGCCGAGAAGCGAGACTATAGCATGGTTTACGAGCATGTGTAAACAAGGCGTCACGCAAGCCATGTGCGTGGCGTGTTATGGGGCTGGTTGGCCAAGGCGGGAGTCAATCGCGCTCTGGCAAGGCGGCCAGGCGGTAAAAGCGTGCGGCTTCTTCGTGGCGGTGCTCGCGCTCGGCGAGCTGGCCGAGCTTGGCCCAGGCCATGCGGCGGCGTTCCAGATCGAGTTGCAGGTCATTGGCCGCAGAAAGCAGCATGCCGCGGGCCTTGCCCCACAACTGGCGTTCGGCCAGTGCCAGGCCCAGCGTGAGTGCCAGGGCAGGGTTGCGCAAGGCGGCCTGCGTGGTGGCGTCCAGGCGGGGCAGCCATTCGGCTTCCAGGCCCAGCAGACTGTGAGCCAAGGCACCGGCCAGGGCATCGACGGCCTCGGGCGAGAGTTGCGCGATGCGGTCCCACTGAGGGGCGAGCCACTGGCGGGCTTCAAGCTGGGCGCCAAGGTCCGCCATGCGGCGCGCGGCGTGCGCCACCACCAGCGGGTCCTTGCGGTCGGTGGCATCCAGATTCAGCCACAGGGCCCGTAGCTGGTCTGCATCGCGCGCGGCGTCCAGCGTCTCGATGGCCAGGGTGCGCAGAAGGCCTTCGGCGGCCACACTGGTGAAGCCCTGGTGCTTGGCCAGCAGGCGGGCGGTCTTGAGCGCCTCGACGGGTTGGCGGGCCAGCCGTGTGGCTTGCAGCTTGAGCCGCAGGGCCTGTGTGCGGCGGGCCACACCGGGCGGCAGTTCGGCCAGGTCCTGCAAGGCGCGGCGGGCGTCGCGATCTTCCAGGGCGCACTCGGCGGCAAGCAGGCGCGCACCCTCTTCGGTGGCGCGCGGCTTGCGTGTCAGACGCGCGAGATCGACGGCGCGCTGCAAATGCTCATCGCGGCGCTTGCGGTCCTGCAGACGGTGCAGGCTGCCGGCTGACAGCAGGTGCGCCAGCGCGGTGAATTCGGCGTCCAAGGTCAGCTCGGGCGTGTCGGCCTGGATGGCCACGGCGCGCTGACAGGCCTTGTGGGCACGCGTGTAGCGGCCAGCCATGTAGAGCGCCAGGCCTTCGCGCAGGGCCGCCTGGGCGACGCGGTCGCGCTGGGCGATGCGCCAGCGCTTGGCCCGTTCGGGCAGGGCCAGAAGGCTGTCCAGGCCGCGCACCAGCGAATAGACCGCCAGGAAGATCAGCACCAGGCCCAGCAGGAAGAGATTGAGCGAGATGTCGGCACGCCAGCCCAGCCAGTAGATGGTGACCAGGCCATCATTGGCGCCCAGGGCGGTCGCGCCCACGACGGCAGTCACGGCCAGCACGAGGAACCAGACAATGGAGCGCATGAGGCGGCGTCCTGGCGGTGCGGGCCGTCAGCGACCACCCGAAACGGCGGCCAGGGCGGCCAGCGTGTCGTCAGGGCGGGGAACGGTGATTTGCTGGCTCTGTGCGGCGACGTCGGTCAGCATGGACTGCAGCAACTGGGTTTTGCGCGACTGGGTGTCGAAGTAGCGCGGCACGGTCGACTGGATCGATTGCAGGTCGGCCAGGGCCACGGTGTTCTGGCGACTCAGCAGGGCCAGTCGGGCATTGAGCAGGCGCAGCTTGATGTTTTCGCGCAGGAAGAAACCCTGGTCGGGTGAGATCAGCATGCCTTCTGGCTGGTTGATGCGTGTCAGGCGGACCAGGGCGCGGGTCTCGTTCCAGAAGATCTGGGCGGCACCGGTGGTCCAGTCCAGCACATGGCTGCCCCAGGCCTTGGATGCCGCGTCAACCGCAGGCGTGGCCGCTTCAGGTGCACGCTTGCCATCGGTCTTGGTCTTGGCTGCTGGCTTGGCACTGGTGGCGGTCTTGTTGACAGGCTCCAGGCGGGCGGGCGCGGCGGTTTCGGGCTGGTTGAGCAGTGGTACTTCGTCGACCAGGCGGGCGGCCTCATCCAGGCGGATGGTCAGCGAGCTGGTGTCGGCCACACGCGTGGCGCGGACGCGGTCGAGGTCTTTGGCCAGCGCGCGGCGGATGTTGTCCAGGCGAGGCTGACGGGCCCGCGCGAGGCGGTCGTCTGCAGACTGCATGGCGGTGATCAAGGGCTCGGCGCTGCCGGTCAGTGTGGCCTGCTGGCTGGCGACGCGCAGGCTGGCTTCCAGGTCGGCCACGAGGTTCTCGTCACGCGACAGGCTCAGTGTCTTGATCAGGTCCTCGACCTGGCTGCGCTGCAGGGCCACTTCGGTGAGGCGCGTTTCCAGCAAGGTGGTGCGGGCGGAGGCTTCGCGCGCGGCTTCCTGTGCCTGGCGGGCCAGCACGCGTGCCTCGGTGGCCTGGCTCTGGCTGTCTTGCTGACGGCGAACCAGTTCCTGTTCGAGCTGCTGCACCTTTTTCTGCGTGGTCCACGCGACCCAGCCAGCGCCGGCCGTGGCCACACTCAGGACGAGCACGGCCCAGCGCACCCAGCCAGCGGGGGCGTCGAAGTCCGAATGGGCGTCGAGCGGCAGGGGCTCCACGTCAACAGTGGTCGGGAGGTTGGAGGGGGCGCTGGTGTCGGTCACGGTGAAATCATTGTATCGACGCGCCTGAAGGCCACCGAGGAAGACGCGGGTGGAGGGTTGTCTTACTCGGGGGATCGTAGTGCTTGTACCACTGCTTCGAGGGTGGGGCGGCTTGACAGGATGCGCTGGATGCCCAGTTGCCGACAGCGTTCGGCGATCTTGGGGTGGGTGACGGCCGCCCGCACGGTGGACCAGTCCGGCGCGGGGATGCCGTGGGCCGGCAGATGGTGCGCGACCAGGTTGTCGATGGCTTGCGAGCTGCTGAACAGCCAGGTGTGGGCATGAGGTTGCGCAAAGGCCTCTTTGACGGTGGCCTGCTGCGCGGGAGACCATTCGCCTGGGCTGCGCTGGTAGCTCAGGATGGACGCCACGCTGGCGCCGCGGGCACGCCATTGCTCGCTCAACCACTGGCGGCCCTTGACTTCGGATTGGTCGCCGCCGCTGATGACCGCCACGTTCTGGCCTTGCCAGTCCAGGGGCGCCAGGAGTGGCCACAAGGCTTCGGAGTCGAACTGTTCGGCTGTGGTGTCGGGCGTGAGGATGCACGTGGCTTGCAGGCCCACGGCTTCGCCGGCGGTGAGCAAGTTGTGCGCGGTGCCCGGGCCCGGGGTGGCAGCCAGGGTGCCTGGGGCCCAGCGGGCGTCGTCGGGGCGCAGCCGAAAGAACCAGGCTACGGCCGCAGGGCTGACGAACATCAGCAGGCGCAGGTGCGCCATGTCAAGCCAGGCCTGCATGACGGGTGCGGGGTCGGTAGGGCCGGCAATCTCGATGAGTGGCACGGCCAGGGCGTCCAGGCCGTTGGATTGCAGATCGGCCGCCCAGATGCTGGCTTGCGGCTCGGGACGCGTCACCAGCACCCGCATGGTCTGAAGTGCCGATGCGGTCAAAGCGCCGCCAGCCAGGCGGGGCCGGCCTGAGATTGGAGTTGGGCGGCGAGGGTACGGCCCAGGGCCTCGGCCTGTTCATGTGTTTGCACTGCGGCTTGAACCCGGGCCTGCACCAGCGTGGCCTGCTCTGGGTGGCCGAGCAAGCCTCTGATCAGCAAGGTGGGCGCGGCATCGGCCGTGGCGGCAGGGCGCCATTCGGCAAAGGCGGCCAGCGGCATCGAGCAACTGCCGCCCATGGCGCGCGAGACGGCCCGTTCGGCCAGTGTGGCCAGCCAGGTGGGTTCGTGTGAGAGGCAGCGCAGCGCAGGGCCGAGGTCGGCGTGGTCCTGGCGGATTTCCAGGCCCAACGCGCCCTGGCCGGCTGCGGGCAGCATGTCCTGCGTGTCGATCGGGGCCTTGATGCGCGAAGCCAGTCCCAGGCGCTTGAGGCCGGCCGCAGCCAGCACGATGGCGTCGTACTGGCCTTCGTCGAGCTTGCGCAAGCGGGTGTCAAGGTTGCCGCGCAGGGCTTCGATGCGCAGATCGGGGCGGCGTGCCCGCAGCTGCACCATGCGACGCAGGCTGGATGTGCCTACAACAGCCCCTTGCGGCAGCGCAGCCAGGCTGTCGTAGCGGTTGGAGACCAGCGCGTCGCGCGGGTCTTCGCGTTCCAGGACGGCGGCCAGCACGAAGCCCTCGGGCAGCTCCATGGGCACATCCTTGAGCGAGTGCACCGCCAGGTCGGCACGGCCTTCTTCCAGCGCGACTTCCAGCTCCTTGACGAACAGGCCTTTGCCACCCACTTTGGAGAGCGCGCGGTCCAGGATCTGGTCGCCCTTGGTGGTCATGCCCAGCAGGTTGACACGACGGCCAAAACGGCCTTGCAGCAGGTCGCGGACGTGCTCTGCCTGCCATAGTGCCAGGCGGCTTTCCCGGGTGGCGATCACCCAGGGCTTGGTCTGTTCAGTGGTGCTCATGCACCGATGCTATCAGCCCGGGCAGGGCGGCCCGTTCAGCGTTTCTCGGCGGCGAGGGCCAGGCGGCGCTTTTGCGTCTGGTTGATGTAGTGCTGCAGCGTGCGGTCGCTCCAGTCCACGCCGACCAGTTCACAGCCCAGCCGGGCGCCACGGGATTCGGGATGGATGGCGGTGACGTGGTGAATCAGCAGGCCGACTTGCAGCTGGGTGTCGTCATCGAGTTCCAGATGGCATTGGCCGATCTTGACGCCAGCGGCGATCATGGGCACGTTGTCGGGCAGGAACAGGGCCACGCCACTGAGGCTCACATCGAGCACGCGCAGGGCGAGCTGCATGTCGGGCATGGCGGGGTGGCGCAGGCGTGCCACGGGGCTCTTGGTGGTCAAGGGCTGAACACGGAATGCCGAGCGGCGCTGGAAACGGTAGAGCACACGGGGGTAGCGTGCGTTCAAGGCGCTGTGGTGGCCGCCTTTGACACGCACGATGCCTTCGAGGTCGAACTGGAGCTTGATGCTGTCGAGGTAGGCCACGGCCACGACCTCGCCGGACTCCAGCATGGCATCCAGCCGGGGATCACCATCTTCTGCGCTGAAGCACAGAGTGTGGCGGTCATTGTCGGCCGCCCACATCAGGGTCGTGTAGCCCTCGCCATTGGGGCCACTGAGCGTGACCATGGTGCGCGAGCTCAGCAACTGCTGCAAAAGCGCCTGGATCTCTTCCGGCGAGGTGATCCGGTAGTCGTCCAGTTCGGCTTCGGCGGCGAGTGAACCCATGGCGACCCCTTGGCGTGCTCAGTGCATCTTGGTGGGATCGGTGGCTGTGCCCATCATGCGGCTGAGGTCGTTGATCCAGGGCTCCGCAAGGTTGCGGATCTCGGCATCGTTGACCAGGATGCGCTGCATGATGCGGGTCTTGAGCGCGATCTCGTTGGGCGCCAGAGGGTGGTCCTCCGAGGCGTGCTTGAGCTGGGCGATCAACACGGCGCAGGCGCCTTCCAGCTTGACCACGGTGTCCCAGTCGCCGGCACGGGCCGCGTTGAGCATGTCCATGCTGGCGTGTTCGATGGCTTCGTAATAGCTCAAGAGGTTTCCGTTCATCAAGTCTTCGTCGGGCGCGGTGATGAGTTCGGGAGCATTCATGCGTGCACCTCCATGGCTGCGCGGACGACGTTGGCATTGGCGGGTGCGATCTGCACCCATGCGTCACGGATGGGGGTCAGCAGCCTGGTGCACTCTTCGAGCGCCTCGACGTCGTTGCGCAGGTTGCCCTGCGTCAGGCGCATGACGATGTAGCCATACAGGTCGTTGAGGCGTTGGGCGAGTTCACCGCCCGCCCGCATGTCCAGACCGGCCTTGAGGCCTTCGTCGACGATGCGGACAGCCTTGGTGATGGCGGCACACTTGGCTTCGATGTTGCGAGACTGCAGGGCACCCTTGGCCTGGGCGATGCTGTCGAGTGCGCCGTTGAACAGCAGCGTGATCAGTTGATGGGCCGACGCGCCACTGACACCGGTCTCGATGTCGATCTGGCGATACGCGCTGCTCATTTGCTTGGAACTGAACATACTGGCAGAGGAACCGGTAGCTGTGGCGTACATCTGGAACTCTTAGGTGATGCTGATATCAGCGTTAGTAGCTTTATCGGCATCACCCTTCGCAGCTTGAACCCTTGGGCGTGACGTGATCCCAGGAAATGGGTGTTCTTCAGGCCGCGTTTGCCGACATCAAGGCATCGTCGTCATGCTTGGACGATGCGTTGTACTGCTCGAGCAGACGCTGCCTGAACAGGGCGCCGACGGCCGATGGGTTGTCAGACGAAGAAGGCTGCGTGGCCGATGTGGCTGGCTGGCTGGCCTCGGCCGGTTTGGCTTCAGGCAGGCTCAGCAGGCGCGTGGCCAGCCCGGACGATTGCCCGTTCTCGCCGGACGCACTGAACAACTGCTCAACCTGGGGCAGGTTCTGGCTCAGTGCCTGGCCTAGGCGGGCATCGTCGATCATCAGGTGACCATCGTTGCCGAGCTGGACACCCACGGCCTGGAACTGTCCGCTCAGGTTCGCGGCATCCGCGCTGCTGGATGAGAAGGCTTCCTGCATGCGCTGCTCAATGGCCTTGGCGGCCTGCACGCTGCTGTCAGTCGATGCGGGGTCGCTTTGCGCCAGCTGCGAGGCCATGTCGTTGTAGGCGCTGGCGAAGGCATGGATGTCATGCGCCATCGCCGCCGTATCGGTTTCGACATGGATGTTGGCAGTGCCCTGGGTCGCGCCATTGAGGCGGATCGTCAGGCCCGATGCCTCGTCTTCGATCAGGTTGTGGGGCGAGCTGATCTGGCGGCCATTGACGCTGAGTTTGGCATCGCCGGCAGCCTGGGTCAGGGTGGCGCCGCCCGTGCTGACCTTGCTGGGGTCGAAGCCCATGGCGGCCAGGGCTTGCGCGGCCGCCTCACTGTCGCCATGGCTGTGCTCGCCAGGCTCCGTGCTGGCCTTGAAGCCGTTGTCGGCACCGGTCGAGGTCGAGCGCAGCACCAGCCTGGATCCGGTGGCGTCGGAGACGACCATGGCGATCACGCCCACGCCGGCCGCGTTGATTTTGTCGCGGATGTGCTCCAGCGAGGTGTCCTTCGGGCCGAAGGTGACGCTGGCCTTGGGCCAGTTCGGGTTGGTGGCAAAGGTGCTTTGCGAGGTGTTCCAGCCGCCCAGTTCGATATTGAGCGTGCCGATCCCGATCACGGTCGACAGGGACGAGAATGTGGCCGATGCGGTGGCCTGCGCCGTGGCGACGGCTTCGACGCTCACCAAGTAGTCTCCAGGCGAGGCCTTGTCACTGACGGCCTGCGCGACGGCTTCGTTGTCGGACGTGGCCTTGGTGGCCTGCCAGGTCTGCGTCTTGTTGAGCCGGGCTGCGGCATCGAGCACCGCCGAGGTGGCGCCCCTCAGCTTGCCGGCTTGCGAGATGCGGGCATCGGGTTCGGCATCGGCATGGGTGGTGGCGGACGTACCGGTTTGCGGGCGCGCAAAAGTGTTGGCAGCGCTGACCATCATCTGGAGGTCAACGCCGTCAACTCTTGATGCTGAGCCTACGGTAGCCATGATGCCGTCCTCAATGCCTTTTCAAACCTGTGGACTGCGGTTGGAATGGCCCCATGCCATTCACGGATGACCGCTTGTCCAGGGTTTCGGCTGAGTCGGCGCCTTCTTTAGTCCGCTACCGGTAATAAATCACACTATCCCTTGTTCAGGTTGGTGATCATTTGTGTCACGTAGCTGCTCTGGCTGTTGAGCCCGGCCATCGTGGTGTCGAGCGCAGTGTACTGGGCTTTGAGGCGGGCCTCGTACAGCGCCGACCGCGCGTCAAGCGCATCCTGCTGCTTCTGGTTGTTGGCGACGTCCTGGTTGAGGCCGGCCGTTCGCGTGGTGATGGCACCATCGAAGCCGATCAGGTTGTCGCTCAGCGTGCGCAGCTTGGTGGCAATGCCGTCATTGGCGCTGTTGCTCAGGTCGGCGTTGGCGAACAGCTTTTTGACTTCGGACAGTTTGCCCAGGGCATTGGTCAATTTCGTGGCGTTGACCGTCAGGGTGCCGCCGGTCTGGATTTCCACCCCGATGGACGACAGGGTCGAGAACATGCTGGACGCGGGCGTGCTGCTGCCAATCAACGAACGGAACTGGTTCATCACGCTGACGGCCGTACCGTCGGCCTGCAGAGGGCCGCCGGTCTTGGTCGCATCGTCGTACTTGGTGTCGGTGCTCAGCAGCGTGGCCAAGGCCGAGTAGGACGTGGCGAAATCGTTGATGGCCTTGGTGATGGTGTCCGTATCCGATTTGACCGTGACATTGATGGGCGTGTCGCCGCTGGCCGTCTTGGTCACTTTGCCGACAGTGAAGCTGATGCCCGTCAGCACGTTGGAGAACTGGTTGGTGGTGGAGCTGACCGCCACGCCGTTGATGGTTGCCGCGGCATCCGATGCGCTTTGGGTGAGCGTCGTGCCGGCTGTGCTGCTGGCAGGGTCATAGGCCAGGGAGGACAGTCCCGCGTTGTCGGTGTTGTTGCTGTCACCGGTATCGTTGGCGGTGATGCGAAAGCCGTTGCTGGCGCCGGTGGAGTTGGAGCTGATCATCAGCCGTGCGCCGCCGGAGTCCTGCACGATGGATGCGGTGACGCCGGCCCCGGCTCCGTTGATCTTGTCGCGGATGTCGTTGAGCGTGTCAGTGGCGGCGATCGTCACGTTGACGGTCTTGTTGGTGGCATTGGCCGTGAAGGCACCACTGGACCACGTGCCCAGATCAATGCTCAAAGTGCCGCTGCCCAGCGTGGCCGTGGCCGATGGCAAAGGCGTATTGGTGACGACAGACTGCGGCGCGGCCAGCGAACTGACGCTGACGGCGTAGCTGGCTGGCGTGGCACCGTCTGACGTTGAAAAGTTGACGGCGTTGCTGTCGCTGGACGTGGCGATGGTGGACGCCCAGATGGAGGGGTTGCCCAGCTTCTGCGCGGCATCCCGGACGCTGGAAACGGCGGCCTGGACCTTGCCGAACTCCGAGATCTTGGTCTGGATCTTGGTGGCCGCAGTCTGCAGATTGGAAATCGGTTGCCGTTCAATCTCGACCAGCTTGGACACAATGGAATTGGCGTCCAGACCACTGCCGACACCCAGGGAACTGATCGTTCCTGACGAGGATGACGTAACGGATGAAGTCATGTTGACGGTCCTTCAATGTGTCGACAGCGCGGGCTGAAAAGCCCATGTCCGGCGCGAACCGGACATCTTCGATTTCGGCTTCAACCACCTGGACTTGAATGGCTTTACCGAATGACCGGGTTCGCGCTGGGGGATCAGCCGCCCAGCAGCTTCAGCACGTTCTGCGGCAGCTGGTTGGCCTGGGCCACCATCGCATTGCCGGCCTGTTGCAGGATCTGGGCACGCGAGAGGTTGGCGGTTTCGACCGCGAAGTCGGCGTCCATGATCCGGCTGCGGGCAGCGGTCTGGTTCTCGGCGGCCACCTGCAGGTTGGAGATGATGGCGTCGAAGCGGCTCTGGGTGGCACCGTAGATGGCGCGTTCCGAGTTGATCTTGTCCAGCGCGCCGTCGATCGAGTCGATCACCGTCTTGAGGGCGCCCGCGTTGGCATTGCTGCCGATAGAGACCGTGGCTCCCGTCACGGCGGTGATGCTGGCGTTCGTCAGCATGTTCGACGTCGAGATGGTGATCAGGTCGTTGGTTGTGGTGTTGGCGCCGATCTGGAAGTCCAGGGCGCCGGCGCCGGTGGCCAGGATGTTCTTGCCGTTGAAGGTGGTGGCGCTCAGCACCCGGTTGATTTCCTGGGACAGCTGCTGGAATTCCTTGTTCAGCGAATCCTTGTCGCTGGAGCTGTTGGAGGCGTTGCGAGCCTGCACAGCCAGTTCACGCATACGCTGCAGCGCGTCGCTGACCTTGCCCAGGGCGCCTTCAGCGGTCTGGGCCAGCGAGATGCCGTCGTTGGCGTTGCGCGCCGCGACGTTCATGCCCTTGATCTGCGCATTCATGCGCTCGGCGATGGCCAGACCGGCTGCGTCGTCCTTGGCGGAGTTCACACGCAGGCCGGAAGACAGGCGCTGCATGGAAACCGAGAGGGACATCTGCGATTGATTGAGGTTGCGCTGAGCGTTCAGCGAGTTCAAGTTTGTATTGATCGTCTGAGGCATAGCGCACTCCTAAAAATTCGTCAGACTTCCGGCGATGTCGCCGAGCTTCAGCTTGTCGCCGAAGGAGTCCAAATAAATTCCTTCAGCCAGTGGTATGGATGTTCGGAGTTTTCTTGACAAGCAAAAGTAGGAATAAAGACCCGTTCAAGGGCCATTTCCAACCCGCAAAAGAAAAAGCCGCCCGAAGGCGGCTTGCTGTGGCTTTGCCGAGGTTTTCGGCTGGCCTTGGGCGGTATCAGCGCAGCAGAGATAGGACTTGCTGAGGCAGCTGATTGGCCTGGGCGATCATCGCGTTGCCAGCCTGTTGCAGGATCTGGGCACGAGACAGGTTGGCCGTTTCTGCCGCGAAGTCGGTGTCCATGATGCGGCTGCGGGCGGCGGTCTGGTTCTCGACCGACACTTGCAGGTTGGAGATCACCGAGTCAAAGCGGCTCTGCGTGGCACCGTACATGGCGCGCTGCGAGTTCACCTTGTCGATGGCGCCGTCGATGTTGTTGATCACCGTGGCGATGTTCGAGGCGTTCTGCGTGCTGTCGATCTTGGACGACGAGCCGGTGACAGCGGTGATGCTGGCATCGTTGTTCATGTTGGTCGTGGTGACCGTGATGACGTCGTTGCTGGTCGTGTTGGCACCGATCTGGAAGGCCTTGCCGCCGGCGTTGGAGCCGATGATGGTCTGGCCGTTGAAGGTGGTGCCACCGATCACGCGCTTGATTTCAGAAGACAGCTGCTGGAATTCCTTGTCCAGTGAGTCCTTGTCGCTGGAGCTGTTGGAGGCGTTACGAGCCTGCACAGCCAGTTCACGCATACGTTGCAGCGCGTCGCTCACCTTACCCAGCGCGCCTTCAGCGGTCTGGGCCAGCGAGATGCCGTCATTGGCATTGCGCACGGCGACGTTCATGCCGCGAACCTGAGCGTTCATGCGCTCAGCAATGGCCAGGCCGGCGGCGTCGTCCTTGGCAGAGTTGATGCGCAGGCCGGAAGACAGGCGTTGCATCGAGGTGCTCAGCGACATCTGAGAGACGCTGGTATTGCGCTGTGCGTTCAGCGACAGCAGGTTGGTGTTGATAACTGAAGGCATGGTGCTCTCCTATGGTTGCAAAACTCCCGGCAGATAGCGCCGGCATGTAAACGCGGTGATACAGCTACCGCACTGCCAGACCGTCGCTAGCTAACCGTATTGCCCAAAGTGGCGTTTTGCCACCGGAACCATCGGCCGGCTAACCGGACCACGGACCCATTCATGAAGACCGTTGCTTTGCATATCGGCGGGCGTTTGTGTGAACTTGAGCGATTTGCAAAACTCGAATTCGTGAAATAGTGTCGAGAGAAATGACATTGCTTTGCTGCGCATCTTCGGGTCCCAAGGGAATCGCTGATGTCTAGACTGATGGCACCTCTTCCTGATGAACCAGGTGCCATCCGCCATGCATCCCTCGACACAAGCCGTTTTCGGCCAACAGGCCCGATTACTGAAGCAGGCGCATCAGCATTGGGAGCAAGGCCTCTCTTATTCAAAGAAGAGTGACTGGAAGGCTGCTGTCAAAGAGTTCGACAAGGCTTGCAAGGCTGCGCCTGCTGACACGCTGTACAGGCTCAACCTGGCGCGTGCCTTGTTGCGATCCAACGAAACCGAGCCGGCTTTGGTTCAGACTCGTCGCATCCTGTCTCAAGAGCCGAACAACATGCTGGCCCGCCAGTTCATGGGTGAGTGCCTGACACAAGCCGGGCGTGATGGCGAGGCGGCCAGCATCATGCTGGACATGCCCGATGGCGCCGAGCCCAGCGTGGAATATCTGCAGATACTGGGCAACACGCTCTTCAGCGCGCAGCGCTATCAGGAAGGCGTGAAGGTCTTGTTGGAAGCACTGGCCATGGATGTGACCCATGCCATGAGCCACTACCGACTGGGGCTGTGCTTCAATGCCCTGAGCATGAAGGCCGAGGCCGTGCAGTGCCTGGGTACCGCGCTGGCGCTGGGTTTGCAGGGTGGCGAGCTGGCAGCGCACAGCCTGAGCGTGTTCATCCGGCGCGAGCTGTGCGAGTGGGATGAGGCTGCGGTGGAGCTCCAGGACGTGAGCCGCCTGCTGGGCGAGCTGACACCGGAGTCGGTCAACTGGAACTCGGTGTTCGCGGCGGTGACCTTGCTGGGTGACCCGGCCTTGCAACGCAAATCGGCCCAGGCCTGTGCCAACTTCTTCGCCCACGGCATCAAACCGCTGGCCCCTGTTGTGGGCCGGCCGCTGCCAACGCGACTGCGTGTGGGCATGGTCTCCTGCGACTTCCACCACCACGCCACCACCTTGCTGCTGGCCGACGTGCTGGAAAAACTCGACCGTGATCGCTTCGAGCTGCATCTCTATTCACACGGCCCCGACGAGGACAGCCCCATGCGCCGCCGCATCAAGGCCGTGGCCACGCAGTTCCTGGAAGTGGGCAACATGAGCGATGCGCAGGTGGCCAGGAAGATCCGCGAGGACGAGATCGACGTGCTGATCGACCTCAAAGGCCACACCATCAATGGCCGCCTGGGCATCTTCGCCTACCGACCCGCGCCGGTGCAGGCCACCTACCTGGGCTTCCCGGGCACCAGTGGCGCGACCTATATCGACTACATGGTGGGCGATGCCATCGTCAGCCCTCTGAGCGAGGCGCAGCACTACACCGAGAAGCTGGCCTTGCTGCCGCATTGCTATCAGCCCAATGACCGCAAACGCCCCTTGCCTCAGCCTGACAGCCGTGCCGCGCATGGTCTACCCGAAGACGCACTGGTGCTGTGCGCCTTCAACCAGCCCTTCAAGCTCTCGCCCGAGGTGTTCGATGTCTGGTGCGACCTGCTCAGGCAAACACCCAACTCTGTGCTGTGGTTGCTGAACTGGCTGGGCCATGGCGATGACATCCTGCGGCAGGAAGCCGTCAAGCGCGGGGTCGATCCGCAGCGTCTGGTGTTTGCCCGCAAGGTGCACATCAGCGAACACATCAGCCGCTTTGCACTGGCCGACATCTATCTGGACTCCTGGCCTTGCAACGGTCACACCACCGCCAGTGATGCCTTGTGGGCCGGCGTGCCCGTGGTGACCTACGCGGGCCACAGCTTTGCGCAAAGGGTGGCGTCCAGCCTGTTGCACAACGTGGGCATGCCTGATCTAATTTGTCAGGATGTGGAGGCCTACAAGGCCAAGGTCCTGGAGCTGGCCGGCGATGCGCCTCGTCGGCAGGCGCTGCGGGCTCGCTTGTATCAATCGCGTGATGAGGCGCCGCTGTTCGACAGCGACAGCTATGCGCGCGATTTCGGCGAGTTGCTGTGGCGCATGGCCGAGCGCCAGGCACAGGGCCTGCCACCCGATCATCTGACCTGAAGGGCACGGATGAGCCCCTCGCTCGTTTCTTCTACCGGGAGCGTTGTCATGAATGAACTGCCACGCATTCACCTGAGCATCGTGCAACCCAAGGGCTATGTGCACTCGCTGGGCTTTCTGGACCAGGCGCGCTATTTTCGGCATCAGTTCCGGCGCATGGGGGCCGAGGTCAGCATCGGCAAGAACCGCCTGCGCCACGATGCCGTCAACTTCGTGTTTGGCGCCCACCTGGGCTTTGAGGCTGAACTGCGTCAGCGCTACAGCTGCATCTTCGTGAACCTCGAGCAATTGGGGGCCGGTGGCGCATCCGTGTCACGAGAGTACCTGCACCTGCTGCAAAGCTCGGCGGTGGTGGAGTACGACCATGACAACATCGCCGCGTATGCCAGCCACCCGGACGAGGTCATGGTGGTGCCGTTCCTGTATGCACCCTATCTGCGCAAGAACACGGGTCTGCAGCTGGAGCAGCGCCCCATCGACCTGCTGTTCATCGGCAGCATGAACGAGCGTCGCCGCGAGATGATCCGCCGCATCGAAGCCGCAGGTGTGCAGGTCAGCGTGTTCGACGGGGCGCTGTATGGACCTGAGCGCGATGCCTACATCACCCAGGCCAAGGCCGTTTTCAATGCCCACTTCTATGAGACCAGCCGCTTCGAGCAGGCCAGGGCCTCACACTGCCTGTCGCTGGGCACGCCGGTCATCTCCGAGCGCCGCCACCAGACCCGGCCGCATCCAGCCTTCGAAGACAGTGTGCTGTGGCTGAGCGATGACCAGATCGAGAACTACTTCAGCCAGTATTTCGGCAGCGCAGCCTTCTTCGAAGATGCCCGTGCCAGCCTGAAGGCCTTCGAGTCTGCCGACCCCATCGAGGCCTATGCCGACCTGCTGGCCTTCGCGGCTGGCTTTGGACGTGTGCACCAGGAGCGTCGGCCTCAAGGTGCCTGGCAGCCCACAAGGGTTCATGTCGGGTCGGGCAACGACTACCTGCCAGGCTGGCTCAACATCGATGCGAGCGAGCAGGCCCAGCCTGATCTGCTGGGTGATCTGGCTCAGCCGGTGGCATGGCCTTTCACCGGTGACGTGCCGCAGACAGGCCCTGTTGAAGTGCACCCAGGCAGCGTGGATGTGGTCTACGCCAGCTCGGCGCTGGAGCAGGCGCCCGACTTGCCCCTGCTGATGCGCAACTGCCTGACCATCTTGAAGACGCATGGCCAGATGATTGTGCAGGTGGCCCATGAACAGGCCATGCGGACGTGGCAGGACCCCAGCCACCGCCGCGCCTTCAATGAGAAGACCTGGCTCTACTTCAGCGAGATGTTCTGGCAGCTGGGCTGGTTCGAACACCGTTTCAATGTCGAGCAGTTCGAGTACCTGGACGAGCGCAACGAAGTCTGTGACCGGGACCGGGCTAGCAGCATGCGTGTGGTACTGGTGAAGATTGAGACCTCGCCGCAAGAACGCACCTTGGCGCGCACCATGCAGGCGGATTTCTCGATCCCTGACGACTTGCCTGACGAAGCCCCTCAACCATCGGCCAGACTGGCCGCCTGAGAGCAGCATGGCACGCCGGTTTCTGCTTTTCTCCGGCCACAACGACCGCGCGGTCGTGACCCTGTGCCGCTACTTCGATCAGGCGGGCCTGCCCTTTGTCATCGTGGCGGCCGGGCAGCGTGATGCCATTCACCGTACGCGCTGGCGCGACCACGTGATCTTCAATCGCCTGGATGCCCAGGTCACCGTCGACTGGTTGAGCGAGCTTGCCACCAGCCAGGGCGGCGAGCTGGTCTACTGCCCGACCACGGAGTTCATCAACCACTTCGTGCTGGCGAACAGGGCCGCGTTGCAAGCGGCCGGCTGGCACATTGGTTTGCCCGATCAGGCCATCTACGAAGCGCTCACAGGCAAACACAGCAGCCAGGCGCTGATGGGCAGCCTCTGCCCGGACCTGGTTTTGCCCGCCACCCAGGCCGACGATGCATGGCAGGCGCCCTGTGTGCTCAAGCCCCGCGAGAACGTGGCACATGGCCGTGTGCTCTATCCCTTGTTGTGCCGCTCACCGCAGGAGCTGGACCAGGCGCTCAGCGGCCTGGACAGGCGAGACTATTTCGCACAGGACTTCATCTCGGGGCAGAGCCACTATCTGTGTGCCTACCTGAGCCAAAGCGGGCAGTACGCCTCGTTCTGGCAGGTGAACCTGATGCAGCAGCCAGGCGGCAAATCCATCGTGCTCGCCAGGCCTTCTGGCAACCCGGGATTGGATGAGGCGCGGTTGTTTGCGGGCTTGCATGAAAAGGGCTACCACGGTGCCTTCATGCTGGAGCTCATCGAGTGCGCAGGCCAGCTCTACTACATCGAGGTCAACCCGCGTTTTTGGGGCCCCTTGCAGCTGGCGCTGGATGTCTGCCCTGAGATCCTGAGGCTGTTTGCCCAAGATCAGGGCTTCACGCAGGTACCCACGCTCGCGGCCCATCAGCCCGATCAGGCCTGCTATGCCTGGGCCTTTGGTGCTCATCAGCCCGGTTGCGTGGTGCACCCCGCCGCACAGACGCTGCTGCCCGTGGAGCTGGACCGTCTGCTGACCACCCATGACGTCTACGCCCGGGACGATACCCAGGCGCTGCACGCCTGCCACTGAACACCGATCCATCACCCATCAAAAAGAGAAGCCACCATGCCCAGCAACACATCCTCGCTCAAGGCGCTGTATCTGCAACGCAGCAAGCACGCGAACTACCAACTGGTGCACCCGATGGTCGCGCAGTTGCTGGGCGATACCAGTGACTTGCCGGCGGGCAAGCTGGAGGCCGAGCGCCAAGCCTACTTCGACCGTGCCTTGCCCTTGCTGGGCGCCAGCGTGCTGGACATCGGCTCCAACACGGGCTACTTCAGCTTTGGTGCCTTGCATGGCGGGGCTCAGCATGTGACCTGCTTCGAGGGCAATCAGGAACATGCCGCCTTCGTGGCCCATTGCGCCGAGCAGGCCGGAGTGGCCGATCGCCTCACCATGAATGCCTGCTACTTCGATTTCCTGGCGCCCATCGAGCAGACCTTCGATGTGACCTTCTGCCTGAACGTGCTGCACCACCTGGGCGATGATTTCGGTGACCGCAGCATCAGCATGGAGGCGGCGCGTGAGCAGATGCTGAAGGGGTTGCGCCACATGGCGGGCATGACCCGCTGGCTGGTGCTGCAACTGGGCTTCAACTGGAAGGGCGATGTGGCCTGCCCCTTGTTCGAGGGAGGCGAGAAGGCTGCGCTGATCGACTTCGTGGCCCAGGGTGAGGGCGACAGCTGGACGATCGAAGAGGTGACCGTGCCCAATCCGGTGAGCCGTGTCTATGAGCCCATCAGTGAAGACAACCTGCCGCGCAACAATGCGATCGGCGAGTTCATGAATCGACCTTTGTTCAAATTGCGCAGTCGTTTGCTGGCTTGATCGGCTGTTGATCGCTTTGTCGGGGCAGCGCGGGGCGCGGACCGAGTCGGTGTTGGGCGGGGCTTCGATGTTGGTGGTCCCGCTTTGCGGGACTACCCTCCGGTGCTCGCAAGGAAGTGGCGTCGGAGAACTCCCTGCGCGGACGGAAGTCCGCTCCGGTCAAACAGCTCCGACGGGTCAGATGACGAAGCACGCTGCGCGTGCCCACTTCCTCGCTGCGCTCCTCAGCACCAACAAGGCGCCCCGCC
>Ga0194137_10000080_pt1 | contig 59228 bp, 51 predicted proteins | sample TARM_MetaG_T3_14_FD_134025 | JGI IMG/M metagenome (GOLD analysis project Ga0194137, IMG submission 134025) | Freshwater microbial communities from Pennsylvania, USA, analyzing microbe dynamics in response to fracking - TARM_MetaG_T3_14 (version 2) | ecosystem: Environmental > Aquatic >...
CTCAGGCTTTTTGTTGTCCATTTGCGGGCTATCGTCCTGGCTTGGCTAAGGCGTTCAGCCAGTGACTCACGCTGTCAGGTCACGCTGGCTGCCGCGTGAGGCAATTATTCAGGGACGACTATTGAGGGTACTCTTGCGGTAGTGGCATGCTCGGTTTTTTCGCGCCAGACACTCCTGGAAGAAGAGGATGGTTATGGAAGGGACAGATACTGCTGTTTGAGCTCGTGCGGCGCCAAAGCAGTCTAGAGGCTGCTATGCGTCCGGCGCCGTTGTACTGAAATCCCATGCCTCAATGATCACCGCCGCCTCTTAGCGTACCCTGAACCTTTCCAGAGACAGGTCTTATCTCGGGATTTGCCGCTGAAGTTCCCATCGGTGCCGTTCTGCCAGGGCTTGCCCCGGATCGTTGAGCACGGTGCAGATGTCACTTTGGTTGATCTACTCTATTGGATGGCCACGCTCACAACGGTGTCCGAGCGCGTGAACAGTAGCGCGCCATTGATGCTCACCAACATGAACAGCGCCTCAATGACCCGCTTCGATCGGATCGAGCCCGCCACGTCGATGACCCAGCACTCTCGGGTGTACTCGTCGACGACGGGCAGGCATTTGATCTGCAGACCGCCTGCCGTGGTGTTGGAGACAAAGTAATAGGCCCACCACACCGTGTCGGCCTTGAAAGAGGCGTGAACAGCCAGGGCCTGCTGGCCGCAACGGGGGTAATGGGCGGAAACGTTTAGATGGCACCAATCACCGGAGCATCCTTGGCGGGCATGCGCAGCTCGTAGCGCATCGTCTAACGCGCCCCCCCCCCATGACAAGCTCGCAGGCTCGGCATTGCGACGGGCCTCGTTCAAGAGCGAACCAGCCGATCGTCGCAGCACCAGCGGGCTCACCACTTTCTTGCGTTGATCTCATCGAGTACTTCGATGTAGAGGTCTCGCTCGGCCGGCAACGTCTTGAGCGGAACGTCCACCTGCTCCAGTGCCTTCAGGAGCTTTGCCTCGTTGGACTCGATCTGCCCGAGGCGCTTACGCCAAGCGTAGATGTTTGCATCACTGACCTAGTACTTCTTGGCAGCCTATGCAAAACTGGTGCGGTCTGCCTCGCGCAGCACGGCTACCGCTTGCTCCTCGGTGAATCGACTCTTTCTCATGGGCTCCTCTCAGGACGGGACGCATGTTCCCTGGAATCAGTGGAGCAAAGAGGGCAGGTTAAATAGAAATTCTGCTGATTTCAAACATGACGCGCACAATGAATTTATTGTGTTTGCTTGATTTTTGTGTATTTATCCTCTTTGCCAGAGTCGTCTTTTAGTGTTATTTCATCATTAGACGCATTCAGCCCTCCAATTCTAGACACGCTGGAGCCCAGAAATGTGACCTCAGCCTTTAATCTGCCATCGGAAAGAATAACCCATTTCCCGTCCAGTGATGGTATTGAGGCTTTCGGGTTGGTGGATGACAGCCTCAATGTTCCATCCTCAAAAAACTCGATGGTTTCTGAGTCTTTGATGTTTCGCCACTTTCCAATAACCAATTCTTGAGGCTTCTTTGCGCACCCAACAATAAAAATGGCAAGGAGCAGCAATGAAAGAATTAGCCTTAAATTTAATTTTTTCATCATTGAATTTCTCATGTTGATTTCATTAATTTGACGATTGTGCGAGCCGAAAAAAATCATATTTATTCAACATGCATAGATCAACAACTCGCACAAAGGCAGGTCGCAAAAGAAACCGTAGGGACCTTGAATCATGGGCGCATTACCATTCAGACTTGACGCCATTTATTTATTTGGTATTTCAGCGCAACTTTGAGGTCGAACCAGCCTATCGACATCAGTTGCATTTTTTCGTCCAACCCTTCCCGGATCCAGATTTTCCGGAACCCAAACTCCATCACGCCTTACAAAGCGTGCAGTGTAGTCTAAATTGAGAGTCTTCCCTTGAGCCCCCCCTGTACCGCAAGAGCGCCATTCCGAGACTTTTGTAGGCGGATAATTCCAAGCTCTGGTTGAACTGCATGAAAAAGCAAACTCTGCTCGACCTGTGATTCCATTCAACTTATCTGCCTCTGTTGCCTCCATGTCAATTCGAAATGGTGCAATAGCCCCATTTTTGAACTGCGTCAGGAATTTTGGGCCCTCGGCAGAAGGGAAATTTTTAATGAAAACAAAAATATCGCTCCCGCAGATTAATACTTTATCGCCGATGACCTTTTTGGCTGCCGCCAATGCATCCCCTTCAGGATTGGCGCGCACTACATTTGTCAAACCAAAAAATGCTATAAGAGAAAACGGGAAGACTGTCCTGAGTCGGTAGGTAAAATTTGAGACTGCGAAGCTCCGAATCATGGGAAACCACCTCCTAATGTACTCAACGTTAAAACATAATTTTTCAAAGTTTTATGCGCACAGCGACTATTGCGCGATAGCCCTACGATGGCGCGATTGACCAGTGATCGCGCCGCCTTTGCTTTTTGTGTGATGCCCTTAAATACTTCTCAGTTTTTGACTCTACATCACACTAGAAACCACATCAAGCCTCAGCACGCGGTGGTCGCGTCCATCAAGCAACAAGCCAAGAAGCGCTTGCGCACAAGAATTCGGCAGTAGGTTCTACAGCCGAATCACCGTTCATCGAATACCAGGGCGCGGCCCCTTTCTTTGACACTTAGTTGCCTCGGGAACTGGCGCCCACCAAACTGGCGCCAATTCCTTCGACACTTTGCAGAGCTCCGTTCTCCAAGGGGCCGCTACTAAGTAACTGATTCAACGTGAATCACATTCGACACATAGTTGCAGGTCCCCACGGTGCAGGTTCAGGCGAACGCCGAAAGGGTAGAGGTCACCACCTTGCTGTACATGAGCGCGCCAGGGCCCACGTACAAGGTGGTTGGCCCAAGGTGAGCAAAGGGAATCGGCGGAATGGGTGGGCAGGCGTTGGGCACCGGGCCCTCATGCGATTGAGCCTTCGCCTCGGCTGCACGAAACGAATCAAGCAGCAGGCGAGAGCTGCTGGGATGGAGACCTCCGGGCTGAATCATGGCTGTGCGGCAAAAATGTCGGCGCGGCGCATTTTAGGGAAGGAATGGCGCAGCCGCGGAATGAGAGGGAGTGCCGGAGGGCAGCTTGGAGAAAAACGCCGCGAAGGTCGGCAAGGTTGGCGACGTTAAGAGCAGCGCGGAGCCGATGGATCAGACCGGGCGCCGGGCGGCGGCTTGCACGCGTCCAGAAAAAGAAAATCCCGCCAGATCACCCAAACCTGGCGGGATAAATAGAGAGCGAGCGCTTACTTCTTGATCGTGCTGGCGGCCGAGCCACTGGTCTTGGGCGCATCGCTCAGATAGAAACGGGTGCCATAGACCGGCTGGTTGGACAGGCGGTCAACGGTGAAGGAGCCCACCGAGGGCGCCGCCACCTTGCCCGTGGCGGTCACGGTCAGGGAGACCGAACCGACGGTGTTGGGCACCGTGCAGACGTACAGGCCGGTGGAGCCCGCCGCGCAGCTGACGCTGGCATCCGAGGCCTTCACGGTGGCCACCGTGGTGAAGGGCGTGCCATTGGCGTTGAGCAGCCAGCCGGCCACGACGGTCGAGCCGTCGGTCGACGCCGACGCCTTGCCGCTGTTGCCCAGCGCCGCCACGGTGGCCTTGGTCTGCAGCATGGTCGCCACGACGTTTTCGGTGGCAGTGCCACAAGGCTGCTTGCTGGCCGTGCAGGTCAGCTGTGGCGAGGAGAACAGCGCCACGCGCGGCGAGATGTAGGACATGATCGTGCCGAACTGGCCGCTGGTGCCCTTGCCGTAGCTGTAGCTGAACACGCCCGGGAAGGACGAGTTGGCCTTGTCATGCGCGTTGCCCAGGTTGTGGCCCAGCTCGTGCGCCAGGCTCAGCACCTCGCAGTAGTAGCCGTTGTACTGGCCGTCGTTGAGCGAGGCGAACACCGAGCCGGCCGCCTGCGCGTTGAACAGGCTCATGCCGCCCGCGCCGCCGCCGGTCACATAGGCCAGCCCGCAAGTAGAGGTGGTGCTGGTGGCCGCGTTGAAGGGCGCAAAGAACACGGTGATGGCGCCACCCGCCGCCCTCTTGAGCGCCGCCACACCCTTGAAGGCGCCGCTGTCGGCCTTGATGGCCGGCAGCGCGACCTGGGGCGTCGTGTCGGCCTGGGCGACCTTGGCCCAGCCCACGATCTTGAAGGCGATGCCCGTGCCGCTGTTCGAGTAGGCCGAGTTGGCCACCTGCACGAGGTTGGACAGGCGCGTGCGCGCCACGGCCTCCGTGCCCCACAGCGTCACATAGCTGTTGCTGTAGGTCATGAACAAGGTGATGGTGGTGTCGATCTTGCCGGCGGTCAGGGGCACGGGCACGGTGGGCGTGGCCGCAGCCACCAGCTTGGTCAGGCCCGCAGCCGTCAAGGATTCGGCACTGCCCTGTTGGCCGCCCGACGCATCGGCCTGATCCGGCCCACGCAGGCGGCTCCAGCCCGCGGCACTGGGGTCCACCAACCGCGTTTTGCCCTGCTTGGTGATGATCTGGTACTCGTTGCCATTGCTCAGGACCGTGCCGAAGACAGCATCCGTGCCCACGGTGATCACGGTTGGCGAGCCGCTCCCGTCCATGCGGCTGATACCCTGGATCTGCACGAAGCCATCCTGGTCCAGCTCACGGTGGGTCACGATGGCCACCTCGGTCTGGCCGTTGGGCAAGGGCAGCGCGATCTCGGCACCCTCCTCGGCCTGGGCCAGGCCCGCCAGGTTGTTGCCGTTCAGCTCATGGATGCCTTTGTCAGCCTGGGCGCCCAGGGTGTAGGCCTGGCCGCTGATGGGGCCCGTGTCCTGCGCGGAGGCCAGCGTGCCATTGGCCTGCTGCTTGAAAGGCAAGAGGCGCCCACCCAGACGCACGGCGCCTGTGAAACCATCCTTCTGCTGCTTGAGGTAGACGCGGTCCCTCGGGCTGCCATCCAGGCTGCCGTGCCAGTAGCTCGCACCGTCCAGGCCCTTGGTGGTGGCCTCGAAGACCACGGTCTTGCGGCCGATCACAGGGAAATCGATGCGCACTTTCTGGCCGGCATGCATGGCCATCAGGCTGCGCGCGTCCAGCTTGAGCACGGTCTTGATCTCCAGCCCCTGTGCATCCTGGCTGGAGGGCTCGCTGGCGGCCAGCGCCGATACATGGGACACCGCCATGGCCAGCAAGGCCACGCCTGACAACACCGTGCGACTGAACTTCATCTTCGGTCCTTCTCCGCCCCGCAGGGCGCTGCATGAACGAGCACCCAGATTAGGGCGCTTCCCTGGCGTCGCCCAGTGAATAGTTGACGGCTTGCCCGCAATTACAGGCTGTTTACAAAGCATTTGTCTGAACTGTCTTGCCTGCCCAGTTCCGACGTTTTGTCAGATGAATTCCTACAAGACGTGTAGCCGGCGGCCGACGCGTCTTACAGCCGTGCACCTATCAAGGAATTTGGCGTCCGTTTGCACAATGAGGCCATCGACAACGCGAAAGCGCAACGAGTCAAACAAAGGAACACAGCCATGAACGCCGACCAGATCCTGATGGAAATCCGCGAAACCAACCTGTCCTACCTGATGCTGGCTCAGACCCTGATCCGCAACGACCGTGAGCAGGCGCTGTTCCGCCTGGGCCTGTCCGAAGCCGCCGCCGAGCGCCTGGCTTCGCTGACCCCCGCCCAGGTCCTGAAGGTCGCATCGAGCAACACCCTGGTGTGCCGCATGCGTGTCGACGACGACATGGTCTGGTCCCTGCTGACCAACCACGGCAAGGGCGCTGGCAGCGACGGCACCTCCCGCCTGCACGCCGCCATCCTGGCCGCCGGCAAGCACCAGGAAGCCGCCTGATACCCGCCCCCTGATTCACAGACCGATTCGATTCCCACACATCCCGGAGAAAGCACCATGCGTACCAAGAGCCTGTTGACCGAAGCCAAGCAAATCGACCGCGCCGTCACCCTGATCAACCTGGGTGCCCGCCTGCAGGTGCTGGAGTCGGAAACCGACATGTCCTACGAACGCCTGCTGCGCCTGTACAAGGAAGTCTCCGGCAAGTCGCCGTCCAAGGGTCAGCTGCCCTTCTCGACCGACTGGTTCATGACCTGGCAGCCCAATATCCACGCCTCCCTGTTCCTGAACATCCACGAGTACCTGAACAAGGCCGCCGAAATCGATGAAATCGACATCGTGATCAAGGCCTACCAGCTCTACCTGGAGCAGACCCAGTCCCAAGGCCTGGAGCCCCTGCTGTCCGTGACCCGCGCCTGGCGCCTGGTCAAGTTCATCGACAACGGCATGCTGACCATGACCAAGTGCTCCAAGTGCGGCGGCCACTTCGTCAGCCACCCCCACGAAATCTCGCGTCACTTCGTCTGCGGCCTGTGCAACCCGCCCGCCCGTGCCGGCAAGGGCAAGGCTGCCGGTGCCATCCAGATGCACTGAAGTGCCGCCCCCCGGTTTTTCTCGAGTGTTTTCATTGCTTGTCTCCTCCTAGCAGCACTGCTGTACCGAGTGCTTTGTCGGGGTCCTTCGGGACCCCGCTTTTTTTGCATCTGTCGGCATTTCGCCCCAATAGTCGGCGTTGATCCGGGTTTTTACCGTCGTGGCGCACGCTGACAATACGAGAGCGAGCAAGACGCAATCACGCTGGAGTGTGCATGGATGTCTACCTGAATCGGACTTTGGAGCTGGGGCAGAAGCTCCCTTACGGCGCTTGCGACTTCAAGCTCCCGGTCAGCCATCACCGCTACCACCTGGGCAACCCCAGCCGCGTGGGCGCCAGCTTCCCCGTCAAGCTCAAGGCGGCCGTGTACTGCGGCGAAACCGAGGTGCTCAACATCGTGGCCGAGGTACTGCCCTCGACCAAGGCGCAGGAGCTGGGCTACCTCTTCAAGTACCAGGCGGCCCTGGCGGCCGACGAGCCCGACCGCATCCTGGCCTACATGGGCTCCAACCCGCAGGCCGAGCCGGTGGGCGAGCTCACCTTCCAGTCCATGGGCGCCTATCTGGTCGACCAGGACGCGCAAGTGGCCTTCGAGCACCAGCGCCGGGGCATCGCCACCGCGATGTACCAGCAGGCCGAAGCACTGACGGGCAAACAGTTTCTCTCCCGCGTGGGCGATGTGCTGACGCTGGATGGCGCCGCCTTCTGGGGCAACCCGGACCGGCCTTTCGGCGTGGATGCGCTCTACAGCCAGCCGCGCCGCCTGCTGTGGATCAACCTTGCCGACTTGATGGCCGCCCCCTTGAAGGAGCTGCCCAAGGTGGTGTTCGATGCCGACCGCTTCACGCGTTCAGCCAGCGGGCAGCGCTGCATTGAGATGACCAACAACGGCGGCGGCCCACGCCTGGGCCTGCAGGAGGCGCGCATACGAGGCCTGGTGGCGCGTGGTCAGGAGGGCAAGGTCGAGTCCTTCGTCAACGACCCGCACGCCGCGCCCAAGCTGATGCGCACGGTGCTGTGCGCGGAGCAGCCACCACAACTGGCACTGAGCAACCCGCGCGGCCTGCCCGACGCCACGATTTCGCCCCCCCTGGCCGTGCTGAACGAGGATTCACGCGAAGAGGTGCTGCACTTCATCGGCCGCCATCTGCATGCGCTGGCCGAGCTGCATGCGCTGGAGATACTGCACCCGCAACTGCGCGTGCTCAGCCGCCAGCAGCAGGTGCACCGCGAGCGCGGCGACCCCGAGAACCTGAGCCATGCACTGGACGTGCGCCGTACACAGGCCATCTCGGTCATGACCGACATGCTGGAAAAGGAAGCGGAGTTCCACGCCAGCCGGATGTGAATGCAGCGGGGTGGATCAGCCGCCCCGCACCCAGGCGTCGATCATGGCGCGCGTGGCCGCGTCCATGTGAACGAAGCGGGTACCGATGCGGAACTTCGCGCCCTTGACCACATGGAAGACCGCCTTGAGCTGAACGGTGGGGTATTGGTATTTGCTGTGGTCCTGGAAGTCGGGTAAGGCAATCAGCACCTGGAGCACCGCGCCACTCTGGAAGGCGTGCTCGCAGACCAGCGCCAGACCGTCGGCCGAGACATTGATGACACGGGCCTCCAGGTAGGACTGCGGCCCCACCACCACCCTGGCAGCCCAGGAAACATTGACTCGCGGGCCTTGGCGAGCATCTGACACCTGCTGCGGCGTCACGTCGGAAACGGTCACGGCTACCTCTATACGTGGTGATCGTGGCGTCGAAGCCTGCTCGCGAAAGTCGACGCCTGTTGCAATGCTTTGGTCTTGTTGGTCTGTGTTTCGGCAGGCGCTATCAAACCTGAAGTGGCGCCTTGTGTCATTGAAATTTCTCTCGTTTTTGCCGTTTTTTTCAATCCGCGCCACACTTGTCCGAAAGAGCCAAAGCCGGGCAGATCATTGGGCGTCAGCGAGCACATTCACGGCGCGGTCACGACCACCTCCGTGCCCCTTCAACCAGGGAATCCTCGCTCTTGCGCACCTTGAGAGCAGGCCTTAGAAACCTGTCTGCAGACTCACCCACTCGTCACGGTCCACGCCCCCGCCAAGGAGATGCGATGCCCGCTTTGCAGTCCCGCAAGACCTCCGTCAGAACACGCCTTCGCCAACTGACCACCATGTGCTGTGTGCTGGCCGCTTTGGGCGGTGTGCTGGGTCTCGCGGGTGGCCATGTCATCCATGGGGCGCTGATGGTGCTGGGTGCGGTGCTGCTGGTGCCCGGCACGATCTGGGGACGCCGCCGCCAGCCGCATTTGAAGCTGGTCTACTCGTCATCAGCCCAGGCGCCCGAGGCGTCGGCTTCGAAGGGGTCGCGCAAGGTGGCCTGATCAAGCTTCGCGCTGCCAGTCCCAGACCACCGCCGCGCACAAGGCGATGCCGACCAGGTAGAGCACCCAGGTCACGCTGGCCACATAGGAATAGAACATCAGCGCCACACCCAGCCACTTGGTGGTGGACTTTTGGCGGCGCTTGCCCGCCACATAAGCCACCATGCCCAGGATGCTGAAGAGGATCATGCCCGCGAAGTAGGCGGGGGTGGGCATGGTCAGGCCCATGGCCTGGAGTTGGGAGGCGGTGTCCATATGGGATGTGGGGGATGTGGGCGGCTTGCGTGCATTGGCTGTGGCTTACATTAAAAAGCATAACAAAGCCATAACCCTGGCATGGATATGGTCGGTACTTGCTTTTCGGCTTGCTGCGGCGCAGCATTCTTCATGTCGAGCCACCGTGCCCGCATCCTCAACATCCCTTGTTGAACCACACTTCTCTCGCGGCTGACACCTGTTCACCGCCCCAGCCCATGAGCCCCATCGCAGCGCGCTCGATCTGGCTGTTTCCCGTCTCCGGTCTCCATACACCCGAACGCCAGCACGGCACGGGCCGCGGTGCGCATCGGCTGCGGCGACCCTGATGGCTTTTGGCGCATGTGCGCCTTGTTGTCCCTTTGTGTTTCTCATAAAGCCTTGGTGAGCAGCATCGGTTGTGCTCATCGGGCTCGGGTTCGCCCGTGCCCGCCACAACACCCCAAGGCATATCAATCCGCAAGGAAAGGAAGGACTCTCATGCTCTCTGAAGTACTGGGCCAAGGCCCCTTGTTCTATATCGTGATCCTGCTGGCCGTACTCGGCCTGGTGACCTTGTTCGCCTTTGTCTCGGGCATGGTGCGCTACATCCCCAACGACCGTGTCGGTGTCGTCGAAAAGCTGTGGAGCCCCAAGGGCTCGGTGCAATCGGGCCTGCTGGCCCTTCATGGCGAAGCGGGCTTTCAGCCCGAACTGCTGCGCGGCGGCTTCCACTTCTTTCCGCCGTTTCAATACAAGGTGCACATGCACCAGATGGTCTCGGTGACGCAGGGCAAGCTGGGCTATGTGTTCGCGCGTGACGGCGTGGACCTGCCCGCTGGCCAGACCCTGGCCGACAACGCACGCGTCAGCAACTTCCTGGATGTGCGCGGCTTCCTGCAAGGCGGTGGCCAAAAAGGGCCTCAGCGCAAGGTGCTGCGCGAAGGCACGCACATCATCAACCCGGCCCTGTTCGTGGTGATGACGCAGGAGGCCACCTATGCCATGGCGCTCAATGCGATGGAGGCGGCCTATTACGAGAAGATGCGCGACCTGCTCGATGAGCGCAACGCCTTCAGCCCCGTGGTGATCAAGGAGATCCAGGGGCAGCATGAGTCCGATCAGCTGGCCGTGGTCACCGTGATGGACGGCCCGGCCTTGCCCAAGGACGAGCTGCTTGCGCCCGATGTGGGCGACAAGCACAACTCCTTCCAGGAGCCAGAGCTGTTCCTGGCCTCGGGCGGCAAGCGTGGCCGGCAGGAGCGCGTGCTGGTCGAAGGCACCTACTACATCAACCGGCTGTTCGCCACGGTCGAGTTCATCAAGAAGACGGTGATCCCCGTGGGCTTCGTGGGCGTGGTGGTGTCCTACACGGGCCGCAAGGGCACCGACACCTCGGGCGCCGAGTACAGCCATGGCGAGCTGGTGGAGACCGGCTGCCGCGGCGTGTGGCGCGATGCGCTGATGCCCGGCAAGTACGCCTTCAACACCTACGCCGGCAAGATCGAGCTGGTGCCCACGACCAACTTCGTGCTGATGTGGCAGTCGGGCGAGAGCGGCTCCAGCTTCGACGGCAACCTGCGCGAGATCACCTTGATCACCAAGGACGCCTTCGAGCCGCAACTGCCTTTGAGCGTGGTGGTGCACATCGACTACCGCAAGGCGCCAATGGTGGTACAGCGCTTTGGCAATGTGAAGCAGCTGGTCGAACAGACGCTGGACCCGATGGTGTCAAGCTACTTCAAGAATGTGTCGCAGACGCGGACCTTCATCGAGCTGATCCAGTCACGCAGCGAGCTGCAGGCCAATGCCTCGGTGGACATGCGCGAGCGCTTCCTGGCCTATTCGCTGGAATTCCAGGAGGTGCTGATCGGCACGCCCAAGCCGCAGAACGGCGACACCAAGATCGAGAACATCATGTCGCAGCTGCGTGACCGCCAGATCGCGCGCGAACAGGTCGAGACCTATGCGCAAAAGCAGATCGCGGCCGACAAGCAGCGTGAGCTGAACGAAGCTGAGCGCCGTGCCGAAAAGCAAAGCGAGCTGACGGCATCGCTGGTGGACATCTCGATCAAGGAGAACCATGGCGCGGCCCTGGTGAAGGCCGCCGAGAAGCGCCGCCAGGAGATCGAAGCGCTGGCCCAGGCCGAGAAGTTCCGCCAGGAGATGGAAGGCTCGGGCCGCGCCTCGGCCATCAAGGCCGTGGGTGAGGCTGAGGCCGCTGCCATCAAGGCCAAGTCAGAGGCGCTGGAAGGCGAGGGCTCGGACAAGCAGCTGATGCAGACGGTGATGCTGCGCCTGGCCGAGGCCTTCGAGGCCGCCAAGGTGCCGCTGGTGCCGCAGATCCAGTTGGGAGGTTCTGGCGGTGGGCAGGACAGCAACGCCTTTTCCACCTTGCTGAGCCTGATGAGTTCGCTCAAGGCGCAGGAGCTGGCCGAGGGCAGCAGGGCCAAGGTGTGAGTGCCAAGGGCATCAAGGGAGTCAAGGGAGGTGGCTGGTGGTCGGGCACGCGCGTCGGTGGCGACCCGCGCGCGATCAAGGCCCGACCACCAGGCCATCCATGCGCACGACCTCGAAGTTGCTGCCCTTGACCTGCGCCAGCTCGGACACCAGCTTGGCGTTGTTCCAGCGGTCGTCCGGGGCGCCGCTGATGTACCAGTTTGAGCCGTTGTCGGCCACGATCAGGCCATAGGTCTTCATCGCGGTCAGCAAGGCTTTGGTCTCGTTGCTGAATGAAGCGGGGATCATATAGCTGGCTTTCAGGCGCACGCGCATGCCCATGGGGGCCGAGAAGGCCGATGGGCTGGCGGGCGCCCAGTGCGAGGCTGGTGGCACGTAGGCTGCACGGGTCGAGGCCACGGTGAAGCGCAGGGCGTGGCGGATACCGCCTGGGCCCTTGGCGGCTTCTTCGTAACGCGCCAGGCCGGGGAAGATGGGCAGGCCTGCGGCGTCGGTGCTGGTCCAGCCGGGCTGGGCCGTGGGGCGCACGCTGTTGCTGTCGGCATGGAAGATGGCGCCTGCTGCGGCGTTCCAACTGCCATTGCTTTGCGGATAGGCGCCGCCCAGCTCATACATGCGCTGGTTGTCACGGTCGAGCACGATCACATGGCGGTCGCCACTGCTGGATGAGCCACCTTCAATCGGCGCGTTGACAGGCACAGGGTAGGGACCAGGGTCGCTCTCGTCGCCATAGGCCGTGAACGCGATGCTCACCTTGGGCTGTGTGCCAGACACCACCACATAAGGAAAGCCGATGGGCGCGCCGTTGTAGAGGCCCGCACCAAAGTCAGGGTGCAGGCTGGTGTTCAGGCCGATCTTGGCGATGAGCTGATCGGAGGCCGGGTCTGCCGGGCAAGCGCTGATGTCCTGGTTCCAGGCGTTGTCGGCCAGGAAAGGCTGCGCGCCGTTGAGGGCCGCGCCCACGCCCAATGCTGCGCCGCGCAAATCGGCATAGAACACACCTGAAGCCGATGAGGCGGTGCCGCAGGTCGATGCCTCTTGTCGGCCGTCCTTCAGCGGTGCAGGCATGGCCGCTGTCTGGCCCCCAGTTGCACTGGGGTCGGCCGCAGCAGGTGTATCAGCAGGCGGGTTCCCGCCACCGCCGCCGCCACAGGCACTGAGTACCGTCGCCAGCAGGAGGCATGCCGTCCTGCTTGGTGTCGTCGCATCCAGATACTTCACGTCACGCTCCCCTTGTATTCATGCCAACCTGCTGAGTGGGCCATGAATGGGGCGTTACCAAGTGTCTCGATTGCTACCGAAGGCCCAGCACAGGCCAGGCCCGCTCAGGCATCGACCTTGACCACCACGCGCCCACGCACCTGGCCTTCGAGCAGCTTGCGCGCCAACGGGATGGCGTCGCTGAGCGCCACTTCCTGGGTGATCAGCGCCAGCTTGCCCACGTCCAGATCGGTGGCCAGGCGCTGCCAGGCTTTCAGGCGGATGGCGCGCGGGCACATGACGCTGTCCACACCGGCCAGGGTCACGCCGCGCAGGATGAAGGGCGCGACCGTGGACGGGAAGTCCATGCCGCCTGCGAGACCACAGGCAGCCACCGTGCCACGGTACTTGATCTGTGCGCAGACATTGGCCAGGGTCTGGCTGCCCACCGTGTCCACGGCGCCAGCCCAGCGCTCCTTGGCCAGGGGCTTGCCCGGTGCCGTGAACTCAGCGCGATCCAGCACCGTGCTCGCGCCCAGGGTCTTGAGGTAATCGGCCTCCAGCGGGCGGCCTGTGACGGCGGCCACCTGGTAACCCAGCTTGGCCAGGATCGCGACGGCCACGCTGCCCACGCCACCTGCGGCCCCGGTCACCAGCACCTCGCCCTTGTCCGGCGTAACGCCATGGTCTTGCAGCGCCATCACGCACAGCATGGCCGTGTAGCCGGCCGTGCCGATGGCCATGGCCTGGGCAGGCGTGAAGGCTGCGGGCAGGGGCACCAGCCAATCACCGTTGAGGCGGGCCTTTTGCGCCAGGCCACCCCAATGGGTTTCGCCCACGCCCCAACCATTGAGCACGACCGCGTCGCCCGGCTTGTAGTCAGGATGGGTGCTGCTCTCGACCGTGCCTGCCAGATCGATGCCCGGCACCATGGGGAATTTCCGCACCACGGGAGATTGGCCCGTGATGGCCAGGCCGTCCTTGTAGTTGAGCGTGGAGTGCGACACCCGCACGGTCACATTGCCTTCGGGCAGGGCCGTGTCGTCGATGTCTTGGAGTGCAGCGCGATAGCCCTGCTCGTCTTTCTCAATGAGGATGCCTTTGAACATGCTGTGTCTCCAGTGGCGAGCGCCGCCAAGACGGGCAGCATAACCGCGCCGCGTGAGCAAGGCGATGCACGAATGTGGAATGCCACATGTTCAGGCGGGCTTCGATTGGCTACGCTTGCACTCCATGATGGCCGCGCTGCGTGGCCCTTGCAGTTGACTGGAGCCGCGATCATGAAACGCCTCACCTCACACTTGTATTTCTGGGTCGTGCTGGCCATCGTGGCCGGTGGTTGTCTGGGCATCGTCGATCCCAAACTGGGCGTGCAGCTCAAACCCCTGGGCGACGGTTTCATCGCGCTGGTCAAGATGCTGATCAGCCCCATCATTTTCTGCACGGTGGTGCTGGGGATCCTCAATGGCGGCGACATGAAGAAGGTCGGGCGCGTGGGCGTCAAGGCCATCGTCTACTTCGAGGTCGTGTCCACGATCGCCCTGGCCATTGGCCTGGTGGTGGTCAATGTGCTCAAGCCAGGCCACGGCTTCAATGCCGATGTGCATGCGCTGGATGCCAATGCCGTGGCAACCTATGCCAAGAAGGCGGGCGAGCAAAGCACGGTGGACTTCCTCCTGCACATCATCCCCAAGACCTTCACCGATGCCTTCACGGGTTCGGGCGATTTGCTGCAAGTGCTGTTGCTGGCCCTGCTGTTCGGCTATGCCATGCAGCACATGGGTCAGCGCGGCAAGGCCGTGCACAGCTTCATCGAGGAATGCTCGCACATCTTCTTCTCGATGATGAGCGCGATCATGAAGCTGGCCCCTCTCGGCGCAGGCGGCGCCATGGCCTTCACGCTGGGCAAGTACGGCTGGGCCGCGCTCAAGCCGCTGGCCGCGCTGATGGGCAGCTTCTACCTGACTTGCGGTCTGTTCGTGCTGGTGGTGCTGGGCACCATCGCGGCCGTCACGGGCTTCAACATCCTGCGCTTCATCGCCTACATCAAGGAGGAGCTGCTGACGGTGCTGGGCACGTCTTCATCGGAGTCGGCCTTGGTGCCGCTGATGGCCAAGCTCGAACGCCTGGGCTGCCCCAAGTCCGTGGTGGGTCTGGTCGTGCCAGCAGGCTATTCCTTCAACCTGGATGGCACCAACATCTACCTGACGATGGCGGCCTTGTTCGTGGCGCAGGCCCTCAACATCGACCTCACGCTCACGCAGCAACTGAGCATTCTGGGCGTGGCCATGCTGACGTCCAAGGGCGCTTCGGGTGTGACGGGTGCAGGCTTCATCACCCTTGCCGCCACCTTGGCCGTGGTGCCCGATGTGCCCGTGGCCGGGCTGGCGCTGATCCTGGGCGTGGACCGCTTCATGTCAGAAGCCCGCGCCCTGACCAACTTCATCGGCAATGCGGTGGCCACGGTGGTGGTGTCCAAGTGGGAGGGTGAGCTGGACCAGGCTGTGTTGACGCGCGAGTTGCGCTCGGGTTATCAGGACGAGCAGGACAGCATGCTGACGCAGCAGGCCGCGCCCGCATCGCAAGGCGGGACCCAAGCCAGACGCGAAGACCAACATGCGCATGCCTGAGGTGTGCTTGGCTGACAGCCAGGGCCTGCGCCAAGCAACCGATATGCTTGGGGCATGCGGAACCCCTCCCCCGTCTGGCCTTTGCTGCGCAGCTTCTCCTGGCAGGAGCTGCGCCACCATGGCCTGCGCCACGCCGCCGCGGTGCTGGCCGTGCTGCTGGGTGTGGCGCTGGCCTTTTCGGTGCACCTGATCAACGAGTCGGCGCTCAGTGAGTTCAGTGCCGCCGTGCGGTCCGTCAATGGGCAGGCCGACTTGAGTCTGCGCGCCGCGCACGGTGGGCTGGACGAGGCCTTGTATGCCCAGGTCGCGGCGCACCCGCAGGTGGCGGTGACCAGTCCCATCATCGATGTGCACACGCAGGCCTGGCAAGCTGGCGATGGGAACCAGGACAAGCCGCAAGCCCTTCACATCATCGGCCTGGACCCCCTGGTCGCCGCCGCGCTCACGCCCACTTTGCTGCCGCAACTGGACGCCACACAGGCTCAGCAGGATCGGCTCACGCTCTTCGCGCCTGACACCATCTCGCTCAATGCCACGGCCCGGCGTCTGCTGCATGCCAAGCCTGGCGACGTGATTCAAGTGCAGGCCGGGCTCAGGCGCTTGAAGCTGCGCGTGGTGGGTACGGTGATGGCAGGTGGCGAGGCCCTGGGTGTGATGGACATCGCCGGGGTGCAGGACGCCTTGGGTACCCCGGGCCAGATCACGCGGCTGGACGTGAAGCTGGTGGAGGGTGCCCAGGTGCGTGAGGTGATCACGGCCTTGCAGCTGCCGGCAGGCGTGCTGAGCGACGCGGGCGAGGACGCCACGCAGCGTGTCTCCAATGTGTCCCGGGCCTATCGCGTGAACATGACGGTGCTGGCCCTGGTGGCCTTGTTCACGGGCGCGTTTCTCGTGTTCTCCATCCTGTCCTTGTCGGTGAGCAAACGCCAGCAGCAGTTCGCCTTGCTGGGCGTGTTGGGCTTGAGCGCGAGGGAACGCTTGCAGCTGGTGCTGTGGGAGTCGGTTTTCATCGGGATACTGGGCTCGCTGCTGGGTGTCGCTCTGGGCACGCTGCTGGCCAGCACCGCGCTGCGCCTGCTGGCGGGCGACCTCGGTGGCGGCTACTTCCCCGGCATCACGCCGCATCTGCAATGGTCGCTGTGGGCCGCCCTGGCTTACGGTGCGCTGGGCACGCTGGCCGCTGTCGGTGGCGGCCTGCTGCCGGCACGCAGGGCGCAAGGCCTGGCCCCCGCGCAGGCGCTCAAAGGCCTGGGCGAGGTCACGCTGCAGGGCTCACGAGGCTGGTGGCATGGCCCGGCCTTGCTGCTTCTGGGAGCCGGTCTGGCTCGCCTGCCAGCCCTGGCGGGGATGCCGCTGTGGGCTTACCTGTCCGTGGCGTGCCTGTTGTTGGGCGGCATCGGGTGTGTGCCTGCGGCCGTGGGCATCGTGCTGCGCCTGTGGCCCAGGCGCCTGCTGCGCATGAGCGCGCCGATGATGCTGGCGCTGGAGCGTGCGCGGCGCATGCGTCACACCGCCACGGTGCTGATGGCCGGCGTGGTGGCCAGCCTGAGCCTGTCAGTGGCCTTGACCGTGATGGTGGCGAGCTTTCGGGGCTCGGTCACCCGCTGGCTCGATGTGGTGCTGCCCGCCGACCTGTATGCGCGCACCGTGCGCAGCGGTGGCCAGGGCGATGGCAGCGGGCTGGACGATGGCGGGCCCAGCCTGAGCCCCGCCCTGCTGGCCGACCTCACCCGTGTCCCCGGCGTGCAGCGGGCGGTGGGCGTCCGTGTCAGCCGCCTGAGCCTTCGGCCGGACCAAGCAGCCGTGGCGCTGATCGCGCGGCCGCTTCGTCAAGGCGGAGCCGCGCTGGTACCGGGCCGCGCCCTGCCCCTGGTCGGCGAACTGGCCCCCGAGCGGCCCGACCTGGTCAATGTGTTCGTGAGCGAAGCCATGGTCGATCTGTACGAGGCCAGACCAGGCAGCATCGTGGCCTTGCCCCTGCGCACCGGACAAGCGCCCGTGCAGGCCTATGTGCGCGGCGTCTGGCGCGACTACGCACGCCAGCAAGGCGCCATCGTGATGGACGCCACCGACTACCAGCGCCTCAGCGGCGACACGGACGTCAACGAACTGGCCATGTGGCTGACACCTCAAGCGCGCACGCCCGATGTCCAGCAGGCCATTCGGCAGCGGGCGACGGCACATGGCCTCAGCGGCGATCTGATCGCGTTCGCCGAGCCACGCGAGATACGCCAGACCACCTTGCGCATCTTCGATCGCAGCTTCGCCGTGACCTACTGGCTGCAGGCCGTGGCCATCGGCATCGGGCTGTTCGGCACGGCGGCCAGCTTTTCGGCGCAGGTGCTGGCCAGGCGCAAGGAGTTTGGCTTGCTCGGCCACCTGGGCTTCACCCGCCGGCAGATCCTGGCCATCGTCGCGGGGGAAGGCGCCGCCTTGGGCAGCGTGGGCGCGCTGATGGGGCTGGGGCTGGGCATCGTGGTCAGCCTGGTGCTGGTCCATGTGGTCAACCCGCAGAGCTTTCATTGGACGATGGACATGCTGCTGCCCTGGGCCCGGCTGGCCGCGCTGTGCACCAGCGTGGTCATGGCCGCCACCGTCACGGCGCTGATAGCCGGTCGTGCCGCCGCAAGCCGGGATGCGGTCATGGCCGTCAAGGAAGACTGGTGAAGCCCATCATGAACCGTCGTCAATGGCTGCGCCTCTTGCCGGCCGCCCTGACAGGGCCTGCCAGCACCCTCGCGCAATCACCCCACCCTCTCATCCGCGCCAGCGACGTGCTGCGCTTTCCGCACGACTTCGGCGCCCATCCGGCCTTTCGCACTGAGTGGTGGTACATCACCGGCTCCTTGCAAGCGGCGTCGCCGTCCACGCCCACGCCGTTTGGTTTCCAGATCACCTTTTTTCGCTCGCGGGTGGACGACGCCGAGCACAGTCACAGCCGCTTTGCCGCCAAGCAACTGGTGTTCGCGCACACGGCGCTCAGCGACATCGGTCGAGGCGAGATGCTGCATGACCAACGCATCGCCCGCGTGGGCTTCGGACTCGCCCAGGCCACGGAAGGCGACACAGGGCTGACCCTGCGTGACTGGACCTTGCAGCGCCAAGGCCCTGTAAACGCCAGCCACTACACCAGCCATGTGGCCGCGCGTCACTACGCGCTCGATCTGCGCCTGACGCAAACCCAAGCCCTGTTGCTGCAAGGCCAGGCTGGCTTTTCTCAGAAGGGCCCCCAGCCGCTCAACGCCAGCCACTACTACTCGCAACCGCAACTGGCCGTCCAGGGGCAACTGAAGTACCGACAGCAGACCCTGGCGGTTCAGGGCCAGGCCTGGCTGGACCACGAATGGAGCGAAGCCATGCTCGACCGGAATGCCGTGGGCTGGGACTGGATCGGCATGAACCTGCGTGATGGCTCGGCCTTGATGGCATTCAGCCTGCGCCGTCGCGATGGCAGCAGCCACTGGCGCGGCGGGAGCCTGCGTCGCCCCGGTCAGCCCAGCCGCGCGCTGCGCCCAGACGAGGTGCGCTTCACCCCCGGCCGCCTCTGGACCAGCCCGGCCAGCGCGGCCCGCTACCCGGTGCAGTGGCAACTGGAGATCGCGGGCGAGCGCTACGAGGTGCGCGCCCGCATGGACAAACAGGAGATCGACAGCCGGCGCAGCACCGGCGGCATCTACTGGGAAGGCTTGAGCGACCTGCTGGATGCGCAAGGCCGCATCGTCGGCACCGGCTATCTGGAGATGACGGGCTACGCCGCCGCGATGAGCTTGTGAGTGCCGGCGCCGCGCGCTAGCAGCCGCTGAGGGCCGCTAGCGGCGACGGGGCAGGACCGGTGCCGATGTCGGTGCCGATGCCGGTGGATAAGGCGGCAGCGGTCGACCCATCTGCTGCAAGCTCGCCCTGCCGCGTGCCACACAAGCCGCCTTGTCAGCCTCGGACATCTTCGTCCAGCCTGTGATGTCGGCCAGGGTGCGGCCACAGCCTACGCAGACATCGGCCTCGTTGAGGGTGCACAGCCGCACGCAGGGGCTGGCACAAGGCTGGGCAAGGGGCTGCTGCTGGTCATGAGAGGGCATGCTCATGCACCGAGCATACGCCCAAGGCCTGCCGCTCTGCTCGGCAAGCGGATCAGGGTATCCCGCTCACGCGGTGACTTTTTTGGCGGCTTTGGCGCTGGCCTTGGCCTTGGTGACGACCTGGGAGGTGGTCGCGCTTGCGGCATCCGGCAGGGCCGGCAAGGTCAGCGTGGCCTGCGCCGCACCGTGACCACCGCCAGCCCCATTTGCCACCTGCGCATGCTTTTGCGTCAGCCAGTAGGCGTAATCGACGTGGATGTTCTCCATGAGCCCCGCCCAGCTGGCAGCCTGGTTGGCCACCAGGGCATTGAACTGTGCCACCACGTTGTACTCCTGCTCCACGAACTTGGAGAGCGTGTTGGCCATCTTGAGCTGGTTGTACTCGGCGTACACGTCCTTGCACCCGTCCCACCAGTTTTGCTGCTGCTGGGCCACGCGCTCTAGGATGGCGTGCTGGATGTCTAGCAGCTCCTGCCACAGTGAAGCATCCAGGCTCATGGGCAGCAAGGTGGCCGTGCCCACTTCGTTGCGCAGCGAGGTGCCCACCAGCTGGCCGGCCAGCATCTGCATCTTCTGGGCCCGCAGCAAGGGTGCGGACCACACGGGTGTCGGCTCGTTTGACATGAAGCCCTCTTCTTTCAACTTGAGGTGTTCAATGGTTGTCAGCCGCCCAGCGCGCTGAGCATGCCGTGGATGGCCCGGATCTGGATGGCCTGTTTGGAATAGTAGTCCGGCTGGTTGGGATTGGCACTGGTGTAACCCCACCAGTCCCAGCAGCCATCGGGGTTCTGGGTCTCGCCATCGTCGGTGCCCTGGGCCTGCGGGTACAGCACGATGATGTTGTTGCTGTCGGCCTTGTGGTTGTAGCCGGTGGTGGTGAAGTAGCGGTTGCCATAGGGCACCGAGTTCTGCGTATCGGGCCGGCCGTTCACATAGTTGACGTAGTTGTAGCCCTGCTTGCAGCCATGCAGCGCAATGTGCACACGGGCCGGGGCACCGGCCTCCACCGCCGCAGGGATGTAGGCGTAGCCGAAGCTGCTCATGCTGGCGCGCTTGTCGCCATCGAAGAAGGGTGTCTGGTCGAAGCGGATCAGGCGGCCACTGAGCTTGTCCGATGCTGGCTTCAAGCCTTCGTAGATGTGATCGAGGATGTCATGCGACTGCATGAAGCCGCCGTTGTTGATGTAGGGCGGCTGGTTGGTGGGCAGGGGCGAGTCTTCGGGGTTGTCCGTGATGATGGAGTGGCCCGCCTCGACGTGATCGTGGTACCTGATGTTGCTCAAAGGCACGTCGAGCGCCTGGTAGAACTGCTTGGTGCGCTTGACCACGTCGGAGTAGACGACCTCGTCGGTCTTGCCGGTGAAGATGTAGATGCGCTGGTCCTTGAGGTGCTGGACCGGGTCGATCTCACCGGCTTCGGCGCAGGCCTTGGCCACCTTGGCCAGATGACGGGCATCGGGCCCGGTCTGCGGGATCAGCGGGTTCATGCAGATGTACAGCGCGTTCTGCACGTAGGCGTCCTCGGCCAGGGCGGACGCGGCCCTGAAAGACTCCGCGCACCGGAATGGCCCGCCAGCAATCACGCCCGCACCAACAAAGCTCGACGAATGGGCCAGGTGCAACTGCACCGTCATGAAGGCGCCGGACGACAGGCCCGATACCGAGCTCTGGCCCTTGAGCACCTTGTACCGCTTGAGCGAGACAACCTTGGCGTCTGTGTCCACCAGCATGGCGAGCTCCCGAGTGAATGGTTGAATTGCGGTACAGCAGAATCCGTACCGGCCTAGATCGCAACGCCGATCGCAACACGGCTGCATGACGCCCTGTTGACAGGACGGGACGGCTTCAGGCGCGTGGGCGGTAGTCCGAGGGCTTGGCCCCCGTCCATTTTTTGAAGGCACGGTACATCGCGGCGGGCTCGGCAAAACCCAAGTCGGCGGCGATGTCCTGGATACTGCGCCTGCTGTCTTGCAAGAGGGTGATGGCCATGTCGCGACGAAGGTCATCCTTGAGCGTCTGGTAGCTGTGACCCTCGTCTTTCAGGCGCCGGCGCAGAGTGGCCTCGGTGAAATGCAACTCGCCGCACAGCTGGTCGAAATCGGGCCAATCCTGGGGCGGCTGTTCGCGCAGGCGGCGGCGGATGCGGGCCGCCAGGCTCTTGGGGTTGCGGTACTTGACCAGGAAGTTGGCCGGCACGTCCCTGAAAAAAGTCTTCAAGGTGCCGGTGTTCTGGATGAGGGGCAGTTGGAGGTCGGCGGCGGGAAAACTCAGCCAGGTCTGTTCGGCATCGAAGCGCAGAGACTGGCAGAACAGCACGCGGTACTCGGGCGAGGCATCCGGCTCCGGGCAGCGGAAAGCGCCTTCGATCAGGTGCAGGCGCCGCCCCGTCAACCAGCAGGTCAGGCCGTAGACCATGATCAGGAAGGTGGCGTAAGCGAACAGTCGCTGCGGTGCGGCGCGGTCGTGCAGCCGCAACACGGCCTGCTCACCCCGGATCTCCAACGTGCCATGCATGTCGTCGAGCACGAGGCGCATGAACTGGAGGATGCGGCGCAAGGCGTGGTGCAGGTTGTCGCAGGCCAGCACGCTGTGGCACATCAGCACATAGGTGCCGCGCCGCGCGGGGTGGCTGTCCAGGCCAAAGAACTCGTCGTCCAGTGCGCGGGCGATGTCGCGCCACAGCGCACCGAACTGCGCGGGCGACACGCGGGCCAGCGGCTCGTGGATGAAGGCAGGCGGGATGCCGGCGCGTTGCAAAAAACCCTCGACGGACAAACCACGCGCCGCCACGCAGCGCAAGGCCTCCTGCACGAAGTGAATCGAGATGGTACCGCGCTCGGATTTCATGGTTGCGGGATGGCCCCTTTGACTGTTTTAACGGTTTTGATTGCGACGACGGTTTTGACTGGCCGGATCGCGCAACGATATTGACGGATTTGGACATCGAAAACCGCGCAAGCTCTGCCTAGGATGTGGACGGGGCCCGCCCTGGCGTTCCCAGCCTGCAACCATAAACCAAACCCGCGTGCACGCCATCACACCATGCAAGTTTCCGACAGCGTCTTCCTGATCACCGGCGGGGCCTCGGGCCTGGGTGCCGCCACCGCCCGCATGGCCCTGGAGGCCGGCGCCCGTGTGGTCATTGCCGACCTGGCCGAACCCCGGGAAGGCACCTTCGCACCATCCGACAAGCTGGTCTACGTCAAGACCAATGTGACCGAAGAAGACAGCGGTCAGGCCGCCGTGCAGAGCGCACTGGACCGCTTCGGCCGCCTGGACGTGCTGGTCAACGCCGCCGGCATCGGTCCGGCCGAGAAGATCTTTGGCAAGAACGGCCCCCACCGTCTGGACTCCTTCACCCGCACCATCGCCGTCAACCTGATCGGCACCTTCAACATGATGCGACTGGCCGTGCCGGCCATGGTGGGCTCGGGCGCCCCTGGTGCCAGCACAGACCCAACCGCTTCGCAGGGCGTGATCATCAACACAGCCTCGGTGGCGGCTTTTGACGGGCAGATCGGCCAGGTGGGCTATGCCGCCTCCAAGGGTGGTGTGGTGGCCATGACCCTGCCTGCCGCCCGCGACCTGGCCCGAGAGCGCATCCGCGTGTTGACCATCGCCCCCGGCATCTTCGAGACGCCCATGCTGCTGGGGCTGCCGCAAGAGGTGCAGGACTCGCTGGGCAAATCGGTACCGCACCCTTCGCGCCTGGGCCGACCGGCCGAGTACGCCGCCATGGTGCGCAGCATGGTCGACAACGAATACCTCAATGGCGAGGTGATCCGCCTGGACGGCAGCATCCGCATGGCGGCCAAGTGAGTCACGGTGAATGGACATGAGCAACCTTGACACCCTGCTGAGCGAAGACCAACGCCTGGTGCGCGACGCGGCCCGCACCTTCGCACAGGGTCAACTCGCCCCGCATGCTGCGCAATGGGACCAGGACGGCCGTCTTCCCGACACCGTGGTGCGGCAGATGGGCGAGCTGGGCCTCTTGGGCATGCTGGTGCCACCTGAGCTGGGCGGCACGCGCACCGATGACCTGAGCTACGCTCTGGCGCTGGAAGAAGTGGCCGCGGGCTGCGCGTCCTGCGCCACCTTGATGAGCGTGCACAACTCGGTGGGCTGCGTGCCCATCCTCAAGTTCGGCACGCCCGCGCAGCAGGCGCAATGGCTGCCCAGGCTGGCCACCGGTGAGGTCATCGGCGCCTTCTGCCTGACCGAACCGCAAGCCGGCTCTGAAGCCGACGCCCTGAAGACCCGCGCCGTGCTCGATGGCGAAGGGCCCAATGCCAACTGGGTGCTGAGTGGTGCCAAGCAGTTCACCACCAATGGCGAGCGCGCCGGCATGGCCATCGTGTTCGCGGTAACCGACCCGGAGCTGGGCAAGAAGGGCCTGTCTGCCTTCATCGTGGACACGGGCACACCGGGTTTCACGGTGGCGCGCAAAGAGAACAAGATGGGCATCCGCGCCTCGGACACCTGCGCCATCACCCTGGACAACTGCCGCGTGCCGGCCGCCAGCATGCTGGGCCAGCGCGGCGAGGGCCTGAAGATCGCGCTGTCCAACCTGGAGGGCGGGCGCATCGGCATCGCCGCGCAGGCCGTGGGCATTGCCCGTGCCGCACTGGAAGCCGCCAAGGCTTATGCGGCCGAGCGCGTGCAGTTCGGCAAGCCCATCGAGCAGCACCAGGCGATTGCGCACATGCTGGCCGACATGCACACGCGCTTGAACGCCGCGCGCCTGCTCGTGCACCACGCGGCACGTTTGCGCACGGCAGGCGTGCCTTGCATCTCCGAGGCCTCGCAGGCCAAGCTGTTTGCATCCGAGACGGCCGAGTGGGTCTGCTCCAAGGCCGTTCAGATCCATGGTGGCTATGGCTTCCTGGAGGACTACCCCGTGGCCCGCCACTACCGCGACGCCCGCATCACCCAGATCTACGAAGGCACCAGCGAGATCCAGAAGATCGTGATCGCGCGCCACCTATGAAGTGCCCCAGCCACATCGCGAAACATACCGAGGAAGACACCATGAGCACCACACCGGGCCTTTACGACACAACCCACGGCACCCCCACCGTGCGCCTGCTGATCAACGGCGAGTTCATCGATTCACTGGCCAGCGAGTACAGCCTGGTCATCAACCCCGCCACGCAGGAGGTGCTGGCACGCGTGCCCTGCAGCACCCCGGCCGAGGTTGACGCCGCCGTGGCCGCCGCGCAAGCGGCCTTCAAGACCTGGAAGACCACACCGATCGCCGCGCGCATGCGCATCATGCTGCGCTTTCAGGCCCTGATCCGCGAGCACCTGCCGCGCATCGCCGCGGTGCTCACGCATGAGCAGGGCAAGACCCTGGCCGACGCCGAGGGCGACATCATCCGCGGCCTGGAGGTGGTGGAGCACGCCTGCTCGGTGGGCACGCTGCAACTGGGCGAATTCGCCGAGAACGTGGCCGGTGGCGTGGACACCTACACGCTGCGCCAGCCCATCGGCGTGTGCGCGGGCATCACGCCCTTCAACTTCCCCGCCATGATCCCGCTGTGGATGTTCCCCATGGCCATCGTGTGCGGCAACACCTTCGTGCTCAAGCCCTCCGAGCAGGATCCGATGTCGACCATGGAGCTGGTGGCGCTGGCCGTGCAGGCCGGTGTGCCACCGGGCGTGCTCAACGTCGTGCATGGCGGCAAGGACGTGGTGGATGCGCTGTGCACGCATCCTTCGATCGTGGCGGTGTCCTTCGTGGGTTCCACCAAGGTGGGCACGCATGTCTACGAGCTGGCCAGCCGCCATGGCAAACGCGTGCAGTCGATGATGGGCGCCAAGAACCACGCTGTCATCCTGCCGGACGCCAACAAGGAGCAGTCGCTCAACGCGCTGGTGGGCGCGGCCTTCGGGGCGGCAGGGCAGCGCTGCATGGCCACCTCGGTGGCCGTGTTCGTGGGCGCGGCCAAGGACTGGCTGCCCGATGTCGTCTCGCGTGCCAAGCTGCTCAAGGTCAATGCCGGCGTGCAGCCCGGCACCGATGTGGGCCCGGTGATCTCGCAGCGCGCCAAGGCCCGCATCGAAAGCCTGATCGCCCATGGCGCCGAGGAAGGCGCCGATCTGCTGCTCGATGGGCGAGGCGTGGTCGTGCCTGGTTATGAGCGCGGCAACTTCGTCGGCCCCACCGTGATCGGCGGCGTGAAGACGCACATGCAGGTCTACACGCAGGAGATCTTCGGGCCCGTGCTGGTCACCCTGAACGTGGACACGCTGGATGACGCCATCGCCCTGGTCAACGCCAACCCCTTTGGCAATGGCGTGGGCCTGTTCACGCAAAGCGGGGCGGCGGCGCGCAAGTTCCAAAGCGAGATCGACGTGGGCCAGGTCGGCATCAATGTGCCCATTCCCGTGCCCGTGCCCTTCTTCAGCTTCACGGGCTCGCGTGGCTCCAAGCTGGGCGATCTGGGCCCCTATGGCAAGCAGGTCGTGCAGTTCTACACCCAGACCAAGACCGTGACGGCCCGCTGGTTCGACGACAGCAGCGTCAGCACGGGCGTGAACACCACCATCAGCCTGCGCTGAAAGGAGGCTTGCACATGCGGATCACTTTCATCGGACTGGGCAATATGGGCGCGCCCATGGCCCGCAACCTGATCAAGGCCGGCCATGCCGTGACCGTGTTCGATCTCAACCCGCAAGCCGTCAGCGCCCTGGTGGAAGCCGGCGCCCGCGCAGCCGGCTCGCCCGCCGAGGCCGCCCGCGAAGCCGAGTTCGTGGTGACCATGCTGCCGGCCGCCGCCCATGTGGAAGCGGTGCTCACCGGCCTGCAAGGCGTGCTCAACGGTGTCCCCAAAGGCGTGCCCATCGTCGACAGCAGCACCATTGACCCGGCCTCCGCGCGCCGCCTGGCCGAGAAGGCCGCGGCGCATGGCAACCCCTTTGCCGATGCGCCCGTTTCAGGCGGCACGGGCGGCGCAGCGGCTGGCACGCTCACCTTCATGGTCGGTGCGGATGAGGCGCTGTTCAAACAGGCACAGCCGGTCTTGCAGGCCATGGGCCAGAACATCGTGCACTGCGGCGGCACGGGCACAGGTCAGGTTGCCAAGATCTGCAACAACCTGCTGCTGGCCATCTCGATGATCGGTGTCTCCGAAGCCATGAGCCTGGGCGCCTCATTGGGCATAGACCCCAAGGTGCTGGCCGGCATCATCAACACGTCCTCGGGCCGATGCTGGAGCGCCGACACCTACAACCCCTATCCCGGCATCATCGAGACGGCCCCGGCCTCACGCGGCTACACGGGCGGCTTCGGCGTCGACCTCATGCTCAAGGACCTGGGCCTGGCCATCGATGCGGCCAAGGGTGCTCACCAGCCGCTGATGCTCGGTGCCGTGGCGCAGCAGCTCTACCAGATGTGGAGCCAGCAGGGCCAGGGCAAGCTGGACTTCTCGTCCATCATCCAGCTCTACCAGCAGCCTCACTGAGGTCGCTTCTTGGGCAACCAGGCCATCTCCATGTAGCCGGTGATGGGCGTCTGGCCCTGGGCATCGTCGATGGTGATGGGCACCTTCAGGCTGCCCTTGGGCTCGGTGCAGATGGCACGCGCCTCTTCGGGCGTGAGCGTGGCCGTGGCCTGGATGGCGCCACGGTTTGGCTTGCGCAGCTCCACATGGATGGTCTTGACCACGACGATGGCACTGTCGGGCACATGCTGGCCCACCAGCAGCCCGCTGGCGTACTCGGCCGCCAGGGTGGCCGCCACGGCATGGATGCCGCCCACGTGGTTGCGCACACGGCGCTTGAGCGCGATGCCCACGGTCACCTTGTTGGGGCCGAGCGCCAGGATGCGGCAGCGGTTGGTGCGGAAGTAGGGTGTGTACAGGCCAAAGCCGAGGGCGACCAAGCGCAGGCGCAGGCCTTCGGGCCAACCGGCCAGGCGTGACAGCAGGCGGGCAAAGCGGTTGGGTGACGGTGATGCAGTGCGTTCCATGGTCATGGCGTGATCGTCCTTGCTCGGTCACTGCACCGTCTTGACCAGTTGCCCCGGCTTGGGCTGGGGCCCATCGCCATAAGCGCCGTTGAGCAGCTTGAGCCGGGTCTCCTTGTTGTCCAGCAAGGCCGTGCTGCGGGCCATCTCGGCAAAGCCACCACGCGGGTAGCTCACGGTGTGGATGACCCAGGGCTTGGCGGCCGCGCGGTCAGCCGCCGTCATGGCCCTGAATGAAGACTCGGCCTCGCGCATGAGCGCTTCGTTGCGCTGCAGGGCCGCCGCATCCTTGGCGGCGTACTGCATCAGGTAGAGGTGCTTGCCCGGCCCCTTGGCCACCGTCACGATCACGTTCTTGTTCTGCCCCTGGCTGTTGCTCACCACGCCGACAAAGTGCGTGGCCCCCAAGCCATTGAGGCTGCGTTGCTCATAGCGCCCGTCGCTGGGCTTGAGCACATTGCGGATCACGTCCTCGGGTGTGTCGCCAGCCTGCTCAGGCACCAGGCGCACGATCAAGCCCGCGTCACCTGCACCATTGACCAGGGTGATGGCCTCGGCGGTGTTCTGGATGCGCCAGCCTGCGGGCGCCGTCAGGGCGATTCCCAGGCCCTCATGGTAGAAGCCCTGGCCTCGCGTGAGGCCTTGCTCGCGGCTCTCACCGAAGCTCATGCCATCCACGGTTTGCAGGTAGCGCGGGCGCTGGTCATCGCCATACTGGCCCGAGTAGGTCGCGGCGATGTCGGTGATGTCGGCCAGGCGCTTGTCATTGCTGGGGTGCGAGGCCAGCCAGTTGGGGCCGGACGGTGCGGGCTTGCCTTCGGCCTTGGCCTGGTCTGCCGCAAAGCGCTCCTGGTTCTTGAGCACCTTGATCACGTTCACCATGTTCTGTGGGTTGTAGTGGTTGCGCGCCAGGTACTCGGCACCCAGGCCATCGGCCTGTGACTCCTGCTCGCGGCTGTAGGACGCGATGTAGCCCGCGGCGGCCGACTGCGACACCTGGCTGGCCATGTCGGTGGCGCGGCTCACGCCATGCGCCTCCAGCACCGCGCCCAACACCGTGGCGGCCAGCACGCCCAGGCCGGCCGTTTGCTGCCGCGTGGCGCGCTGCGCGCCATGGCGGGCGCACACGTGGCCGATCTCGTGACCGAGCACGCCGGCCAGCTCGGCCTCGCTGTCCAGGTAGGCCATGATGCCGCGCGTGATGTAGACATAGCCACCGGGCAGGGCGAAGGCATTGATCTCGGTGCTGTCGAGCACGGTGAAGGTCCAGGTCAGGTTGGGGCGGTGCGATTGCGACGCGAGCTTTTGCCCCACCTCGTTGACATAGGCCTGCACCTTGGGGTTGTTGTAGACCCCGTACTCCTTGATCACCTGCTCGTGCTGCTTGCGGCCGGTGTCGATCTCGGCCGATTCGTCCATGGCCGAGTACTCGGTCTCGCCAGTGACCGGGTTGACCACGGGCGTGCCGCAAGCCGTGAGCAGGCTGGCTGCAGACACCATGGGTAGCAGCAGGGAAAGAAGGTGACGACGCATGCGCATTTGCAAAGGTCCTTTTGACTGTATTGACAGGGCTTCAGTGGGATGCAGGCTGGCCTTGCTGCTCGCACCAACGCGTCCACATGCCTCTGAAAGCCGCCTCCAGGTGCCGCGCGAAGCGCTCGCCATCGAACACCGGTGAAGCCTGCACCTGCTGACGCAAGCCCGCGCGCAGGGCCGCCAGCGCAGGCAGGTCGGCAGACAGGCGCACGGCCCTGGCCACGTAGTCATCGGCATCGCCGGCGACCCAGTCGGGCAGACCGGCGTTCATCATCAGGCCCACGCCTTGCCGTGCCACCAGGCGGTCGCCATCCAGCGTCAGCACAGGCACACCCATCCACAGGCTTTCGGCTGGTGGTGCCACCAGTGAAAGGGAAAGGGTCCAGGCCGATGTCCACCTGTCCGTAGGCAGCCAGGTAGTCCGCACGGGGCGAGCGCCCTTCGAGCGTGATCCTGCCCGCCTCGATGCCCTCGGTGTCGAAACGCGACAGCAGCTTGGCCTTCACCGAAGCCTCTCCCAGCTGCTTGGCCTTGAGCATGAGCCGGCTGCCTGGTACGGCGATCAGCACGCGGGCCCATAGCGCCACCACCTCGTCGTTGAGTTTGGTGATGTTGTTGAAGCAGCCAAAGGTGACATGGCCTTGTTGCAGGCCCGGCAAGCCCGACACGGGCACATTCACATCAGGCGGTGTGAAGCACATGCGTGTGTCGGGCAGACGCCAGATGCGCTCGGTAAAGTGGGCCTCGTGGGCCTCGGGGACCGTCCAGGGGTCGGCGATGAGGTAGTCGATGGCGGCCACGCCCGTGGTTGCGAAGTAGCCCAGCCAGGTGGCCTGCACAGGCGCGGGTTTGAGCGCGAACATCGGCAGGCGGTTGTAAGCCGTGTGGCCCGAGAGATCGACCAGGATGTCGATGCCGTCGGCGCGGATGCGCTCGGCCAGCGCCTGGTCGCCCAAGCCGGCGGCGGCGCACCAGGTGTCGCAACAGGCCTGGATGCGATCGCTCAACGCGTCGCGGCGCGACTGCGTCGCATAGGCGTGCAGGCTCAAACGCCCCTTGGCCTGGCTCGACAGGGCCTTGAGAACGCCTTCGATGAAGAAGCCCACCGGGTGCTGATTCAGGTCCCCCGAGACCAGGCCGATGCGCAGGGGGTGCAGGGCATCAGGCGTATTGGGCCACGCCCTGAAAGGCTGCGCGCGACTGGCCACGCGCTCGCCATAGGCCTTGGCCTCGTCAAGCAGGGCCTGGGGCTGCTGGCCGGCCACGTAGTTCAGTGCGAACAGCAGGTTGCTGGCCGCCTCGTGGTAGTCGGGCTTGAGCCTGAGCGCCTCGCGGCAATGCGCCACGGTCTCGTCGAGCCGGCCCAGGTCCTTGAGCAGGTTGCCCAGGTTGTTGTGGCCTGCGGGATCGTCGGGCTTGAGTTCGATCATCCGCTCGAAGCTCACCACGGCCTCGTCATAGCGGCCCAGGTCTTTCAAGGCGATGCCCAGATTGCAATGCGCGCCCAGGAGCCGGGGTTGCAGCTTCAAGGCCTGCCGATAGCTGGCCACGGCCTCTTCGAGCTGCCCCAGGTCGGCCAGGGCCATGCCCAGGTTGTAGTGAGCCTCGGCGAAATCCGGCTTGAGGGCGATGGCCTTGCGGTTGCTGGCCGTGGCCTCGGTCGCGCGCCCCAAGTCCTTGAGCACGATGCCCAGGTTGTAATGCGCCAGCACATGGTCGGGCTTGAGCCTGATCGCCATCTGGTGACTGGCCACGGCCTCTTCGAGTCGCCCCAAGGCGCGGTACATATTGCCCAGGTTGGTGTGGCCTTCTGCGTCGCCGGGCATCAGCGCCACCGTCTTTTGCAGGGCTTGCAGGCCGTCCTTGCCTTGCGCCAGCAGCACGGTGCCCAGGATCTTCCAGGCGAAGGGGGCGGTCGGGTACAGGTCCACCAGCAGGCGAGCACGCAGCTCGACCTCGGCATGGCGGCCTGCATTGAAGAGCGACACCAGCTGCAGGGCCTCTTCGCGGGGCAGTTCCTTGGCTTTGCTGACGGCAGGGCGGTTCTTCTTCATGATGGGGCTTTGGTGGGACTGCCCAGATTGTGCGAGAACTTCGGCCTGATCCTTGCGTGTGGCACGACACAGCGACACAGGCACCAGTTCGGCGCACCGCGCCTTGCAACCCAGGAGGCCCCATGCACAGCAAACCCGTTCTGGCTCATGACGACGCCATGGCCATCCTGCAAGCCGCCAAGCTCGAAGCCTTGAAGCAGACTTGGCCGGTGTCCATCGCCGTGTGCGATGACGGCGGGCACCTGCTGGCCTTTGCGCGCCTGGACGGCGCCAATCTGGCCTCCAGCCGGATCGCGCCGGCCAAGGCCCATACCGCCGTGATGATGAAGCGCGAGACCCGCCTGGTGGAAGAAATGATCAATGGCGGGCGCGATGCCTTCCTGTCCGCTCCGGGGCTGGAAGGCATGCTCGAAGGCGGGGTGCCCATCGTGGTCAACGGACAGTGTCTGGGGGCGGTTGGCGTCAGCGGCGTCAAGGCCCCGGAAGACGCCCAGGTGGCGCAGGCCGGCATCGCTGCCTGGCTGGCCGAGATGCGCCCATGAGAAAAGGGGTTTCACGTGGTGGAGAACATGGGGCAACCTAGGGTTGATCCGGCGTCCGTTTGGAAGCCAGACCGGGACCAACCCGGTGGTGACGCCACGCTACGCGCACTAGCCTGTGACTTGTCGAGCACGTCCTGTCGGGGCGTGACAGGAGAGCAGCATGCGTATCGGTCTGTCCATAGCCGCCATCATCGGCTTCATGATCGCGCAAGGCCTGGTGGCCAAACACGTGCAGACCGGCATGGTCCGCGTGTGCAACCCGGACACCAAGGCCTGCCAGTTCGTGCGTCGCTGAACACCTCAGCCAACGCTGGTGTCAGCCGGTGGGTATTTGCGCGCATTGATGAGCATCTTTTCCTGGGCGGTGGCCATCAGGTCCACGCCCAGTGCCGACGACATCTGCACCAGGTAGAGCAGCACGTCGGCCATTTCGTAGGCCACGGCCTGGCGCTGCTCGGCGTCGAGCTGGCGGCTTTGCTCCTCGGTCAGCCACTGGAAGTGCTCCAGCAGTTCACCCGCCTCCACCACCAAAGCCGAGGCCAGGTTCTTGGGCGAATGGAAGGGCCCCCAGTGACGCTCATCGGCAAAGCGCTGCAGGGCCTGCGCGAGCTGCGAAAGATCACGAAATGGCGTGGACATGGAAGATGCCTTTGAAGATGGCGCCGGCGAAACCAGCTTATCGAGCGAGCGGGACAGCCCTGCCTTCGCTAAGTTGATGGCAGGCGTCGTCATGTCGCTGGCGATGCTACCTCACCCACGTGGTCACACCTGATGGAGGCCTTATGTCGCTCGCCCTGCCCAACTGCTTGAACCGCATCCTGGTCCTGGCCTTGTTGTCGCTGGCTTGCACCCAGGCCGCCCTGGCCACGGCCACCAGGTCGAACGACAGCATGCCCACGGCCGCCCAGCATGTACAGGCCTTCGCCGCCGGCGTGGACCTGTGCGACAACGAACGCGTCCAGCAGGCCGTGTCCCTGATCTATGAGCAGGACGACATGCCCACCGCCGCCCAGATCGCCTTGCGCTGCGAGCTGCTGGCGCGCACACAGAAGCACCCCTTCAGCAGGACCGTGGCGGCGCGCATCCAGGCGCTGATCGCCATGCGCACGCGCGACATGGCCGCGCTCAGGCGTGCCGGCGAATCGCTGGTGGCCGAAGCACCGGTACCCGAGTATGTGGCCGACGGCCACATGTTCATCGCCTTTGCCTGCCTGTTCGGTGGTGACCCGCCCTGCGCCCGCACCCACGTAGACCGGGCCAAGGCCATGTTCACACAGCTGCACGTGGACGACGCCTTGGTGCAGCTTCAGCCGCTTGAGCAGACGCTGATGAGGCTCGAAGAACAGGACAACAGCGAAGACCGCTGAAGCCCTGGGCTGGCCTTACTTCTTGTCGGCTTTATCGCCCTTGTCGCTCTTGTCGCCCTTGTCACTTTTCGGCCGACCTGGCTTGAGCGGCTGGAGCTGGGTCAGGCGTGCTTGCAGCTCAGCTAGAGACAAACTCGCCAGCGTCTGCAGACCTGCCCGCAATAGCTCGCTCTTCTTTGCCGGGTGCTGAAAACCCAGGGCGCGCTCCTTGAGCTGGGCGATCAGGACCCAGTCCTCGGCGGGCATGGTGAAGCTGTCGCGCACCAGCTTGATCTTGGTCTTCTCGACCTTGGCTGGCTTGGCCGCCTTGGGTGCAGAAGCAGACGCAGCCTTCACGGCCACGGCCTTTTTGGCTGGTGCCTTCTTGGCTGCCACTTTCTTGGCGGCTACTTTTTGAGCGGCCGCTTTCTTGACCGCGATTTTCTTGGCAACGGGCTTCTTGACTTCGCTTGTCGACATAGGGGTTCACCTCGTAAATCGTATAAACGATTTATACCAAATAAATCTTTGTGCGGGAAGCTGCGGGAGCCCCTAGTCCAGACGGATCACGGTGTCCCCCAGCTGCGGCACACAGCCATCGGCCGGCTCATCCCAGCCGTGATGGACAACGACCTGGTCCTCGGTATGGCAGAAGGCCAGGCGCGCGGCCTGCGGCACAGTGCGGTGCACGAAGGCCTCGATGGATGCGGGCATGCTGATCCGGTAGCGGCGCTGCGCCAGGTCTGATGGCGGATGGTCGTCGTTGTGCACGAAGGGGATGAACAGGCCGGCCCACATCAACCAGCGCGAGCCCACATCGATCACGCTGGGCTCGTAACCTTGCTCGCTCAGCCAGCTCAGGGCGTTGCCGCGCGCATCGTGCGCCAGGCCATCCTGAAGGTCCAGCCGCCCCCAGGCCTGGGCCAATAGCTCCGCCAGCCACTGATTGCAGTTCTGGTAGCGCTCGCTGAAGGCATAGGCGTTGGCGCTGTAACGCGCGCTGAGCACCTGCAAGGCCTGGCGCTTGTCCAGCGCGGCGCGTGCCAGCACATCGGCTTGCTCGCGCGGCAGGAGCACCACCGAGACATAGCCCAGCGACGGGTTGTCCGTGCCCAGCAAAAAGCCCGAGATGCCTTGATCGTAGATGCGCGGCTTGCGTTCGTCGCAGGCGTAGTAGAGCTGGCGAACCGACCAGGGGCCGTTGTCGCTGTCGCGCAGGGCCACGCCGGCATGCGAGTAGCGGATGCCAAAGCGTTGCAGGTTCAGGCCGGAGCGGGCGATCAAGGCCGCCGCGCTGTCGACACGCATCAGCTCCGCCTTGATGATGCCGGCGAAGCGGAACAGCTTGTCCTGCTGCGCCGCGGTGATCTGGGCCTGCCGGTCGCAGAAGTTGAAGCCTTCGGCCTGCGCGCTGGCGGTTGCGCACCACGCCACCGCCAGCAGCGCGGTGTGCCAGCGCACGCGCCAGGCCCGTCTGGTCAAAGCGTCACGGGTCGGGTGGGTAACTCTCGGTACCAGTCGTCGGCCATCACCAGGAAGAAGGTCTGGTGCTCATCGGCCTTGGCAAAGGCCCAGCCATAAGGCCGCCGCCCGACATTGACCACACCGCCCCGACTGATCTGGTGGGTGTCCACCGTCTTTTGCGGCAGCGTCAGGGTGAAGCCGGCCGCCGCATCGCCTTCATGGCCCACGGGCTTGAGCGTGAGCTGGGTCATGCCGGGGCGATCGGCCACCGCCGCCACCTGCATGACCTTGTAATCGCCCTCGGCGACCTTGTGGTCATCGGTGGAGCTGTGGCTGATGGCCTTGAGCGAGTCGGACGCGCTGCCCACGGCAGTACTGATGCTGTCGGAGACCGAGCCCGACAAGGTGGTGTCCGCCAATGCGGCTTGCAGCATGGAGGCGCCCGCCAGCAGGGCCAGTGTCAGGCAGGCGGGGCGCAGCAGGTGCGAAAGGATGAGCTTCATGTGATCCAGGTTGGTGAATCAGGGTGTCTCATTGTCTTTCAAAAGCCGTCCCGGCCGCACATCAGCCAAACTGCGCCAGCACGGCCACCGCCTCGTCTCGCATGAAAGGCCCTTCCACCGCCATGGCCGGGCTGCAGCCCGCCAGCGCGTCGGCACAGCGCATGGGCAAGGAAGGCCCGCCCAGCGCGGCGCCGATGTCTGGCGTGGTGGCCGCATAGACCACCCGGCTGATGCCCGCCCAGAACATCGCCCCCGCGCACATGGCACAGGGCTCGCCGCTGGCATACACCGTGGCGCCCACCGTGCTGTGCTCACCCAAGGCTTGGCGGGCTTCGCGCACCAGCACCAGCTCGGCGTGGGCCGTGCAGTCGGCACCGGTGCGCTGCTTGTTGAGCGCCACCCACAGGAGCTGGCCGTCCTTCACCAGGCTGGCGCCAAAGGGCATGTCGCCCGCGGCCAGGGCCTGGCGCGATGCCTCGATGGCCGCCCGCATATAAGGTGCTTCGTGTTGTTCGCTCATGGTCAGATCTCGTCGATGGTCGTGCTGCGCGGCGTGTCGCTGCCCGGCTCGTCCATGGCGAAGCGGTCGCGCGTGCGCACGTAGAAACTGGCGCCAAACCGCGCCACGGGGAAGTAATCCTGCAGGCGCACCCGCCAGGTCTGCGTGTCGACCAGCCCCTGACGCACCCTCAGCCACTGCACGCGCCCGAAGAACACATGCCGGCTTTCGTTGTGAAGGTGCTCATGCAAGACGCATTCGAAGGCCACCGGCGCACCATCGATGCAAGGCGGCAGCACCGTATGCGAAGGCAGCGTCTGGAGCCCCAGCAGGTCGAGTTCGCTGACGCCTTCCGGGCTCTCCACGGCACAAGCATGCATGGCCTCGGCCAGGCCTTCGTCGGGCATGTGCACCACGAACTGCCCATTGGCCAGGATGTTGGCTGCCGTGTCCTTGAGGCGGCCTTGCCCGTTGTGGTGGTTGACACTGATCATCACCAACGGCGGGTCTTCGCCCACCATGTTGAACATCGAAAACGGCGCCGCGTTGACCACGCCCTGCGGATTGACCGTGGTCACCCAGGCAATGGGGCGCGGCACGATGAGACTGGCCATTAGCTTGTAGCGTTGGTAGGCCGTCAAGGCACCGAAATCGATGTCCTGCACGGGCTTCATGCTTACATCGCTCATATCATGTCGGCAGCTTGCCGTCCACGCCTTCGATGTACCACTTCATGGACCACAGCTCGCCGTCGCTGATGTTCTGCCCGGCGGGCACCTTGATCGCACCAGCCTGGTCTTTGACGGGGCCCGCGAACGGGAAGAAGCGCCCCGCCAGGATCTCGGCCTTGCGCTCGTTGTACTGCTTGGCCGCATCGGCCGGCACGGCCGCATTGAGAGGCGGCAACTCGATCATGCCCTCCTTCATGCCCCACTTGGTGTCCTCGGCCTTCCATTGCCCGGCCAGGGCCTGGCCCACTTTGTGGACGTAGTACACGCCCCAGTTCACGGTGTTGGCGGTGAGTTGCGCCTTTGGGCCGTAGCTGCTCATGTCGGAGTCCTGGCCGAAGGCATACAGGCCCTTGCTCTGCGCCAGTTGCACGATGGCCGGCGAATCGGTGTTCTGGTAGAGCACATCGCATTGCTGTCCCGTCAAGGCCAAGGCCGCATCGCGCTCGCGAGCCGGGTCATACCAGCTGTTGATCCAGACCACCTTGGTCGCGATCTGGGGGTTGACGCTGCGCGCACCATGCGTGAAGGCATTGATGTTGCGCAGCACCTCGGGAATGGGGAAGGACGCCACGAAGCCCAGCTTGTTGCTCTTGCTCATGCGCCCGGCCAGCATGCCGCACAGGAAGGCACCTTCGTAAAAGCGCGTCTGGTAGATGCCCACGTTCTTGGCCATCTTGTAGCCGGTGGCGTGCTCGAAGATGACATCGGGGTTGTCGCGCGCGACCTTGAGCGTGGGTTCCATGAAGCCAAACGAGGTCGTGAAGATCATCTTGCAGCCGTCGGCCACGAGCTGGCGGATCACACGCTCGGCATCGGTGGACTCGGGCACGTTCTCCACAAAGACAGTCTGCACCTTGGCACCATAGGTTTTCTCGACCAGCTTTCTGCCCAGGTCATGCTGGTAGGTCCAGCCCACACCGGAGACGGGCCCCGAGTAGACGAAGCCGATCTTCAAGGGCGCGGCGGCCTGTGCAGATCGGGGCACCAACGCGGTGCTCAAAGCGGTCCCGAAAGGGGCGGCTGTACCCAGGGCGGCGGCTTTCAGCCATTGACGACGTTTCATGAGGGGCTCCTGCAAAACGAGAGGGACAAGACACACGGCATCACGTATCCAATATGATCAAATCATGTATACGTGATTTTTGGTGTTTGCATGCAATTGCTGTGCCTGCGTGTATTCACTCTTTCGGTGCAAACCGGGCCTCGCCGGTTTTTGCGGGCACAATGCTTCGTCGCTGCTCCCGCTCGTTCCCACCCTTCCCGCCACGGCTGTTGTCACGCATGCGTTTGTCTCAGAAGGCCGATGTGGCCTACCTGGCCCTGCGCCAGGCCATCATCGAACAAGCCCTCACGCCCGGCACCAAATTGCCGGAAGACCCGCTGGCCGAGCAGTTCCAGATCAGCCGCACCCTGGTGCGCGCCGCCCTGGCAAGGCTGGCCTCCGAAGGCCTGATCGAGATGGGCAACAAGCGCACGGCCACCGTGGCCCAGCCCAGCCTGGAAGAGGCGCGGGCCGTGTTCGAGGTGCGCCGCTGCCTGGAGGCCGAAGTGGTGCGGCTGGTGTGCGAGCGCTGGCAGCCCGCCTGGCGTGCCACCTTGAATGCCCACGTCAAGGAGGAGCAGGCAGCGGCTTCGGCAGGGCAGGCCAATGTGTCGATCCGGCTTGCCGGCGAGTTCCACGTGCTGTTGGCCGACATGGCCGGCAACCCTTTGCTGGCGCGCTACCTGGCCGAGGTCGCCACGCGCTGCTCGCTCATCCTCGCCGTCTATGGGCGCCCGCATTCATCGGACTGCGCCGTCAACGAGCACCGAGCCCTGATCGAGGCCCTGGCGCGCAAGGACGCCAAGCAGGCCATCAAGCTGATGGCCGAGCACCTCGAAGGCATCGAGCGGCGCGCCTTGCTGACGCGCATCGTGCACAGCGATCAGGACCTGGGCAGCATCCTGTCGCAGTACGCCAGGACGGTGGGCGGCGCGACATAGTGCCGCCTCGGCTCTTCAGAGCAGACGCGCATCCGGCAGCTCGGTGAGCTTGGCCTTGAGCGGCGCATAGGTGCTGTGCGCGGTGCACAGCACCACATGCATGGGCCAAGGCTCACGGGCAAAGCGCTGCACGATGGCTGCGTGCTGTCTGCGCAGGCGCGCCATCCAGGTGAGCTCCAGCATCACCACATAGCTGGACTCAGGCGGCGCGGAAGGCATCACGCGGCGCGCGATGTAGGCGCGCTTCACGCCCTGGCCCACCTTGCGCACGATCCGCACGGCTTCACGACGCTGGTCTCCCGTGAGCGCTGCCGGATTGGCCACAGGGTGGTGCACGCTGAGTTGGGACATCTCCTGCGCCTGGCGTCTTTCCAGTTCATCACGCGCACGCCAGCGCTCGGCGTAGGTCTGCGCGCGCTGGCCATCACCGACGCGTTGCAGGAAGGCATAGGCCGCCTCACAAGCTGGCTTCGCGGCCGTCGCGTCCAGGGCCATCACACGCTCAAGCATGGCCAGGCCGGCCTCGTCGTCCCTGCCCAACCGCGTGGTGGCTTCGACGTACAAACCCAATGCATGGTCTACATGGCGCGCGTTGAAGTCCTGCAGCTGGGCCAGATGGTCTTCTGCCATGTCGGGCTCAAGCTGTATGCGCAAGCGAATCAGCTCCAGTTCCTGATCCGCACTCAGACTGGACATGGCCTTCAGCTCGGCCAGCCGCTCGCGTTGTGCCCCGATCGCCTTGTGACGCTCTTCCCAGGGTTTGGCCACATTCTGGAGCCACTCCTGCTGGACGAGGTCACGCAGGCGAGCCAGATCCGCACCCAGCCAGGTCTGCGCGGCGCTGGTGCCTCCCAGGGGCTCGGGCAGCTCGGTCAAACCTGGCTCGCCAGAGACAAGGGCTTGCAGGCGCTGCGTCAGGGCAGGATGGGTATCGGCCAGGTCGGTGCGCCTGTCCAGCGCCACCTGCAGCCACGACTGCGCCGCATCGGCGTCACCCACGGCGCCGTCTTGGGCCTGCTCGGCCCAACGCAGCGCCACATCCCGTGGCGGTTGAGGCTGCTCGCCAATGCCCTTGAACACTGCGCCCATGAAACGCTCATAGCTGGCCGAGGCCAGATTGACCCGCTTGAGCGCGCTGGCTGCGACCTGCGCGCCCACCAGCTCTGCCGAAGCCGCATCGGCCTGGTATTCGTTGGCACGAGCCAGCACAAAGGTATAGGCATTGAAGTACGGTGCGTACCAACCTACCAGCTTTTGCAGGGGGCGACTGGCCGCTCCCTGCCACTGTTCGGTCAGGGACTGGATGGTGCCCCAGGTGGAACGCAGGCGGTAGACATAGGCACCAAAACGCGAGTGCGAGCCGGCCAGATGCCCGTATTCATGCGCCACCACGGCCAGCGCCTCCTCAGGTGACAGGCTCTCCAGCAATGGCAGCCCCAGGATCAGGTAGTTGCGTGGCCAGCCGATCAGCCCGAAGAGCGGTCGCTGCATCACGGCCGCATTGACTTCGTGGGTGATCAGCACGTGGTGAAAGCGGGGGCCCTTCATGCGCCGGCGCATCTCATCCATCGCGGCAAACAAGGCCGGGGCCTGTGCTCGCAGGATTTCATGCCCCTTGGGCGCTGGCAAGCGGGTGAACAGTGCCGACATCGACGATTTGATCAGCACCCACAGCGGCCACGCCAGGACCAGCAGCAGCTTGCCCAGTTTCAGAACCACGATGGCCGCCTTGAACCCCGTGAGCGCCAATGCCAATGCTGCACCAGCCAACACCAGGATGCCCATGCTGGCCATGCCCAGCACCACGGCGAGCACGCCAAAACCAAACAGGGCCAACATCGCCACCCTGAATTGATACAGCCTGGGTGAGGCCGCACTGTCGCGCTCGATGCGCGCAACCATCTGCTCAAACTTTGTCTTGTCCATTTTGGATCTCCCTGACGGCCTTCAGCATATCAGGGGACAAAGTCAACTGGGCGGACCTCCGGGCAAGCCCCGCCCAGACACCATCGGGTATTCAGACAGTCTGGCTGGCGACGCCGATAGCAGGGTCACTCACGCTGGGCCGGCCCGTTTCCACGCGACCAGCCAGGCGATGCAGGAAGCCCGACTGCCCGTCCACAGTGACGGCCACGTCGTACCAGCCCAGGCTGTCCTTGAGCGACCAGTTCAGCTCGGCATCCGCACCAGGGCTGAGCTTGACCTTGCGTGCGCCATGGCTGGCACCGCCCGGCGCATACGCATTGCGCGACACACTCAGGCTCAAGGTGACCTTGCCGCCATTACGCAGCTTCACCTGCAAAGCGCCCTCCCTGCTTTGCTCGCAAACGATATCCAGGCCATCGACGCTGCCCTTGAAGTGGCGATAGAAGCCGCCCGGGCCCGCCACGATCAGATCGAGGCCCTCGGCCTGGGCGCCGCTCAGCGACCACTCGTCATGCAGCTGCTTGCCGGCTTCCACGGTGTAGGTGCGCGGCGCATTGGCGCTGCCAACCGCAGTGACCTGGAAGACCGCACCAGCCTGGCCCTGGTTCTTGAAGTCGATGCGACGCACGGCCTTGGCCGAATCCACCCGTGAAGCCGCGTCCAGCGCATAGGGCAGGGCACGCGACCAGCGCAGGCCAGCCTCCTGCTTGGGCAGCGCCTGCTGGGCTGGCGGCACCGGCAGATAGCTGTCGTGGCGCAGCGCATCGGTCGGCTTGTAGCCCGTGGTGGTGGGCAGCGGCGGCAGCTTGGCGTTGGGGTTCGCGAAGTTGAAGGCCGAGGTCAGGTCACCGCACACCGCGCGGCGCCAAGCCGTGATGTTGGACTCGATCAGCTGCGGGTGTTCGTGGGCGAAGCGCTGCTCGATGAAGCGAATCAGCGAGGTGTGGTCAAACACTTGCGAGCACACCCAGCCGCCGCGCGACCATGGCGACACCACAATCATGGGCACGCGCTGCCCCAGACCATAGGGGCCGGCCGCGTACTTGGCACTGCCCTTGAAGAGCTCGCCGCTCACGTCCACCGTGGACAAGCCATTGGCGCTTGAGGTGGGTGGGCAAGGCGGCACCACGTGGTCATAGAAGCCGTCGTTCTCGTCGTAGGTGATGAACAGTGCCGTCTGGCTCCACAGCTTCTCGTCGGCCGTCAGGATCTCCAGGACCTTGGAGATGTACCAGGCGCCATAGTTGGCCGGCCAGTTGGGGTGCTCGGAATAAGCTTCCGGCGCGACGATCCACGAGATCTGCGGCAAGGTGCCCTGGCTCACGTCCTGCTGGAGGACGTCGAAGAAGCTCTGGTTGGGGTTCTGGGCCACATTGGTACCGGTGCGGGCGCGCTCATACAGCGGCGTGCCGGGCGCAGCGTTCTGGTACTGCTTGAAGTACAGCAGCGAGTTGTCGCCGTAGTTGCCGATGTAGGGGTCATCCGTCCAGCCCCAGTAGCCATCGGCTGTCAGGCCCGTGCCCACGTCCTGGTAGATCTTCCAGGAGATGCCGGCCTTCTCCAGGCGCTCAGGGTAGGTCGACCAGCCATAGCCGGCCTCGGCGTTGTCCACCACCGGGCCATCGCCCTGGCCATCGTTGCCCACCCAGCCTGTCCACATGTGGTAGCGGTTGGGGTCCGTGGGGCCCATGAGCGAGCAGTGGTAGGCATCGCACACCGTGAAGGCATCGGCCAGCGCGAAGTGATATGGGATGTCCTGGCGGGCAAAGCTGGCCATGCTGTGGGCGCCCTTGGCCGCGATCCACTGGTTATAGCGGCCCTCGTTCCAGGCCTGGTGCGAGCTGCCCCAGTCGTGCGGCGTGCCTGCCATGAACTGCAGGCCCAGATTGGGCGCATCAGGGTGGAAGGGCAGCAGCACACCGCCCTTGCCATCGGGCTGATACCAGACCGGCTTGCCATCGGGCATCAGTGCAGGGCGAGGGTCGCCAAAGCCGCGCACACCCTTGAGTGTGCCGAAGTAGTGATCGAAGGAGCGGTTCTCCTGCATCAGGATCACGATGTGCTTGACATCGCGGATCGAGCCGGTTTCGCAGTGCGCCGGAATGGCCATGGCCTTCTGGACGCTGGCAGGCAACACATTGGCCGCCACCGCGCCCGCAGAAGCAGCAGAGAGACGGAGAAACTGACGACGATCTTTGGTGTCCATGGTGAGCGACCTCCGTTGCAACATCAGGAATGAATCAGCTCAGCGTAGGCCCCTCGCGTGACGGACGCATGACATGCCAGTGGTCAATCGGCGAGGTTTACAGATCTACACAAAGCCATGCTGCACGGCTTGATTGCTTTTTTGATTGATTGTTCTAGAATGAGAATTCAAAAATGAATTGTCGAAGCTGACCGACCATGGCCCGCCCCAAGAACTACGATGAAGACGCGGTGTTGAGCGCCGCCATGCACGCCTTTCGCCGGCACGGCTATGGTCCCTTGTCGATCAAGCAGCTGGAAGACAGCACGGGCCTGAAGGCTGGCAGCATCTACAACAGCTTTGGCGACAAGGCCGGCTTGTTCGAAGCGGCGCTGGCGCACTACAACGACAAGGTCGTGCAGGGCCGCATCGACACCCATCTCCCGCCTGGAAAGGGTGTGCCCGGGCTGCAGGCCCTGTTCCTGTCGTTGCTGAAAGAGCCCGACGGCGGGCGCCACGGCTGCCTGTTGACCAACACGGCCATCGAGTTCGGCGGCGCCGTGCGAGACGAGGCGCCAGGGCGGGCACATCTGCAAGCGGGGCTGGAGCGCCTGCGCAAGGCCTTCGCACGCGTCTTGAGCGAAGCCAGGGCCGCGGGTGACTTGCCGCCCGGCATCGACATCCCGACCACCGCGCTGCAGCTGCTGACCCTGTACCAGGGCATCCTGGTGCTGGTGCGCTCTGCCTCGGTCGATGACCGCAGTCTCAGGCGCTTGATCGGGGCCGAATTCCGCCCCTTGCAGGGCATTCACACCCAGAAGAACATGCCATGACTGTTCACACGCTCTGGGCGCACTATGGCCGCCTTTCAGGCCAATGTGCCGCCCTGAGCGGCCGCTTCAGTGCACAGCCGGCACCCGGATCGGCCCCGGGCGGCAATTGCCCTTGACACCGGCCCCACAGGCCTGGGCTTGCAGCGACTTGCTCAGGCACACCCGCACCTCCGACAACTCGGGCCCACTGCACACCACAGCGAGCGCCGTGGCCGGCATGCCAGGGTTGGCTTGCACCACGGCCGAGGCAATGTCCTGGGCCGTCATCTGAAGGGTGTGGGTCGGGGCGTCCATCGATGCGGGCACGTGCACACTGGCATGCGCCTTGTCCGCCGTCTTGAAGTAGTCCAGCGCGCTCATGCCCGAGCAGGTGCCATGCTTGCCCCATTCATGGCTGATCAGGTTGGCGCTGGGAAAGACCTGCTGCCCCTCGGCGATGGCCTCGGGCGTCAGGTGCTCTGGTGTTGCGCAGTCCTGCGGGTAACCGCCCCGCGCATACTGTGGCCACAGGCCATGCAGCACGAAGCCAAAGCCCTTGCCACCGCACTGCGCCGTGTCCGAAGGGTGCGTGAGGCAGTAGGTGGGCGACCACGACAAGCTCATCACGTAGTAGTCGAACTGGCCCGCCACATCGTGCGAGCCACCGCCCGCTTGACCCGTTGGATGACCTTGATGGCCATGACCGTGGTGCCTGGCCATGGCCGGCAAAGCCGCAGTGGACACAAGGACGACCAGACTGATGCAGCGCAATGCATGGTTCATGAAAAACTCCTCTGCTTGAATGTGCCCGCAGTGTCTGCCCAAGCCGCCGACCTTACAAGCAAACGGGCCCCCAAGTATTAGGGATCAGGGTGGCGGATACGCCGCACCACGCTGGGCGCCACGCCGAACCAGCGCTTGAAGGCCTGCGAGAAGCCCGAGAGATCGCCAAAGCCCATCTGCTCGGCAATGTCGGTCAGGCTCAGGCTTTCGTCGGCCAGCAGCTCGCGCGCTCTTTGCCCGCGCGACTCCGCCAGCATCTCCCGAAAGCCCGTCTGCTCTTCCTGAAGACGCCGCTTGAGCGTGCGCTCGCTCAGGTGCAACATGCGCGCCACCTGAGCCAGATCAGGTGCGGCATCCAGCGGCGCAGCAGCCAGGTACTGGCGCACCAGCTCGACCGTGCCCAGGCGCGCGCGCCGGCGTTCCATCAACTGCGCGCACGCCTGTTCGCACATGGCCACGGTCACCGGGTTGGCCTGCGGCAGGCGTTGCGCGAGCAGGCGGCTGTCGAACGCCAGGGTGTTGGCCGCAGCGCCATACTGCGGACGCAAGCCCGAGACTGCCGTCAGGCGCGCCAGCATGTCGGGAGCGGGCCATTGCCTTTCCCTGAGCGTGAAGCGGCTTAGCTCATGGCCTGTGCCGACCGTCTCGCGCATGAGGCGCGCGGCCGCCGCCATGTCACGCTCGATGAGAAAGCGCCGCACCCGCTGCTCGACCTCGGGCTCGCCAAAGCTCAGCACACACTGCTGCGCGTCCTGCTGGCATGAGATCAGCGAAAACGCAAAAGTCAAAGGGATGAAACGCAGCGCCAAGGCCAGGGCATCGCCCACAGTGGCACTGCTGACCAGGCCAAAGCCCCACATGCCATAAGTCGAGAAGCTGTAGCGCAGCCCCACCTCCAGGCCCACGCCGGGCTCGTACTGCAAGGCCTTGAGCAGGTTGCCGATGAGCTTGAGCTCCTGCGTGGCCGTGATCTGCACCTCGGGGTCATCGAGCTGAGGCTGTGACAAGCGCGTGCCGGCCAGCAGCCGCGCCAGAGGCACGCCCCGTTCCAGGCCAAAGTCGACCAACAGCCTCGCGCTGGCCGCGCCGCGTGTGAAGTCCCAGAAGCTCATGCGGGTCTGTCCTCATCCCCTTGCTGCTCATTTGGCCCAAATCATAAAGGAGCTGACCCCTGGCGCCATTCCCATTCACCCTGAGCCCGGGCACCATCTGCCGCGTTCAAGGAAGGTCCCATGTCAGACAGCAGCAGCACACCGCCAACACCACCCTCGCCATTGCGCGTCATCATCATCGGCACGGGCTTTGCGGGCCTGGGCATGGCGATTGCTTTGCAACGCGCCGGCATCTACGACTACCTGATCCTGGAGAAGGCACACGACGTCGGTGGCGTCTGGCGCGACAACAGCTACCCCGGTGCGGCCTGCGATGTGCCCTCGCACCTGTACTCGTTCTCGTTCGAGCCCAACCCCAACTGGTCACACGTGTTCGCGCGCCAGGACGAGATCCACCAGTACCTGCGCCATTGCGCCGACAAGTACAAGCTGCATGCACGCATCCGCTTCGGGGCCGAGGTAACCGAGGCACGCTTCGATGAGCCACGCGCGTTGTGGCAGGTCACTTTGCGCGATGGGCAGACCTTGTTCAGCCAGTTGCTCATCACGGCCACCGGCCAGCTCAGCCGCCCGGCCTATCCGCGCATTCCCGGCATCGACAGCTTCCAGGGCCGCACCTTCCATTCCGCCCGGTGGGATCACGATGTCTCATTGCAAGGCCGACGCGTGGCCGTAGTCGGCACGGGCGCATCGGCCATTCAGTTCGTGCCGGCCATCGCGCCCAAGGTGGGTTCGCTCAAGGTGTTCCAGCGCTCGCCAGCCTACATCCTGCCCCGCCCCGATCGGCCCTATGCCGCCTGGGAAAAGGCCTTGTTCAGGCATGTGCCTTTGGCCAGGAAGCTGCACCGCGCCTGGATCTACACACGCTACGAAGCCCAGGCCCTGGCCTTCACCCGCTTCAAGGACCTGATGAAGGTGGCGGCGGGCCGGCCCTTCAAGCGGTTGCTGCGCCAGCAGGTGCCCGATGCCCGCCTGCGCGCCCTGCTCACGCCGAGCTACCAGATCGGCTGCAAGCGCATCCTGCTGTCCAGCGAATACCTGGCCACCATGGCCCGGCCCAATGTCGAGCTGATCACCACTGGCATCCAGCGCGTGACGCCCGAAGGCATCGAGACCACGGATGGCCAACAGCACCCGGTGGACGTGATCATCTACGGCACAGGCTTTGCTGCCACCGAGTTCCTCGCCCCCATGAAGATCACCGGCCGCCAGGGCGTCGAGCTCAACGAAACCTGGCGCCAGGGCGCGCAGGCCTATCTGGGCATGACAGTGCCGGGCTTTCCCAACTTCTTCATGCTCTATGGCCCCAACACCAACCTGGGGCACAACTCCATCGTCTACATGCTGGAAAGCCAGATCGCCCATGTGCTGCGCTGCATCCGCATGATGGGCCAGACCTCAGCCCAGACGATGGAAGTCGACGCCGCGCGCTACACCTTGTTCAATGCCCAGGTGCAGCAACGGTTGCGCCACACGGTCTGGCAAGGCTGCACGAGCTGGTACGTCGATGCCAACGGCCACAACAGCACCAACTGGCCGGGCTTCACGCTCAGCTACCGCTGGCTGACACGCCATTCGAGCATGGCAGCCTATCACCTCACCTAGCGCCAGTCTGCGTGTTCAGCTCGCGGCCAGCATCTGCGCGATATCAGGGTCCTGGCTGAAGGCTTCGGCGAAGAAGTCCACGAAGCTCTTGACCTTGAGCGAGGGCCGCCGCGACGGCTGAAACACCACGTTCAAAGGCAGCGATGGCGCCTGGTAGGCCGTCAGGATCGGCCGCACTCGCCTGGCCCGGATGTCATCACCATAGATCCAGGTTGGCGAATAGCTGATACCCATGCCTTCGCTGACCGCCTGCCTGATGGCCTCGGAACTGTTGGACGCGAAATTGCCCGCCACACGAACGCTGTGCAGGCGGCCTTGCGGGTCCACGAAGCCCCATTCGTTGAGGCTGTTGAGTCCCGTATAGATCAGGCAGTTGTGCTGGCGCAGCTCCTCAGGGTGTTGCGGCTCGCCATGACGGCGCAGGTAATCCGTCGATGCCAGGGTCGCGCGGTGGGCCGAGCCGATGCGCCGCGCCACCAGACGGCTGTCCTTGAGTTCACCCACGCGGAAGGTCACGTCTATGCCTGCACCGACCAGGTCGACAAAGCCATCGTCGAGCTGCAGGTCAATCTGGATCTTGGGATAGCGCTCATAGAAGGCCGGCAGGCGCGGCACGATGTGCAGGCGCCCGAAAGACACCGGTGCGGCCACGCGCAGCGAGCCGCTGATTTCATGCTCGGCGCGCAGCACCTCGACACGCGCCTCCTCAAGGTTGTCCAGCACCTGCAGGCACCGTTCGTAGAACAGCTGGCCGGCCTCCGTCAGCGAATGGCTGCGGGTGGATCGCACCAGCAAACTGGCACCCAGTTGCGCTTCCAGGGCCTGCACCTGCTTGCTGATGGCCGACTGGGTGGTGCGCTCTTCTCGGGCCACGGCCGAAAAGCTGCCCGAATCCACCACGCGCACGAAAGTCTCAATGAGTTTCAGTCGGTCCATGCTGGCCAATCATTCCATTCATTCCCGTCAAGAATAAAAAGTATGCGATTTTGCTGACTATACCTAGTTGGTGGGAATACCCACAATCAAGGCCACCTCGTCTTCGCCATCCCTCCTTTGGCCACCTTTTCAAGGATCCGACCATGAACACAGACGCACGCAAGCTCTTTCAGCCAACCCGCATCGGTGACATTGCCGTCGCCAACCGCGTGGTCATGGCGCCCCTCACCCGCAGCCGCGCCGATGAAGCACATGGCGACATCCCGGGCAGCGCCATCAACGTCGAGTACTACCGCCAACGCAGCAACGCCGGCCTGATCATCAGCGAAGGCACCCAGGTTTCGCCTGTGGGCAAGGGCTATATGGCCACGCCTGGCATCTACTCGGACGAGCAGGTCGAAGGCTGGAAGCACATCACCCAGGCCGTGCACGAAGCAGGCTCCAAGATCGTCGCGCAGATCTGGCATGTGGGTCGCGTCACGCACCCGGCCCTCACGGGCGGCGCCCAGCCCGTCGCACCGTCGGCCATTGCACCCCGCGTGCAGGCCTACACGCACCAAGGCAAGGTCGATGCCCCTGTGCCCCATGCGCTGAGCCATGTGGAGATCGCCCAGATCGTGGCCGAATACCGCCAAGGCGCGGTCAATGCCATTCGCGCCGGCTTTGATGGTGTCGAGATCCACGGCGCCAATGGCTACCTGATCGACCAGTTCCTGCGTGACGGCGCCAACCAGCGTACCGATGCCTACGGTGGCACCGTCGAGAACCGCAGCCGCTTTGCGCTGGAAGTGGTCGACGCGGTCATCGCCGAGATCGGTGCGGGACGCGTGGGCATCCGCCTCTCGCCCGTGACCCCGGCCAATGACCTGTCAGACAGCAACCCGCAAGCGGTGTTTGGCCACCTCGTCCAGGAGCTCGACAAGCGCGGCATCGCCTTCATCCACTTCATCGAAGGCGCCACGGGTGGTCCGCGCGACGTGCCCGGATTCGACTTTGCCTGGGCCCGCGCCCATTTCCATGGCACGTACATCGCCAACAACGGCTACACACGCGAGATGGCCCTTGAGGCGGTTGAATCGGGCAGGGCCGATGCGGTGGCGTTCGGGCGGCTCTTCATCGCCAACCCCGACCTGGTGATCCGGCTGCAGCGCGGTGCCCCCTTGAACACGCCCAATCCACAGACCTTCTACACACCAGGCCCGGCAGGCTATATCGACTACCCGAGCCTGGAGGATGCCCGCGATCAGGCCGTGGCCGTCGCGTGAGCGTCAGCTCCAGTCGTCATCGACCGAGCCCGACGCTGCGCCAGCGCCGTCATCCCATGAGCCTGCATCGTTGACACCGAAGTCCTGGCCGCCCATGTCGTAGCGGGCGGGCGGCGCATCGATGGTACCGATGTTGGGATCGATGAGGTCGTGGTTGCTGCGGTAGGGCTGATCAGGGTGGTCGCCATCGAAGATCTTGTGCATCAAGGCTTCACCGGCGACCATGCCCATGCCCACGGCCGCACCGGTAGCCAGCCCACCGAGCATGCTGGAACCCAGCCCCGATGAGGCACCGGGCGCGCCGCCGCCATAGACCGGGCCACCATAGCCTGCCGGACTCAGCCCACCGCCCACCGTGCCGTTGCTCGGCGCGCCATAGGGCGAGGCCGCGGTCCGTGACCGGAAGAACATGAACATCGCGGCCAGCAGCGCCAGGCCGCCCAGCATCAGGCCCCAAGGGAAGGCATGGCCTTGAGCAGGCAGCGCATCACGGCTGTCATGCAGGCTGCTGCCCGAGAAACTGCTGGTGGACGCCGGCCGCAATTGCGCCTTCAACTCATTGACGGCACCAGGCTTGGCAAACGCGAGCTGCGGATCCAGCCGCTCGGCCGTGGCCAGTTCCGAACGGGCCTTGCCCACATCGCCTTGCCTGGCCAGGATCTCGGCCTCCACGAAGTGCGCCTTGGCACTGTTGGGATGATCCTTCAGGACCTGGTCCATCATCTGTTGGGCCTCTACCAGGCGACCAGCCTCGGCAGCCTGGTAGACCTGATGCAGGCTCGGGTCTGCGGCCTGCGCGGCCAGGCACAAGAGAGCGCCGGCCAGAAATGCGGTAGTACGGGTCAATCGAGACATGGCTTTCACACGCTCCTTTGGCCTGTTAGATGGTTCGGCCCATTGAAAGTTCAAGCGGTGGGCATGTGAAAAAAGGTGAAGTTGCCTTACGCGATCTTCACCATCTGGATGGCATCGAAAGGGCAGGTGAGGGCACACAGCGCGCAGCCCGTGCAGCCCGGCTCGTCATGCAGCACCGAGCGCTTGCGTCCCATGCCGTTGGGGCCTTCGGCCTCCAGCCACAGCACCTTGGGCTCACAGACCACGATGCAGCGGCCGCAGCCGGTACAACGGTCGGGGTCGATGACGGGCAGGGCCTTACGCGGTTTGTGTTGGCTCATCGCCCGCTCAATCACGTGCCTGATAAGGACAATAGCCCGGCCTGGGCCCCACTTGAGGGTGCTTGCGGCAGGTGCTGGGCCGCTTGTCGTACACGGTGCAGCGGCGCGTCTTGGCATCCAGAAACTGGCAGTCGCCACTGGCTCGGCGGGCCAGCGTGAAGATCTCGTGCTTGAAGTTGAAGTGGTCGATCAGGCCGGCCTTGCTCAGGCGCTTGGCGATCTGCTTGGGCGCCTCGTGCTCGGCCTCGAAAGGGTCCACCAACTCCAGCCTCACCAGATCGGGCAGGCGCACCTCCACGGGCATCGTGCAGCAATGGGCCACACAGCGTTCACACATGTTGCTGCGGTAGCGGGACCAGGTTTCGGGCCGGTCCACATCGACAAGATAAAGAGACTGTTTCACTGCGCAGGCACGGGCATTGTCGGAATTCGCGCATGATCGTACCTGCAACAGCGGCGCACCGCCCACGGTGCCCACCATCCAATGCGGGAGAAATCACATGACTGCCTCAACCGTTCCTGGGCCTGACGGACAAGCGCGATGCCGCTGGTGCGCCGCCGCGCCCGAGTTCTTCGCCTACCACGACAAGGAGTGGGGCTTCCCCGTCAGCGACGACCAACGCCTGTTTGAAAAGCTCTGCCTGGAGAGCTTCCAGTCCGGCCTGAGCTGGCGCACCATTCTGGCCAAGCGCGAGAACTTCCGCGCGGCCTTCCATGGCTTCGACTTCAACGAGGTTGCGCGCTTCAAGCCGCGCGACGTCGAGCGCCTGCTGCAAGACCCAGGCATCGTGCGGCACCGAGGCAAGATCGAAGCCACCATCAACAACGCCCAGCGCGCGCAGGAGATGGTGCAGCGCGACGGCTCGCTGGCCGCCTACATCTGGCGCTTCGAGCCGGAGGCCGCACAACTGGCTGCACCGCAAAGTGCCTCCAGCACGGCCGTGTCGGTCACCTTGTCCAAGGAGCTCAAGAAGCTGGGCTGGCAGTTCGTCGGCCCCACCACGGTCTACGCCTTCATGCAGGCCATGGGGTTGATCAACGACCATGCCGAGGACTGCGTGATCCGCGCGAAGGTGGCGCAGGCGCGCAAGCGGTTCAAGAAGCCTTGAGCCCGGCGGCGCCTTGCGCGCATCGCCATGCTCTGCAATGATCAACCCAAGGGCTTCATGTGCCCATCAAATGGGGGATATTCAAGGTGGCAGACAGGCGCAATTTCCAACAACACCTGGACCCGGCCATCGGGCCCAAACGCATCCTCTCACTCGATGGAGGCGGCCTCAGGGGCGTGGTCACCCTTGGCATCCTGCGCGAAATTGAAAGCACCCTGCGCCAACGTCATGGCGATGACCCCAGCTTTCGGCTCAGCGACTATTTCGACTTGATTGCCGGCACCTCGACGGGGGCCATCATCGCCGGCGGGCTGTCCCTGGGCATGACGGTGGACGAGGTTCACGGCCACTACATGCGGCTAGGCAAGTACGTGTTCAAGCGCAGCCTGCTGCGATGGGGTGCATTGCGATCCAAGTACCCCGCCGACAAAGTGCGAGAAGCCCTGATGGGCGTGTTTGGCGACCGCCGCCTGGACAGCCTGGACTTTTGCACCGGTTTGCTGGTGGTCTCCAAGCGCCTCGACACCGGCAGCACCTGGCCCCTGACCAACAACCCCAACGCGCGCTATTTCAAACGGGGCACCCAGGCCAAGACCATCGCCAACGGCGAGTACCCGCTGTGGCAGGTGGTGCGGGCCAGCACGGCGGCCCCCTACTTCTTCGATCCCGAGACCATCCGCATCGGGCGGGGCAGCCAGGGCGCCAAACCTGTGGATGGGGATTTCGTCGATGGCGGTGTCAGCCCGCACAACAACCCCGCGCTGCAGGCCCTGATGAGCACCACCATGCCGGGCTACCGTTTCGGCTGGGCCACCGGTGAAGACCAGTTGCTGGTGGTGTCGGTAGGCACAGGCAAGGCCAATGCCGAAGTGGGCCACGCCAATCTGCTTGAAGGCAAGCCGGCCATCCATGCCGTGCTCTCGCTCAAGGCCTTAATGGAAGATTGCGCCGATCATGTGGAGACCATGATGCAATGGCTTTCCAACAGCCCGACCGCCCGTGAGATCGACCGGGAAATTGGCACCGCCGCCCCGCCCCTGGGCGGTAAAGCCATGTGCAGCTACCTGCGCTACAACGTGCTGTTTCACAGCGATTGGTTCTCGGAGCAGCTGGGGGAGAAAATCAGCGCGACAACCCTGGCCAAGCTGGAAGCCATGGACAAGCCCGACAACATCCCCGAACTGGACCGCATTGGCCAGCTGGCCGGTCGCAAGCTGGTGAAGGCTGCCCATTTCACGCCCACCTTTGATCTCTGAGCCGATGCCTGTCCATCCTCATGCTTTCGTCGCGATGCCTTATGGGCGCAAGCCTGGCCCGGATGGCCTGGAGGTCGACTTCAACCGCGTCTACAAGGAGCTCATCGTGCCTGCGGTGGAGGCCGCTGGCTTCAGTGTGTTTCGCGCTGATCAGGAGCAAGCCTCGGGCAGCATCCTCAGTGACATGTTCCAGGAGCTGCTGATCGCAGACCTGGTGATCGCCGACCTCACCATCCCCAACCCCAACGTCTGGTATGAGATCGGGGTGCGCCATGCCTTGCGGGCCAGGGGCACGGTGCTGATCTTCGGTGGCAAGGCACCCAGCGCCTTTGACCTGTACACCGAACGCAAGCTGCGCTATGGCTTGTCCGGAGATGGCCCTGACCCATCGACCTTGCAAGTCGACATCCAGAACCTGACCTCGGCCATCCGGGCCACCATCTCCAACTGGAGCGAGCACAAGAGCAGCCCCGTTTACCACCACCTGCCTCATCTGCAGGAGCCCGACTGGAAGACGCTCAGGCTGGGCGAGGTCAAGGCCTTCTGGCAACGTCACGAGGCCTGGCAAAAGCGGCTGGATCTGGCTCGCGCGAGTGGCCACCTGGGTGATCTGCTGGTCCTGGCGGACGAGGGGCCCGTCGCGGCCTTTCGGGCCGAAGCCTGGATCTGCGCTGGCAAGGCCTTGCGCCGCAGTGCGCAGTTCGCGCTGGCACAGACCTATCTGGAGAAGGGCCTGGTCATCGAGCCGGACCGGCTCGACGCCCAACGCGAACTGGGCATCTGCCTGCAACGCCTGGCCCAGGCTGGTGCGCCAGGGCACTCCGTCCAGCGAGCGCGGCAGCACTACGAATCCCTGCTTGAAATCCATCCCAGAGACAGCGAGACCTGGGCCTTGCTCGGCCGACTGGACAAGGACGTCTGGGTCGCCAGCTGGCGACGCGCCGACAGCGACCAAGCCACCATGCGGGCGGACGCCGCCTACGCAGAGCCTTTGCTCAAGGCGGCACTGGACAACTACGAGCGCGCCTTCCGTGCCCACCCTGCGCACTATTACTCAGGCATCAATGCGCTGACCTTGTCTCACCTGGCCCACCATCTGAACCTGGCCATCGGCTCGCAGCACGTGCGCGATGTCATGGCCGGTGCGGTGCGCTTTGCCGCCGATAACGAGGCCGACAAGGGCCAGCGCTATTGGGCTGAGGTCACCCAGGGCGATCTGGAGGTGCTCATCGGCACCCCGACAGACGTGAGCCGTGCCTACAGGCAGGCGGTCTCGCTGCCCGATGTGGACTGGTTCTCGCTGAACGCCTCCCGCGACCAGTTGCTGATGCTGCGTAACCTGGGCTTCAGACCTGAAGCGGTCTCCGCTGGATTGGCGGTCTTTGACCACAAGCTCAAGGCCCTTGCTCGCCCCCAAGATGGCTGGCAGCCGAGACAAGTGCTGCTGTTCAGTGGCCACATGATGGACACGCCCACACGCCCCACGCCACGCTTTCCCCAGCAGGGCGAACCCCTTGCTCGGCCGGCCATTGAAGATGCCCTGGATCAGCTCGGTGCGGGCCCGGACGATCTGGCACTCTGCCAGGCCGCAGCCGGCGGCGATCTGCTCTTTCTGGAAGCCTGCCGGCAACGCGGCGTCCGCTGCGAGGTGCTGCTGCCTTTTGAGGAGCCCGTGTTCATCGAGCGCTCGGTGATGCCCTCCATCGATGGGCCGGCGTGGCGAGACCGCTTCTACGATGCCCTCCGTGCACCAGGCACCACGGTGCGCGTCATGCCTCAGGAGCTGGGCCCGCTGCCCGATGGCATCGACCCTTTTGAGCGCTGCAATCTGTGGTTGCTCTACAGGGCCCTGGCAAGGGGCGTGGGCAAGGTTCGCATGGTCACGCTGTGGAACGGCGGCGGTGGCGACGGCCCCGGCGGCACGGCCCACATGGTCGGCGAGGTGAAGCGCCACACGGGGCAAGTCATCTGGCTGGACACGCGCGAGTTGTTCAAGGCGCTGTAAGCCCTCGGAAGGAATCGGGCCTCGTCGTCAAGCCTTGGCTATTGACGGCGTGACCAGCTCGTCCATGCCTACTGTTACCAGATGGCCCCTGAAGGTGCCATAGGCCAGCGTCGCACCACGCCACAGCATGGCGGTGGGCGTGGCCACCACAGGCCAGCGGTCCACCAATGCATAGGTGGAGTCGATGCTCGGTTGCCACAGGGCCAGACGCTCCCCGGTGGTCGTCAGCACGGTCTCGCCATCGGGTGCAAACGCCGCATAGCGTAGCCCTCTTGAACGCGATTGCGCATCGCCTTCCTGGATCAGTCCTTCAGGCCTGCCATCGATATGGTGCAGTTCAATTTGCCCGCGTCGATTGGCTGAAAGTAATCGGCGGCCATCCACATTGAACTCCAAGGAAATGATGCCGCTTGTGTCGTTCTGCCACGTCAGGACACGATTCGAGCCCAGTTGCCACAAGCTAGCCGAGCCATCCCCCGCACCTGAGGCAATGTACTGACCATCCGGACTGAAGGCCACACGGCCGACACCGGCCTGATGCGACTCCCTCACCCTCATGACCTGCCCATCGAAGTTCCACAACCTGAGCATGCCGTTGCCCGCCGCAGTCAACACAGTCTCTTCTAGCGGGTGGAACAGAACCCGGTTCACGGGAGCCTTGAGTTGATCCATGACAGTCACCAACTCCAAAGCCTGATTGACGCAGCGCAAGAGACAAGCCGTGCCATCAAAAGAACCCGTCAGCACAAACTGGCCATCCGGGCTGAACGCCACGCTGCTGACCTCTGCCTGGTGTCGATCAAATGTCGACAGCAGCCGTCCTTCTTGCGTTGACCAGAGCATGACTTTGTGATCATCAGACGCACTGAGCAGGTATTGCCCATCCGGACTGAAGGTCGCATAGACCACGGGTGCTTCGTGCCCCGTGTATGTCATGGTCGGTGTCCACATGAAAGGCGGCTTGTCGGGATCTTGCGAGAGCGACGGACGCCACAGCTTGATCGTGCGATCACGCGAGGTGCTCACCATCATGGTCTCGTCCAGATCGGATTGCAGGCTCAGGATACGGCCCTGGTGCGCTTCGTGCACTTGCTGCTGCATGCGCCGCCAGCGAAGGGGGCGTGTACTTGGATCTGGCGTTGACGGGGGCAGTTCGCTTGCGAATGGGTCGGCCAAGGGAGACGCTGAATCAGCCTCGACTGCTGACGGTGGCGAAGAGGCCGCCTGCGAGTCTGCCGAGGTCGCGGGCTCCGGTGCGATAGGTGCAGGTGCCTGCTCAGCCACCTCAACCGAGGTGATCTTCAACAGCAGCGCATCCGCATAGGCCTTGATCAACTTGTGGTTGGCCACATCGATGCCCACCAGCCACTCGAAGGGCAGTCCCGCCAGGCCAGATGTCTTGTCGAAGGCTTCGCCTTGCCACCCCAGCCACACACGCTGCAGCGCGAGCGCCTTGCGCCACGCGGTCAGAGGCGCTTCATCTTGGCTGAGCAGCAAGACGGTGTCACCCGCCTGAGCCAGGCTTTGCACCGCACGCAGCATGAGATCCGGCGTGGGATACAGCTCTCGCAAGGGCAGGCTGTCCCACCGGTCGGCGGGCGGCAGGGTACGCAGCCAATCTTGCAAGCCAACCAGCACCTTGGGGAACAAGGCCCGCAAGCGGCCCTGCTGCCAGGCCGTGGTCAGGTGCTCGCCGGTCAAGCGCATGCCCGGTGGCGCCACCACGGTCACCGGGCCTCGGCCTGGGCCCCACCAGCCACGGGCCACACGGTGCATCAAGGTAACCCGGCCGGGCAGGTCGTACCGGTAGCCCAATGGCGCCTCGGTCAGCTCGCTTCGCCACCCCCGGGCTTTGCGCCCTTTGACATCGCCATCCAGCAGCACGATCCACAAGCCTGGTGATGGCCCCTTGGGACGCGGCCAGAGACGGTGCACGGTGCTGTGGGCCAGGCCCATGAGCAAGATCACCACGACGCCAAAGCCCACGATGAGTGCGGCATACCCTGAGGTCATCGTCGACACCAGGGCCAGCACAAACAGATACAAGGCAGCACCGCCCAGGAAATGGCGATAGGCCCGGATGGCCTGGCTGTTGCGCCGTCCAGCCCATTGCTTGCGGATGGCTCTGGCGGGCTGCACACGCCGCCAGGCAAGTAAGACCAGAATCAGCCCCAGCATCACCAGCAAGGCCACGACAGGCCCCAGCCTGGCCATGCTCGTGCCTTGCAGCGAAGTCCCCAGCCAGACCTGGATTCCTCGGCCCGCCGAGATACTGACTGGCACGCCCACCACCAACACGCTGCCTCGAAAGAAGCTGTCCATGGCCAGATGAGGTTTAGCGCGACGAATGGTCAGGTCCGCGCCGTATTGAGAGAAGGCTCGAACACGTTGCCACCACCAGGTACGGCTCATACCGACATATGCAGGCTTATCACGCAGCCAAGCCCTCATGTACCCAAGCAGACTGTCGTTGCAGGCAGAAGCCTCCATGGCCAACCAGGCTACGCCACGCAACAACCACAGCCCCCCCAATGGCGCGATCACGTAGAACAGGAACAGCCAGACATACAAGGCCCCCTCGTATTTGTCGGACATTGCCATGCCCATCAACCAGATCGGCAAGCAGGCGACCATCAGGGCCAATAGCCAGGCGGCCAGACTCTTTCGCCACGAGACGAGTGGCTGACTCATGCCATCTCCTGATCGCGTTGGCTGTCCAGATCGCGTTGGGCATTGATCAAGCGGACATGCAGCAAGACCAGAACCAGTGCGGCACCAAAGCCTGCGAGCTGCAATTGGCTCCAGCGCTGCAATTGTTGCCAGCACCAGCTCATCAGGCTGACCACCTCATCGAGCTTGTTGATGTCGGCAGGTGGCGCCCAGACGAGGTAGGTCGCACCAGGGGACAAGCGTTGTGCGGTGTCAAACACAGTTGCGAGCTGCATTGACGACTTGGGTAAAGACACGGAGGACGGGTTGCCGCGTCGCTCGCTGGTGGACACCGCCAAATGCGTGCCACTGGGGTTCCAAGCAATGGCCGTGACCTCACCTCGAACTTGAACGGGAACACCCAACAGGCTCATGTCCTCGCTGCGCCAGATCCTCACCGTTCCGTCATTCATCACGGTCACCAACCGTGTGTTATCCGGGCTGAAAGACACCCATCGCGCCGCTTGCTCGAGGGCCAACGGCTTACCCAGCTCGCGTCCCGATTCAGTGTCAAAGATCTGAATCGTACCCGCCGCATCGGCGCTGACCAACCGCTTGCCATCCAGGCTGAAGGCCATGTCGACAACGTCCTTGAGGTGCAACACCAGATGGCCTATGTCCATGTTCCATAAAAATGCAGCGCGGTCGTAGCGCAGCGCCACATACCGGCCATCGCGACTGATCCCACTGTATTTGGGCCAGGCACTCTGCCCTAGCGCCTTTCTGAGGCTCAGTGTTTGTCGCCGCCCTGACCCCAAATCCCACGCGCTCAATTCAGGCTCAAGACCGGTGCCCAAGGCCAGGTAAACCACATGCCCGCCATCACCACTGAGCATCAACTCATTTGGTTGATACGCGATCTCGGTCAGTGATGCCAGCAGCGCACCTGTCCGCGTGCGCCATACATTGATGCGCGGCTTACCGCCTTGATCAATGGTGGCTGCAAACAAAGCCCCATCAGAAGACACATCCGCTGCACGCCACCCTGTTGTTGACGTCGACGGATCAGCCGGCGCAATTCGGCGAATCAGTCTGCCATCAGACACGTCCCAAACGTTGATGCCTTGATTGTCCTCCTCGATCGCCAACACGGTGTTGGCATCTTCGCCAAAGAATGCATAAACGACGCCATTTGGCTGGGTCTGGCGAGCCAACACCGTACCGGATGCAACATCCCATACCTGAAAGGTGCGTTCATTCCATGTCACCACGCGCCGCCCATCCGGGCTAAAGCCGCCAAGCTGGGGGCTGCCGCCCCACATCGTGACTGGGGCCATCGGCTTCGCGCTCAACCGGTGCACAAGGTTCCCCGCTGAGGCCAGCAGCGTCAGGCCATCCGGGCTGAAGGCCAGGGCCGTTACCGGGTTCCGTTGAGCAAGCGTGGTGACCAGCAAAGGTGCCCCGCTCCGCACATCCCACTCATAGACACGGCCATCTTGGTCCCCGGCCACAAGCAGATGGCCATCGTGAGAAAAGGCCAACTTGGCCACGAGCTCTCGATCCTTATCGCTTTGCATCTTGAATGTCCGCAGGGGCTCGCCAAGCTTTTGGGCATCCCACAGCCTCACCGCCTGGTCACGGCCGGCCGATGCGATGCTGCGCCCGTCCGGGCTCAAGGCCACGCATGTGACCCCGCCTGGATGAGCACCAGGGCGCACGCCCAGTGTGCGGCCGGACGCGACATCCCACCACCGCAAGCTGCCATCCAGGCTGCCCGAGATCACGCGTTTGCCATCTACGCTGAAAGACACCGCTGCCACGGCACTGTCATGTCCTGTCCAGGGATCGCCCACGGCCCGGGCAGCACGCACATCCCACAAACGCACCCTCATATCCCCACCTCCGGAAACAAGGTAGCGACCATCTGGACTGAACGCCTGGCTGCTTACGCTATAGGCTTGTCCATCCAAAAGTTGGCCAATGACCTGGCCGGTCTGCGCATCCCACAGACGCTCCGTGTGGTCACCAACACTCCCCGAAGCGATGTAGCGACCATCGGGGCTATAGGTCAGGACATCCACGGGCAAGGCGTGACCGCGCAAGGGAGGCGTCAACTCTTGACCGCTTTGGAGATCAAACCGCCTCAAGCTCGATGACGAGTTGTCGCCCCTGACCATCTGCCGCCCATCCGGGCTGAAAGCAGCAACCACCCTACCGCCCCCTCCCTGCGCCAACGGCAGCCACAAGGTTGCACTCACCTGCTGATGCAACACCCGCTCAAACAAGACCGTGCGCGCGCCTGTTGGCCAATCCTGCGGCGCGAACACAGCCAAGACAGCCAGGCCCGCCACCCCCACCGTGCAGGCC
>Ga0194137_10000082_pt1 | contig 59003 bp, 61 predicted proteins | sample TARM_MetaG_T3_14_FD_134025 | JGI IMG/M metagenome (GOLD analysis project Ga0194137, IMG submission 134025) | Freshwater microbial communities from Pennsylvania, USA, analyzing microbe dynamics in response to fracking - TARM_MetaG_T3_14 (version 2) | ecosystem: Environmental > Aquatic >...
GCGCTGTGGTTACGTCTCGGTTTTTTCATTTCTGCTCCTTGTGGTGCTTGGGTTGTACACAAGGAGAGAGCCCACGCCAAATCTAACTTACCCCGTGGCTCCGCTAGCCGGTACCGCTACTCAGACCACCGTAATTACTCGTCGTGGAACCAGCCGATACGAAAGTATCGTTGTCTGCTGTAATCACGGCAGCTTGCGCCCAAGTCGCCGTCAAAGCCAAGCAAACTGACGCGGCTAACATTTTTTCTGTAAATTTGGTCATCAGGATCACTCTCCAAGTTTCAGGTTACAACCATGAAGGTAACTCTCACATTCCTTCATGGCAACAGAAAAAACGCAAAAAACCAAAAGTTTTACACTTACGCGAATAACTTGAATGGATTCACAAAGATAAAACAACCAGCTAAAGTCATTATCTGAAAGGATTTAACTAAAAAGAGAGAATGAAAACCGGACAAAAGTGATAAAATCATAAACGAAAAAATGAACTTAAATTCCCACCCCGGCTACGGAACCACGATAGGACAAGGGAGTCACTCCCGTCTGACTCTTAAACCAGGCCGAGAAGTGGGAGGGAGTGGAAAACCCGAACTCATGGGCCAGGGTTTTGAGGGGGACGTCCTCCGTCTCCAAGCGTCGGGTCACTCCCCGCAAACGTTCGCGATCCATCCACTGTTTAAACGGCAGTCCGGTCTCCCTTCGAAACAGACGCTTGAAATGGGTCAGGCTCATCCCCGCCGCGTCGGCCAGATCCTCGCCTTTGTACCGCCCGGCCCACCCCTCCTCTTTCATAAGGTCTAGGCTCCGTGACACCACCGGGTGGAGGTCCTCATGCGTTTCCCGACGCCATCCGGCCCGCGCCATTCGGTCCACCACCTCGCGCATCCAGGCGGTGAACGCGCCGCTCCAGCTCAAGAGGGACGCGAGAGATTCGGAGGAGGACAGGTCCACCCGGTCACGTGGATAGGTGTTGTTCCGCGCACAGGTCCCGAACAGCGCTCGGCTACGGCGTTCCAACGCCTCCCCCGCCTCCACCAAAGAAGTCACCTCTTCGGTCGCCACGAACGGGTGGACGCCGGAGCCATAGACCGGACCCGACGCGCTCCGAAGTTCAAAACGGGCCGACAGCAATTTCGTACCCTCCCTGATCCGATGCGTCCGGGGAGTCGAGGGAAGAAACAACGCCTCGCCCTCCTCCCCGCGCACGGCGGGAAACCGACCCGAAAACGACACGTCGACCCGTCCGTCCCGCACCACCCATACCGTCAACGGCGGATGGACCAGCGTCGAAACGAGTCCCTCCGGCAACACCCGGCCGTCGTACATGTAGATCAGTTCCGCCCGGACCGGCGAACCAAAAGGAAGGGTTATAGAAGGCGGCATGGAACCTTTTTATCATAAAAAAGGGGTTTTAACATCATAATTGACCTGTTTTTGACATATTAGAGCTTTTTCCGACAGCATTCTTTCTGTGCAAACCGGATCAAACCGACAGGATGGCCCCCATGAACACACCCACTCCCTCATCCAGTCCTTTCCCGTCCTCCGTCTCCGGCATCGTGCCCGAGTATGCTCAAATCGCCGACTTCGGTCCCCCGCGCAGTGAAATCGGCGTGGGCGCCCTGATGCCCTGGAACGGAAAGCTGTACATCGTCAATTACGTCTCCCACCGCAAAAACACCGGCACCGGCTCCGGCCTGCGCGTGATCGACGGCGATTTCAAAATGACCCACCACCCCAAGGCCGTGGACGGCACCTACGCCAACCGCATGGTGCACTTCGAATCCAGCCAGCTCATCATCGGCCCCCACCTGATCGACACCGACCACAACGTGCGCACGGTCGACGAGTTGGTCGACGTTCGCCTCTGCGGCACCGCCCGCCATCTGACCGAGCCGGAACGCAAAGTCTACATGCTCGGCATGGAGGGCGAACTGTTCGACCTCGATGTCCAAACCCTCGAGGTCCGCCATCTCTTCGATCTCACGAAAGAACTCGACACCCCTGGGGAAATGAGTTGCCACTTCAAGGACTGCCACACCGCCTGCGGCAGGTTGATCATTACCAACAACGATTACCACGAGGGAGACTTTCAGGGCGAACGCGCCGAGGGCACTCTGGCGGAATTCGACGGAACCGAATGGCGGGTGCTGGAACGCAAGCCTTTCCTGAGCGTCCACAGTCTCGGCCCCTTTGGCCACACCATTTTCACCAACGGATGGGACCGCGCCTCCGCGATCCTCAAGGTCTACACGCAAGCGAACGACACCTGGACCACCTATCGCTTGCCCAAAGCAAGCCACACCTACGACCACAAATGGCAGACCGAATGGCCCCGGATCCGGTCGGTGGAACACGAGCGCCTGTTGATGGACCATCACGGCATGTGGTACGAACTCTCCCCTTGGGCCTATGGAAACCGGATCTGGGGACTCCGCCCCGTCTCCACCCACCTGGCCGTGCACGGCGATTTCTGCTCCTGGAAAGGCATGCTGGTGGTGGGATCGGATAACGCCAGCGTGGATGGAGAACAGAATGTGCTCTGCGCCGAACCCCAATCCGGCGTCTGGATGGGCAAAACCGACGACCTCTGGAACCTCGGCAAACCCTCCGGCTGGGGCGGCCCATGGTGGAAAACCCCGGTGGAGGCCGACGCGCCGTCCGATCCGTACCTCATGACCGGATTCGATCAAAAATGCCTCCATCTCTCCCACGACGCGGACGAGGTCGTCAGCTTCCAAATCCAGGTGGATTTCCTCGGAGACGGAGACTTCCACACCTTCGAGACCATCGAGGTCCCGACCGGCGGCTACCGCGCCTTCACCTTTCCCGCCGGCTTCAGCGCCCACTGGGCGCGGGTCGTCGCCTCGGCCGACTGCGCCGCCACGGCCCAGTTCCACTACACCTGAACCGTATCTCCACCAGGTCTCCGGCGCAAACGCCGGAGACCCTCCCGACAACGATCCCGGGGAAAGCCATTTCCCCGGGATTGCCTGCGCTCCGGTTTCCGGGTACACTCGCCGTCATGCGCACACGCACCTCCATTGAACTGGGGATGGTGGTGGTCCTGCTTCTGGTGGGGGCCGCCCTCCTGTTCGCGCGGTTGAAGCCCGAAACGGCGCCCGAAGAAACGACCGCCCCCACTCCCACCCCGAGAATGCTGTCCCTGATCCGGGAACTCGGTCCCGTGGAGCGCGCCCGCGACCTCTCCCGGCCCTCCTCCGCTCCAGCGAACTCCGGGTCGGCCGCCGAGATCGAGGAGGAGATTCTGGAAACCGGATTACTGGAGATTCAGGTGCGGGAAGAGGACGGCGGCGTTCCCGAAGAAACCGTCGAGGTGGTGAACGAGGACCTCGACTTCCGTCAAACGGTGGAAAACGGGCGGCTGGTGCTGGAAACAGACCCCGGGGTTTTCTCATTTCACGCGCGGACGGCCTCCACCCCCGTTCGTCAGTCGAAGGCCCTCTCCGCCCGCGTGGAGGAAGGGGAACTCGCCCGGCTCGACCTCGTGTTGCCGTCTCCCGTCACAACCGCCGGACCCGGGATGTCCCTGATCCCCGAGGGGGAATACGCCATCGTGTCCGAAATGCTGGAGGACGGCCCCGCACACGCGGCGGGGTTGCGCCCCGGGGACGCGGTATTGGAAATCAACGGCGCGCCGATCACCGCTCTGACCGCGGGGGAACTGGAGGTGGCGATGACGGGCGCTCCGGGCGAACGCATCCAGTTGCGGGTGGTCATCCGCAACGGCGCGGGCGAGCTGGAGGAACACGAGGTTCCGCTCACCCTGCGGTAGCCACCGTTCCCGGAGAATTCCCGGTTGCATTCGGTTTCGAACACCCGATGGTACACCCTATGAACGCGACACGCACCGAAACCGACTCCATGGGCGCGATCGACGTGCCCGCCAACCACCTCTGGGGCGCGCAGACGCAACGCTCCGTCGAACACTTTCCCATCGGCGCCGCCCGGTTCACCTGGACCCGTCCCATGATTCGGGCCCTGGGTCTGTTGAAACAGGCCGCGGCCGAGGCGAACGGCGAACTCGGCGAACTCGATCCCCGCATCGCCGACGCCGTCGCCCGGGCCGCGGGCGAGGTGGTCGACGGCGCGCTGGACGCGGAATTCCCCCTGGTGGTGTTCCAAACCGGCTCCGGCACCCAGAGCAATATGAACTCCAACGAGGTGATCGCCAACCGCGCCATTCAGTTGCTCGGCGGCGAGGTCGGCTCCAAGGATCCCGTACATCCCAACGACCACGTGAACCGCGGCCAATCCTCCAACGACACCTTCCCCACCGCCATGCATGTGGCCATCGCGGAGGAAATTCAACGTCACCTCCTCCCCACGGTGGGCACCCTGCGCGACACCCTCGCGCAAAAGGCCGAGTCCCACACCGATGTGGTGAAAACCGGCCGCACCCACCTTCAGGACGCCACCCCGGTCACCCTCGGACAGGAAATCGGCGGCTGGGTCGCCCAGCTGGATTTCGCTCTCGACGGCGTCCGCGCCGCCTTGCCCGGCCTCTACGAGCTGGCCATCGGTGGCACGGCCGTGGGCACCGGGCTCAACGCCCATCCGGAATTCGGCGACGCCGTCGCGAAACGCCTGGCGGACAAAACCGGCCTGCCCTTCGTGTCGGCCGAAAACAAATTTTTCGCGCTCTCCGCCCACGACGCGCTCATCGCGGTGTCCGCCTCCCTGCGCGGGCTCGCGGCCGCGTTAATGAAAATCGCCAACGATATCCGCTGGCTGGCCAGCGGACCCCGCTGCGGCATCGGCGAACTGACGATTCCGGAAAACGAACCCGGATCCAGCATCATGCCCGGAAAGGTGAACCCCACCCAGTGCGAAGCGCTCACCATGGTGTGCGCCCAGGTGTACGGCAACGACGCCGCGGTCGCCTTCGCGGGTAGCCAAGGCAATTTCCAGCTCAACGTCTACAAACCGGTCATGGCCCATAACTGCCTTGAAAGCATTGAGCTGATCGGGGACGCCTGCGCCGCTTTCGAACGGCACTGCGCCCGGGGACTGGAACCGGCCATGGACACCATCAATGGATATCTGGAACGCAACCTGATGCTGGTCACCGCCCTGAACCGACACATCGGCTACGACGCGGCGGCTTCCATCGCCAAAACCGCCCACAAGGAGGGACTGACCCTCCGGGAGGCGGCCCTGCGCAGCGGCAAACTCACCGGAGACCAGTTCGATGAATGGGTCGATCCCCGGAAAATGACCTGACCCCTCCGGGCGGAACCATGTTCTATCGCAAATTCCCCCACGCCCCCAATTTCGAATTTCCCTCTTCCGTATCGGGAAAAAGACACACCTTCCGCTCGGGGGACCGGACCCTTCGACTGGAAATGACCGAACCGGCGTGCAACGTGTTCCGGCTGACGGCCACGGGGGGGACATGGACCCACAATGAATCGGAACTGGAGGTGTATCCGGACGGGGCCCCCGAGACGGAGAGGTCGGGAATCCGGGGAGGCCTCAGCCCCAACCCGCTCTCGCTGGAGTGGACCGACGCGCGGGGACGCCTCCGCCTCCGCACCGTCCCCGGACGCGCCTTCGGCGTCTGCGGAGAGTCTTTTCTCATGGCCTTCGAGCTGGAGGGCGACGAGAACGTCTATGGCATGGGCGAAAAGTTCCTCGGGTTTGAACTCTCCCGCATTCGCACCAAGTTCTGGAACACCGATGTCATGGGAGATTTTCCGCCGGAGGTGTTCGTGGACGGACGTCCCGATCCCGCCTATGTCTCCATTCCCTACGTCCTCATGCGCACCCGACATGGCTGGGTCGGCATCCTGGTGAACAACCCCGGAGAAGTGGCCATCGATACCGGCGCCGACATGAGCGTGGAGGGGTTCCTGTCCAGCGGTGGAAGCGGACACTCCCTCCAGATCTCCGCCACCGCCGGACAGCCGGACCTCTTTTTTCTTTTCGGCGATACCCCGGCCGAGGTGACCCAATCCCTCCAAACCCTCGTCGGCGCCACCCCCCTGCCCCCGGTGTGGGCCCTGGGGTATCACCAATGCCGCTGGGGCTACGCCTCCGCCCGGGAATTGGCGGCGTATAAAGACCGCTTCGCGAAAGAGGGCGTTCCGGTGGACGGCCTGTGGCTGGACATCGATTACATGCGGGGATACCGGGTCTTCACCTTCGACGACACCCATTTTCCCAACCCCGAAGAGAATCTCGCGGCCCTGCAGGCGGACGGACAGAAAGTGGTGCCGATCATCGATCCGGGAGTGAAAATCGATCCCGACTGGGAGGTCTACCGCGACGGCGAGGCCAAAAACGTGTTTTGCCAAAACCCCCAGGGCAAAACCTTCGTCGGCCGCGTATGGCCCGGCGACACGGCCTTCGTCGATTATTCACGTCCGGAGGGCCGCGGCTGGTGGCGGGACCGGGTGGCCGCGCTGGCGGAACGCGGCCTGCACGGATGCTGGAACGACATGAACGACCCCTCGCTGGGCCACGTGGACTCCACGCCCATGCGGTGGGACCACGGACGCAAACCCCACTGGACCTACCACAACCAGTTCGCCGCCGGCATGGCCCGCGCCACCCGGGAAGGCTTTCTTAAAGCCCGACCCGATGATCGCCCCTTCATTCTCAGCCGTTCAGGAAACACCGGCATGGCCCGGCACGCCGCCATCTGGCACGGGGACAGCATGTCCAACGACCACTGGCTCAGGATGGCCGTGCCCGTGACGCTGAATCTCTCCCTCTCCGGCGTTCCCTTCAACGGCCCCGACCTCGGCGGGTTCGGCGGCGACACCACGCCGCGTCTGCTCACGGATTATTTCAAAGCCTGTTTCCTCTTCCCCTTCTGCCGCAACCACACCGCCCTGAACACCGCCCGCCAGGAACCCTGGGCCTTCGGTCGGGAAACGCTGAGGGTGTTGCGGTCCTATATCCGGAACCGCTATCGCCTGCGACCGTATCTGTACAACCTGTTCGTACGCCAGGAGGAGAACGGCGAGGCGATCCTGCGGCCGATGTTCTATGACTTCCACACGCGCGGAGAGCCCGACTTTCGATATACCGACGACCAGTTCATGGTCGGACCCGCCCTGCTTCAGGCTCCGCTCTTGGATGAGAGGCGGAGTCGAAAACTGACCCTGCCCAACGGACGCTGGTGGAACTTCATGACCTCCCGCTGGATCGAAGGCGGACGCACAATCCACGTCACCCCGAAGGGAGACGCGACGCCCCTGTACGGCCGCGCGGGGCACTCGGTCCTCATGGAGCCCGAATCTCCCAAAACCCACCACTGGCGCGGCACCGCCTTCGATGTGCATCTGTTCCTCGAGCCCGGCGCACGCGGGGTCGTCCGCGGCGAGGCGGTCACCGACGATGGAGCCTCCTTCCGCTACCGCGAGGGGGAACGGACCCGCGTGGCCTATACCGCGAAAACCGACGGTGAAACGGTGTCCATCACAACCCGGACCCTTCAGAACGGCTTCGGCCCCCTCGATCTTGGATTCGTGCTGTACGGACGCTTCCGCGCGGTGACGGTCAACCGGAAAAAGGTGGCCCCGGAGCGCGTCCGGGTCGTCCTGGCCGGTGCGACTCAACACCTCACCCGCGTGTCCGCCTGAGCAAGGTTCACCGAGACTCCTCACTTCGGCGACCTTAAATACGGGATTTTACGTATTGGGAGCCTACAGGCCACATGGTAGGTTGTAGACTCGACTCGTTTTCTCGGTTCCCGTTTTCCATCATGTCTGAATATCAAACCCTGAATCCCGCCACCGGCCGTCCACTCGAAACCTTTGCCACCGAGGAGGTACAGGCCGTCAAAGAAAAAGTCCGCCGCGCCGAAACGGCCTTCGCGTCGTGGAGTTCACTCGACTTTCGCGATCGGTCGAAGGTGTTGCGCGCGGCCGCGGAGGAACTGAAATCCCGCGCGGACGATCTGGCGGGCATGATGGCCTCGGAAATGGGCAAACCCGTGAGTGGCGGCCGGGCCGAAGCCGAAAAATGCGCATGGGTGTGCGAGTACTACGCCGACAAGGCGGAAAGTTTTCTCACCTCCAAGCCCATGGAATCCGACGGCTCCCGCAGTTACATCGCCTACCGTCCCCTCGGCCCCGTCCTGGCGGTGATGCCGTGGAATTTTCCCTTCTGGCAGGTGTTTCGTTTCGCGGCCCCCGCGCTGATGGCCGGCAATACCGCGCTCCTCAAACATTCGAAGATCACCACCCGCTGCGCGTTGGAAATCGAAGACCTCCTCCGCCGCGCCGGCGCGCCCGAGGGCGTGTTCACCACCCTGCTCATGGACCACGATACGACGGAAGAGGTCATCCGCGACCCCGCCGTCAAGGCCGTGACCCTCACTGGCGGCACGGAGGCCGGGAAAAAAATCGCCTCCATCGCCGGCGGCGAACTCAAAAAAACCGTGCTCGAGTTGGGTGGTAGCGACCCCTACGTGGTGCTGGAGGACGCCGACCCGGAGAAGGCCGCCGAGATCTGCGTAAGCGGCCGCATGATCAACAACGGCGAAAGCTGCATCGCCGCCAAACGCTTTATCACCACTCCCCCGATTCACGACGCCTTCGTGGAGGCCGTGGTGTCGAAAATGGAAGACTACAACATGGGCGACCCCATGCGGGGGGACACAAAACTCGGCCCGATGGCGAGCCGGGAACTCCAGGAAGAACTGCACCGCCAGGTGGAGGACAGCGTCGCAAAGGGCGCGACCCTCCTGCTGGGCGGACACGTTCCAGAGCGCGAGGGCGCCTTCTACCCCGCCACGGTGTTGACCGGGGTGACGCCCGACATGCCCGCGGGAAGCGAAGAACTTTTCGGCCCGGTCGCCTGCATTCTCGCGGCGGCAGACGCCGACGAGGCCCTGCGCATCGCGAACGACACCCCCTTCGGCCTCGGAGCCGCGGTCATTACGGCGGACGCCGAGCGGGGACGCCGCATCGCGGAAGACCGACTCGACGCCGGATGCTGTTTCGTCAACGCCTTCGTCAAATCCGACCCCCGCCTCCCCTTCGGAGGCATCAAACAAAGCGGATACGGACGCGAACTGTCCCATCTGGGCATCCGTGAATTCGTGAACGCCAAAACCGTATATGTCGCCTAGAAAGACGCGTGTCCATGCCGCTCGCCCTGTATGACGCCTTAAGAGCCACACTGCCCGGCACCTCCAGTCTGAGAGGTGGGGTGCGAAACGCCCTGAAGGTATTGATGGAACACACAACCGCCGAGGCCGGAGAAGTCCGCTTGCTTGGGGAAAGCGGCGTCCCTGGAGAACGGCTCGCGACCGATGAAATCCCGCCGCCGACACCGCCCCTGGTCGACGACGCCCCTCTTGCACTGAACGCGTTCCGGGACAACGCGCGGGTTCACCAGAACGGGCTGGAGCTGTTGCTGCGAATCGAACGGGAGCCGGTGGCGGTCGTCCGGCTGACGCCGGCGCCGAACCTCGAGAAGAACATCAAGGACACGGCCTGGGCGCTGAACCTTTTCGCGGAGGATTTGTTCCGTGAAATGGCGCGGGAGAAAATTGACCGGAACTATCACCTGCTCAACCGTATGATCGCGTCGGTCCAGTCCCTTGTGCTCCTGGTGCGGGAAGACGGCGTCATCCGGGAAATCCGGGGCAACCTGCCCGGAATGTCCGAAGACAAACATCTCCGGGACGTGGGAACGTCGGTGGAGTCGCTGTTCCCCGACGCCCCCCGCCATCTGCGCCGGGCGCTGGAGGACGGCGAATCCTCGTTTCAGGTTCATCGCCGGGACCTCCATCGTATCTACCACGTCTTGTGCACCCCTTTCGATTCGCCCCCGCCCGATCCCCAAAGCGTCATGTTGCTCGTCACGGACGTCACCACCCAGATCAACGCCCAGCAGAACCTTCGTATCCTGCACGAAATGGGCCGGGAAATCGCCAAAGCGAACACCCTGCGGGAGGCCGCCGCCAGCGCGCTGCCTCTGACCTGCGAGCGATGGCCGGAGTGTTGCGTGGAGATCTGGTGGCCCAGCGAAGACGACACCCTGGTGCGGGAGGAACAGTTCCGCGCCGGCGACGCGGCCATTCAGGAAGACATTCTGAGCCAATTCCCCTCTCTGCGCCTTCCGTTGGAAGGCAAGTCGTTCGTGGCCGAAACCTTGTTGCGAAGAAAATCCCGGGAATTCCGCTGCGACGCCCGGACCGACGCGCCGCTTTCCACTTACCTGAAGGCGCTCCACGGGCATGGGTTCACCACGGCCCTCGCTGTGCCCATCCCGCTCGCGGAGGAGTCCTACCTGGTGCTGGTTCTCTACCTCACAGACGCCCACCGGGACATTTGGAACACCCAGAAATTTCTCGAAACCCAGGCAACGGAACTCGGCCTGTTTCTCTCCCGTCGGGAATCCGAACTGATTCAGCGTGAACAACGCGAACGGTTACGGGCGTTGAGCGTGCGCCTGGCCGAGGTGCAGGATCTGGAACGAAAAAAATTCTCCAGGGCCGTGCATGACTCCGTGGGACACGAACTCGGCATGGCCCGTATGCAACTCGGCGGTGTGCTCCGGGGAGCCGATTCAGACCTCTCCGACACCACCCGCGAGAGCCTGCAAAATGTGGAGGACATGCTGAAGGAGGCCATTCGAATGGCCCGGAACCTCTCGACCGAATTCAGCCCGCCGATCCTCTACGACGCGGGCCTGTTCCCCGCGCTCCGGTGGCTGGCGGACCGGTTCACCGAGAAATACGGGAAAACCGTCCACGTCCACCTCGAAGAGGGCGCGGAGCGGGGCGTCGAAGAAAATGTGCGCAACATGCTGTTCAACTCCACCCGCGAGTGCTTGAATAATGTCGTGAAGCACGCCGACGCCGATACCGTGATCATTTCCGCTCAACGTCCTTCTCCGGACATGTTCTTGCTGGAAATCGAAGACAACGGACGGGGATTCGCTCCCGAGTCCCTGCAATATCTGAACCGGGACGAGGGGGGATTCGGGTTGTTCAGCATCCGCGAAGCCCTGGAGCACTCCGGGGGCCGGTTTGTCTGCGATTCCTCCCCCAACCGCGGCACCCGCATCGCTTTTTACGTTCCCATCCCCTTAACCCCTACCCCAGAAGACACTTCCTCATGAGCCCCAATCCCATTCGAATTGTACTGGCGGACGACCACCAGATGATGCGCGACGGTCTCCGAAGCCTTATCCGCAAGGAGGAGGACATGCTGATCGTGGGCGAAGCCGAGACCGGCAACCAGGCCGTGGAATACGCCGGCAAGCTCGCCCCCCACCTGATTATTCTCGACATCGGCATGCCGGATTTGAACGGCATCGAGGCCGCACGGCTTATCCACAAGGACCATCCCAACATCCGGATCATCGGACTTTCCATGCACGCCGACCGCAGCCTGGTGGGCGAAATGCTCAAAGCGGGCGCCTGCGGGTATCTGCCGAAAGACTGCGCCTACGACGAACTGATCGAGGCGATCCATCAGACCATCGAAGGCAAGAACTACCTCAGCCCGGAAATCACCAGCGGACTGGTGGACGGCTTCGTGCGCCACCACGCCGAGGACGAGGAGGATTCCGCTTTTTCCGTACTCAGTGAACGCGAACGACAGGTGCTGCAGTTGTTGGCCGAAGGCAACAGCACCAAGGAAATCGCCTCCAATCTCGGCGTCAGCGTCCGCACGGCGGAAACCCACCGGCGCAACATTATGGACAAGCTGGACATGCGCAGCGTGGCGGAACTGACCAAATACGCGATCCGCTCCGGGCTCACCACGCTGGATTGATCTCCTCCCCGCGTTCTCCCGCCTCCACCCGGGCCAATGCGAGACGAATCCGGTCGGACTCCTCTTCAATCCGCCGGCGGAGACGGCGGCGCCTTCCTCCATCCCCTCCGGGAGGGGGTTCCAACGTGCGTTCGATTCGTTCTAATCCCGGACTCAGAACGCCATAAAGTCGGCGGGCGTCCAAGGGGTCTCCGCGCACGGCCCATCCACCTCCCACCGTGGGAAACGGCCCGCGCCCCGCTCCCAGCCTGGGCCCGTTCTCCTGTTCGCGCAGGAGGTCGATTCGCAACGACAGCAACCGGCGTTCAATGAAGCGTTGCACCGCCAACGCGCGGGGGGACGAGTCCTTGAATTCGACCAACACCACGCGATAACGAAGCACTTCCAAGGTGCGAAGGCACCGCGCCAACTCGTTTTCACGGCGTTCACATGGAAGCTCGGGGGTCATGAAACCTCACTCACCAGTACCCCTCCTTTCCGAAATGGTCATACAACCGGGATTCGTACGCGCGGGTGATCGGAACGTCGGGGTCGTACTCGGGCGCGGAAGTGATCTCATCCCGCCCCAGATCGACGCGCACCCGGTGGTCCCCCCAGCGGATCTCCCGAATCCACATCGGATCCAACAACACTTTTTTTCCCGGCAACCAGTTGCGGGTGTCCACCACCACGTAACGAACCACCCACACCTCGGTGTCTAGCAACACGTCATGGATGTGCCCCATGGCCTCCTCTCCAGCCAAAACACGGTACTTCGTCAGTTCATGGGCCGAGCGCAATACCTGTTCCGGGTCCCCCTCCTCCTTGAGACTGAGGTCGTCCTCCACGTCGGGCACTTCGGCGTGCGTATACATCGGTTGAGTCGAGGCGCCCCACAAACCGCCCCCGATCCAGTAATACGGCCAGTCGTACTGGTCGAAAAAACTTTTCTCGTACCGACGGGACACGGGCGCGTGCTCATCCAGATGCGGGGCCTGCTCGATTTCCTCCCGGGTCATGCGGACCGGCAATTCTTTTCCCTCATGATTCGGCTCGCCCAGGCTCATGGGTGATATCACGACCTTTTTTCCCAACAGCCATTTCCCCGTGTCGGCGACCAGCCAGCGTCCGCCCCACCGTGCCTCGTCGAAGAGAAAATCCCGCACCTGGCCGATGTGGCCGTCGGACGCGTCCAGTCGGTACCCTCTCAATTCTTCCAGTTGTTGCAGCATGGTCTTCATCCTTGGGTTGGAGGTTCAATGACTCGATACCGTTAGTCTATGCCTTCTCTTCAGCCCCCGCCATGAGGGTTGTTACGCATTCATTCCTGCGCCTTTTCTTACCCGCCGTCCACGGGGTCGTGAAAAGCGAAACGGCATCTCCGCAGTCCCCCCCATGGCGGATCCTCTCCCGCACCGCCATACTGAACCACGAAGCCACAATTCCAACGAACGAGGTCCGCATGACGCACAAAACCCATACAAGCACTTACATTGTTATCGGAGGGGGCATGGCCGGGGACGCCGCCATCAAATCCCTCTTGAACGAACAACCCGACGCCGACATCACCCTGATTTCCTCGGAGGACACCCTGCCCTACGCCCGTCCTCCCCTGACCAAAGGCCTGTGGACCGACCCGGAGACACGGCCCGGGGACATCATGCTCACCCCCGACACCTACGGAGATTCGGTGACCGTGCGTCTGGCCCGACAGGTCGAGGAGATCGACCGGGAGGCCCGACGGCTTATCGACGACCAGGGGGACGAATATACCTATGAAAAACTGTTGCTGGCCACCGGCGGAAGGCCGCGGGAACTGCCCGGCGAGAAAGACGGCGTCATCTATTTCCGCACCCTGCAGGACTACCGGGATCTGCAACGGAAAGTCGCGCTCAATCAACGGATCGGCGTGATCGGATCGGGCTTCATTGGAAACGAACTCGCCGCCTCCCTCTCCGGGCAGGAGTGCGAGGTGTTCATGATTCTGCCGGGCAAGGGAATCGGCGCGGGATACTTTCCCGCCGGACTGTCCCATCATCTGAACGAACGGTATCGGGAAGCCGGCGTGGATCTGGTTCCGGAACAACGGGCCTCCCGTATCGAACGTTCCGGGGATCATCTGGTCATTTGCACCGAGGAGGGCGGACGCTACGCCGCCGACAGTGTGGTCGCCGGCCTGGGCATCGAGCCCAACCTCTCCCTCGCCGAACACGGCGGACTCGAAATCGACGGGGGCGTGAAAGTCGACGCGCGTCTCCGTACCAGCGATCCGCACATCTACGCCGCGGGAGACATCGCGTCTCGATCTATCGGAAAGAACGCGGCCGGTTTGAACGGGTGGAACACGAGGACAACGCCCTCGCCAGCGGCGCCGCCGCCGGTAAGGCGATGGCCGGAGCCGAAGTCGATTTCCAGTACACGCCCATGTATTATTCCGATCTGTTCGAGTATGGATTCGAGGCCGTGGGGGATTTGGACACCGGCCTGGATCTCTACGAGGATTGGGAAGACCCCTATAAAAAAGGCGTCGTTTATTACCTCCGAGACAAGCAAGTCGAGGGCGTCCTGCTTTGGAACGTCTGGGATCAAACCGACAAGGCCAGGGAATTGATCGCCGGCAAGCGGGAATTCGCTCCCTCCGACCTCAAAGGCGCAATCTGATGCCCCCTTCCCCGTAAAAATTCATTGGACAACCTCCGGGCGAATCCGAATACTGCGCCCCATGGCCCAGACACCGGACTCCCCTCCCTCCGCCTCCAGGTTCGGAACCTTCGGAGGCGTCTTCACGCCGTGCACCCTGACGATTCTCGGGGTGATCATGTTTCTCCGCTTCGGCGAAGTGGTGGGAAACGCCGGCGCGCTGCACGCGGTGCTGATCGTCCTGGCCGCCAAAGCGATTACCGTCCTCACCGCCTTCTCCCTCTCCGCCATCGCCACCAACACCCCGGTCAAGGGCGGCGGGGCCTATTTCATGATCAGTCGCAGTCTGGGCGCGGCGCCGGGAGGCGCCATCGGCCTGGTGCTTTACCTCGCCCAGTCCGTGTCCGTGGCCATGTACGTCATCGGCTTCACCGAGGCGCTGGTCGCCACCTTTCCGGACCTGCCGGGCTCTTTCCGCGCCCTCGCCACCCTGGTGAACCTGACCGTGCTGGTCTGCGTCTACATCGGCGCCGGATGGACCATTCGACTGCAATACGGCATCCTGGCCCTCCTCGCCCTCTCGCTGGTTTCCTTCATGGCCGGAGCCGTCCGCCTGTGGTCTCCGGACGTGTTCATGGCCAATTTCAACCCGGCCTACGCGGACGGAACCGATGCCCGAATCATGTTCGCCCTGTTTTTTCCCGCGGTCACCGGCATCATGGCCGGGGCCAACATGTCCGGGGACCTGAAGAATCCTGCGAAAGCGATTCCCCGGGGCACCCTCTGGGCCATCGGCGTCACCGGCGCGATCTATCTCGCCCTCGCCGCCACCCTGGCGGGGCTCGCCGACCCCGCCCGCTTGCGCGCCGACCGCATGCTCATGCACGACGTCGCCTGGATGCCCGTACTGGTCACCGGGGGCATTTTCGCCGCCACCCTCAGTTCCGCCCTCGGCAGCATGATGGGTGCGCCCCGGGTCCTGCAGGCCCTCTCCATCGACCAGGTGTTCCGCCCCCTCCGTCCCTTCGGACACGGCAGCGGCGTCAACCGGGAACCCCGCCGCGCCGTGCTCGCCACCGCCCTCATCGCCCAGGGCGCAATCCTTCTCGGCGACCTCAACGCCATCGCCCCGGTGATTACCATGTTTTTCATCATCACCTACGGGATGCTGAACCTGGCCTGCTTCGCGGAAATGCACAGCCGCAACCCCAGCTTCCGTCCCTCCTTCCGCATCTTCCACAAAACCATCCCCCTCACGGGCGCGCTCGGCTGTATCGCCGTCATGCTGCTGGTGAATCCCCTCTGGGCCCTGGCCTCTATTCTGGTCATGGGACTGATCTTTTTTCTGCTCCAACGCAAAGACCTGGAAACCCGCTGGGGCGACGTGAACAGCGGCGTGGCGTTCGAACGCGCCAAGCGCACGCTTCTCTACCTCGAGTACGGCCGCTACCATCCTAAAAACTGGCGGCCCGCCATCATGGTCTTCACAGGCAATCCCCACCATCGCCTTCATCTGGCCCGGCTGGGCACCTGGCTCACAGACCGCGGCCTTCTCACCCTCGCCCGGGTGATCCATGGCGGCGTGGGCGAAGGCGCGGGCGAACAGGTCCGGCAGGAGGACGAACTCCGCGCCTTCATCCGCGAAAACCGCCTCGCCGCCTTCCCCGCCGTGGTGTCCGCCAACTCCTTTCTCCAGGGGGCCCAGAGCCTTGTCCAGTGCCACGGCATCGGCCCCCTGCGTTCCAACACCGTCATGCTCGGCTGGAGCGACGCGCCCGAACGGCAGGAGGAGTTCGGACGCTTGCTGCGGATGATACAGGAACTGAAACGCAGCATGCTGGTGGTGCGCATGCGGGACGAGATCGAGGAGGAGGTCTCCCCCGCGGAGGGCCCCATCGACGTCTGGTGGCGGGGACGGGACCACGGAGCCCTCATGCTCCTGCTCGCCCACTTGCTCAGCCAAACCCCCGAATGGAACAACCGGCGCATCCGCCTGCTGCGGGCCGTTCCCGACGAGGACCGGGTGGAACCGGCCCGACGGAAACTTGAAACCCTCATCCGCGACGCCCGCATCGCCGCCGAACCGGTCGTGGTGCGTTCCACCTCCTTCGCCGACGCCCTGTACGCCCAGTCCGGCGCGTCCTCGCTGGTTTTTCTCGGGTTCCGCACACCGGACAAAGGCGAGGAACGCGCCTTCATGAAACGGTTCCGCGCCCTGATGAAAGGACTGCCCGACGTCATCCTCGTGCATAGCGAAGGATCGGCGAAACTGGAGGCCTGACGCGTGTACCTCCCGTAAAAAGGCCCCGGTCCGAAGACCGGGGCCGCATGGATCGCGAGGATCCGGATGGGGTTAGAAGCCGCCCTGGCCTTCCACTTCGGCTTCCGACAGGGCCGCGCGGTAGAACAGAAGGTCGTCGATGCGCCCCCCGAACGTCGTGGCGTAGCCGCTGTTCGCGATGCCAAGGTACAAGTCCGACGGTTGATTCGGAATACTCGAACTGGTGATGGACTTGGGCGAGTTGCCGTCCAGGTCCCCGTCGATGTACACCTTCAACCGCTGGCTTTGCGACAGCGTGCCGTCGTACACCACCGCCACGTGGTACCAGGTCCCGTTGGAGAATTGGGTGGCCGAGGTGTATTTGTTGGCGTTGTTGCTGTTGTTGTTGTCGATCTCCACGTACAACCGGTTTCCGCTGGAAAAGTAGGCGGAGAACGCGTTGTTATTCGTGTAGCCGTCGCGCTTGGAGACCACGAACCGGGCGTTGCCGTCGAGGTTGTCCGGACGCACCCAGAACAGGATCGTCAGCTTGTCGGTGTTCTCCAACTGGTCCGGATCGGACACGGTGCCGTATGAGTTGGACTGACCGCCGAGATCCAGCGCGCCACCGTTCTGTCCGGTCGTCCAGGAGTACGTCCCCTGCAGGGAGATATCCAGGTTGTTGTCCGACAGATCCATCGCGGTGCTGCCGCTTCCGTCGTCGAAGTCCCAGTAACCCGCCGGGGAGACCCCGTTCAGATTATCGACTTCGGTGGCGGACAGGGCCCGGCGGTAGATGCGGATGTCGTCCAGCCATCCGTCGAACGAGTTGGAGTAGCCCGGATTCAACGCGCCGATGGTCAACGGAGCGCCCAGATCACGAATCACGCTCGCTCCATGCGAGTAGGTGCCCTCCAGCGTGCCGTCCACGTACAGCTTCACCCGACTCGTGGAGGCGGCGTTGCCGTCGAACACCAGCGCCACGTGCTGCCAGTTGGTCTGGAAGTAGTAGTTGGTGTCGATGGTGTGCGGCACATCGTCCCCGTCGTCCAGTCGCACCCGGAGTTCACCCCCGGAGTGAAGGAACATCGAATAAGAGACGTTTCGTTGATATCCCGCCCGCTTGGACACGATCGCCCGGGCGTTGCCGTCGACCCCGGTCGAGGTCGGCTTCGCCCAGAACGCGATCGTCAGTTCGTCCGTGTCGTCCAGTTGCCCATGCGTGTCGGTCGCGATGATGTAGTCGTTGTGTTCGCCGTTCATACGAACCGACGAGGCGCCCACCTTCGCATCTCCATTCTGCGAGATCGACGTCCCGTAGACGGCTCCGTCGTAAATCGGGCCGTTGGCGCTGGCGTCCTCGCCCAAAGCCGACCCGTTCTCGAAGTCGTAGTACGCGATCGGTCCCGGACCCACCTCGGCGCCCGCCGAGAAGATATCGGCGATCGTGGACGGGGCGAGCGCGGAACGATGGATCTGGATGTCGTCCAGCCACCCGTCGTAGGTCACGCCGTAGCCGGGGTTCAACGCCCCGATCGTCAGGGGACCGCTCAAGTCGCGGATCTGACTCACCGAATGCGTATAGGTGTTGAACAACGCCCCGTTCACATAGAGCTTGATCCGCTCCGAGGAGGACGCGGTGCCATCGAACACCAGGGCGACATGCTGCCATTCCGTTTGGAACGTGTAGGTCGTCTGAATATCGTTGGGAGCGCCGGAGCCGTCGTCCAGATAGATCCGGAGATCGCCGCCGGAGGACGGCAGGAACAGCGAATAGGACACGTTGTTGTTGTAGCCCAGCCGTTTTGAAAGGATCGCGCGGGCGTTGTTGTCCACTCCGGTCGAGGTCGGTTTCGCCCAGAACGCGATCGTCAACTGTTCCGTGGCGTCCAGATCCGAATGGTCGGAAACCTCGATGTACTCGTTCTGGCTCGCGTCCAACCGGATGGAGGACGCGCCGATGCGGGCGTCGCCGGTGTCCCGCGTGGGACTGCCGTTGATACTGCCGTCGTGCACGGTTCCCTTGCCGCTGGAATCCTCGCCCAGATCCGACCCGTTTTCGAAGTCGTACCGGGCCACCATCGTCTGCCCCACGGGCAGGTCGGCTTCCGGATCTTTCCCCGTGAATTTCAGGAACCCGATGTTGCACCATCCCCCGTCGGGGCCAAGGTACCGCACATAGCGTTTGGGACCAGGCGCGGTCACGCTGACCGTGGCCTGGGTGCTGCCGTCGTCCACCGGTTCGGAGGAGATGGTGTGGAGCGTGGTCACGTCCGAGGAGAAGTCCGCGGTGCTGGACACCTGGAATTTACCCCCGACCATGCGGTTTCCGTAATTCTGGCGCGGCATGAAGGTGATTTCGGTGATTTCCTTGGGGGTCATCAGGTCTTTTCCGGTCCAGGCGCCGTCGGCCGTCGGGGCGTCGAAATACGAGCTGTAGGCTTCCGCGCCGTAGCAGGCCAACGCCCCGCGGGTGGGATCGGTGACCTCCCCGGAGATGGGATCGTTTTTGGTCCCGGGCGTGCCGATCGTTTTGCCGCCCACCGGACGTTCCGCGTTCGGATCGCCATAGGCCAGAAGCCGGTCTTTCGCGGGCTGCCCCCAGTAGGAGGTGGGCGTGTAGTCCGACCCCACGAGCATGTCCGGGTCCGCGCCATCGAAAAAACTCCATCCGGTCCAGTGAAGCCGGTGGGTGTCGACCCAGTCCAGGTATTTCGGAACCCAGGTCGAGTCATCCTCGAAGTTCAGTCCGATGAACTCGGTTCCACCCGGATGTCCAAACTCCCCGAGGAGCACCGGATATTGCTCGGCGCATTGAATCACCTGGGTGTTCACGTAGCCCTTCCAGGGATAGAGGTGGCTGTCATACACGATGCCGTTGCCCGAGGCCGTGTCGGTGAGGGCGTAGCCGTCGACGATTCCATAAAGCTGGTAGCCATAATCCAGCCCCCCGGCGAGCACGATATTGTTGGCCCCGGTGCCGCGCACCGCGTCCACCAGATCCTGCATGCCCGGGTTGGATCCCACGCCATTGTACCACTCGTCCCAATTGATGCCGTGCGGCTCGTTGAGCAGACCGTACAATACGGCGGGGTTGTTGGCGTACCGGGCGCCCGCGTCCTGCCAGAAGGTGACGTGCGCGGGTTTCACATACTGATACTCGTGCAAGTCCAGAATCACGTACACGCCCATGTCCGAGGCCTGTTGAATAAAACTGTCCACGGTATACCGGTAGCTGGTGCTGTTGTCCCAGTAGTTCGCCTTGACCGGAAGTCGGATCACATTGCAATTCCAATCCTCCACGGCCACCAGAAGCGACTGGAAAAGGGCTTTGGCGTCGTATCCAAACTCCAGGCCCGGAATGTTCACCCCGGTCAGGCGGACCGGATCTCCCGTGGCTTTCACCACGATCTGGTTGCCCTGCGTCTCCAACTCCGGGGGAGCGGCCTGCAGCGTGGCCAGAGCCAGCGGGAGGGCGGCGAGCCATCCACAGATTCGTTTCGTGTGATGGTTGTTCATACGTGTCTCCTTAGTCATGGGGTTATCCCTCCCCCCACTGTCTTGCCCCGCCGGCGACCCAACGGGGAAAAAGAAAAGCCGGCACACGGTCTTTCGCAACACACAAAAACCGAATCCGCGCGTTTCCATTTCCCGGGGAGGGAAACAGGGTCATCCGAACATGAAGCGCGAAACTCGGCATGGCTGTAATCAAAGTGTTTGAGCTGCCCCCGCCTCTCCTTCTATCCTCTTACAGGATAGGTCGCGCATTATCCTCTCTACAATATAATTTATGCAATAAATATGTATTAGGTATAATATTCTGGCGTATTTGCACTTTCGTCTTCCGGTTTCAACCAATCCTTTATTTTCACCGGATTATTCTCCCCCGCCTCTAGAGCATGTTAAGTAAAAATGTGGCCGAGAGGTCGTAGAGAGAAGAACAAGGTCAAGAAAGGCGAAGCAGGAAGTGCACCGCTCTTTCGATGGAGCCTGACAAAGACATTGTTTCTCGCAGTAGACAAAACGGCCACAGGTTGGCTTAAGCTGCTCGAAAGGCACCCCTCCACAAAAACCCGGGCGGATTCCGAACTTCCGGAATCCGCCCGTTCAAGGCCTGACTTTAAATAATGAACGCCAAGCCCTATTGCGCCTCCACCGGACCAATCGTTTGATTTATGGCGCGCGGAACGCCGTAGATGTCGTATCCGGTGCTCCGACCTTTCCCGATCAGGGGGGAATCCGGTTGCACCGTGATGATACAACCGTCCCGCGTAAGCTTCGGGTCCTGCTCGTAGGAGTTCGTCAACCCTCCTGCGGGCACGCCCAGTGGATTCGGCACGTTCGCGAAGAAGAAGTTGTCGCTTCCCTGCACCTTGGCGATCTTGGACTCGGCCCGGTATCCATAGCCGAAGTACCGCATGTTCACCGTATTGATGCCCACATTGCGGGACCAGTCATAAAAGCCCGCACCGCCTTCGAACGACCCGATGAACGTCACGAACCCCGCGGTGGGCATGTTCAGATCCTCCGTGTGGCCCCAAACCAGGTTGTCATACAGATACATATTGGCGTTGTAGCCCCAATCCGTATCGTAAAGAGCGAACCCGCCAGCTTCTTTCTGGTTCGCGGTGAGAGGATCGACGCCGTCCCAAGCCGCGGCCATTCCCGTCTGAATCAACACGTTGTTGTACAGATGACTGTCCGTGTCCCAGCCGGTACTCGTTCCGTTTTGAATGCCGGCGCCGCCCTGTTCCACCACCACGCAATCGTGGGTGAGCAACTCGTCCGCGAGCTTCCCCTGCGCGGAATCGTTCTTGATGATATCGAAATTGTGAATGCCGAATTTGGCGTGGTTTCCGTGCAGGAACATCCATCCCCACTCCCAGGCCTCGATGGTGGGATTGCTTTCATCGCGAATGCTCATATACGTCGTGTGATGGAGGGGTCCCGTGCCGGGACAGCCATAGTCGTAGACTTCGTTTCCGAAGAGCTTGACGGCCTCCGCCCGTAGTTTTTGACCTTTAATCGCACCCTGAAACCGGTTTGCGCAACCCTCGAAAATATCCGTGATACGATTTCCAATCACCCGCCCGTAGCGGCTGGTTTGGATGCCATATGTCTCACCACTGTAATACACTCCGTCAGTGGGCTGCCCCGTTTCCGTGGTGTCGCGGTAGTTCGAGGCGTAGACATCCAGTTTGGAAACCACCCATCCTTCCACCTGATAATTAGCCACTGCCCGCTGCCCGATCACCTTGGGCTGAAAGCCGGGATAGGCCACGGTCGCCATGTGCGCCGTGCGGCTGCTCGAGGCGGAACCATTGTTGAAGTAAAGACACTGGTCCGGCACGTTGTCCAGGGAGCCCGAATCCACGTCGTGCACATACACCAGGCTACCCGCCGGCACCGGGGACCCGCGACCCATCGCGAACCGGGCGGAGGCGAAAGGCTGCGAGAAGCTCCCGCTGTTGCCGTTGTCTCCCGTGCTCTTCACGTGGTAGATATTTCCCGACCGAACCGTGAACGGCAGCGGATTCGACTCCACCCCATCCACTTCCAGGGTGATCTGACCTTCTCCCGGCGCGCTGGCTCCGGGAATGGAGAACGCCACCTCCTGCATCAGATGCGAGTACCACAACCGCGCCGGACCCGAGGGTAGCTCCCCGTCCGCCCGTTTCCAGTAATAAACATGCGCCGCCTCGCGTTTGACGCCTTGGGCGTCGGTGAAATACGCTTTGCTCGCGCCCTGGCTGTCTCCAATCCCCTGCGCCCATACCGTGACGATGGCCCCCTCTCCAAGGCCGTCTCCCAACCCCGTGGCCGGACCATTCACCAGATCGGTGAACCGAAGCAACGGCGCGGGGGCGCGACTGACCTGGCTATGGCTGAGCCAATCCGAAGAGGGCGGGGTTGGATTCACATCCCCCATCGCCACGAGATCCTCCACTTCGGATTCGGTCAGCGCCGCGCGGAAAATCTGAAGATCGTCGATTTCCCCTCCGAACGTTGTCGTATATCCGCTGTTCGCAATCCCTAGATGGAAATCCGACGAGTAATTCGGAATGCTCGCGCTGCTCACGCCAAAGGGCGAGTTCGCGTCCAGCTCCCCGTCGATATATACTCGACCCCGTTCGCTCTGGGGCAATGTGCCGTCGTATACCACCCCCACGTGATACCAAGTGTCGTTCTCGAATTGCGTCGCCGTGATGTGGCGGTTGGCATTGTGGTTTTTATCCAGATCCACGTACAGGCTGTTTCCGGTCGCGAAGAACAGGGAGTACGCGGAATTGACGTCCGCAGAGTCCCGTTTGGACACCACGAAACGCGCGTTTCCGTCGAGGTTCTCCGGTTTCACCCAGAACGCGAAGCTCAATTTGTCGGTGTTCTCCAACTCGTCGGGGTCGTTCAGCGTGCCGTAGGAGGTCGACTGTCCGCCAAGCTCCAACGCGCCACCGACCACGCCGGTCGTCCACGCGTACGTCCCCTGCAGGGCGATGTCCAGGGCGTTTTCGGTGAGGTCCATCGCGATACTCCCGCTTCCGTCGTCGAAGTCCCAGTGTGCCGCCGGGGTGATCCCATACACGTCTTCGACCTCGGAGGCCGACAGCGGCCGACGGTAGATGCGAACGCCATCCAGCCACCCGTCGTAGGACACGTAGTCGCCGCCCGAAATATAGTCGGGGTTCAGCGCCCCAAGGGTCACCGGGCCGTTGAGATCCCGGATCTGGCTCGTCCCATGTTCGTACGAACCAAACAACTCGCCGTCCACGTAGAGCTTCACCCGTTCGGTGGAGGGTTGCGCCCCGTCAAAGACCATCGCCACGTGCTGCCAGTCCGTGAGCAGGTCGTATTCCGTGGGGATGGTGTGGGGAATAGTTTCCCCGTCGTCCAGATACAGGACCAGCTCCCCCCCGCCGTTGCCCTGGAACAGCGAATAGGACACCTGGTTGTTGTAGGCCACCCGTTTGGAGATGATTCCACGGGCCCCGGCGTTCAGGCCACTCGCAGTCGGCTTGGCCCAGAACGCGACCGTCAGGCCGGTGGTGGCGTCCAGCTCGGAGTGATCCGGCACTTCGATGTACTGGTTCTGGTCCCCGAACATCCGGATCGAGGAGGAACCCACCACCGCGTCCGCGTCCTGCGAGGGCGTTCCGTTGACGGTCCCGTCGTGGACCGTGGCGCTGCCGCTGGTGTCCACCCCGAGGTCGGAACTGTTTTCAAAATCATAGTATGCGATGGGACCCTCGACCTGACCATACAGGTCGGAGACCTCCGAGGCGCCCAACGCGGCGCGGTGGACCTGGACGTCGTCCAGCCAGCCGTCGTAAGAAACATAGCCTCCTCCGCCAGGGTTGTAGTCGGGGTTCAGCGACCCGATCGTCAGCGGCCCGCTCAAATCCCGGATCTGGCTCGTGGGGTGGCCATAGGTGTTGAACAACGATCCGTTGACATACAGCTTCACCCGCTCCGAAGTCGACAGGGTCCCGTCGAACACCAGGGCCACGTGCTGCCAGGAGGTCTGAAAATCATATTCGGTGTAGATCAGGTTTGGCTCGCTGTCGCCGTCGTCCAGGTAAAGTGTGAGTTCCCCCCCGCCGTTGCCCTGGAACAGCGAGTAGGACACCTGGTTGTTGTAGCCCATCCGTTTGGACACGATCCCCCGCCCCCCGGTGTTCAGCCCGGTCGCGGTCGGCTTGACCCAGAAGGAGACCGTCAACTGATCGGTGGCGTCCAACTCCGAGTGGTCGGGCACCTCGATGTATTGGTTCTGGTCCCCGAACATCCGGATCGAGGAGGATCCGACTTTGGCGTCGGTGCTATCCTGGGTCGGCGACCCGTTGACGGTCCCGTCATGGGTCGTGGCGGAACTGCTGGAGTCGGTGCCCAGGGCGGACGCGTTCTCGAAGTCATACCGTGTCACCGGGGCGGTTTGCGCGTGGGCAAAACCAAGAGAGAGAAACGACAGAGTCACGCAGGCGATCAGGGATCGCAGCGGACGCCTCGTGCGCAAGGCCTCGGGGCCGAAACCCGAAAGAAATGTGTCTGGAGTGTTCATAGGCTTTATCCTGGGTTGATATTGTCGAGAAAGTACGTTCATGGAGTCACCTCCACGGGGCCCACGGTGGCGAAGGATTCGAAGTCCTTGGACAGGACGGTGGCCGCTCGTGCGAGTGACCAACACAGGCACAGGCTTAGGCTCAACAAGGCCAAAGGTATTTTTTTCATTCTTATGGTAGAGTCTCCTTGGGAATCTCAAGCTGAACGTGCACGGCGATCTGAAATTTCATCGAGCACGAATACTGAAAAAAATGGTGCCTTTTTTAAAAAAGACCGACAATAGCTGAATCAGGTAAACAGTTACCCTTATTGAATTCCCGACGCACAAAAAGACCGGGCGGGTTCGCACATGTCGGAACCCGCCCGCATGGGGTCTCATCTTAAATAATGAACGACGGACGTCGAGATCGACGCCCGAAAGAAGAAACCCGTCCAAGCCACGCCCGGGATTCTTCCACAAAGCCGAATGGACTTCACGGTGGAAGCGGACACAAGTGCACCGTGCCTTCATGGTCCCCATTCCTATCGCCGTGGTCCCGGGGGGATCCCGGCGCCGTTCCCGCCTTCCCCTTTTCGCTCTCTCCGTTCCTCGCCACGGACCTTCCGGCCCTCGAAGTCTCGCTCCCCATCGGCGCGCGGAGTGCCTCCGCCCTCTCCCTTCCGATGATCCAGACCTCAGCACCCGACGCCCCCGGTCTCCGGAGCGAAGCGTTTTCGGAAAAAACTCTTTTTTCGCTGGAAAAGTTCCCTTCACTGTCACAGGCCCTTCTCCCCATTCCCATCCAAACCGTTTTCCCAAAACGAAACCACCACGATGAACGCTTTTCTCAACTCACTCACCCTCCTCCTGGTCCTGCTCAACCCGTTTCTGATCATTGTGTACCTGATCGACGTGGTGCAGAAAGTGGACATGCGCCAATACATCAAGGTCCTGATTCGCGCGAGCTTGATCACGGCGGCGGTCTATATCTGTTTCGCCTTGTTGGGCGACGCGGTGTTTTCGCGCTTCATGCAGGCCGAGTTCGCCTCCTTCCAGATTTTCGGGGGCGTGGTCTTCATTCTCATCGGCGTTCAGTTCGTGTTCCACGGTCCAAACGCCATTCAGATGCTTCGCGGGGATTCCGAACATCTCGCAGGAGCCATCGCCATGCCCGTCCTGATCGGGCCGGGCACCATCAGCGCCTGCGTGATCATCGGTGAAAAGCTGCCGCCGGCCCTGTCCTGCTCCGCCATTCTGGCGGCCCTCGTCATCACCGTGCTGATTATGATCGGCCTCAAGGCGCTTCACGACTATGTGCGTCCGCGCAAAGAGCGTCTCATCGAACATTACATCGAGATCGCGGGCCGCATCACCGCCCTGTTCATCGGCACCGTGTCGGTGGAAATGATCATGAGCGGCGTGGGCGCCTGGCTCGAAAAGTTCTGAAGCGGGTCGATCAGGTCCCGTAGACCCGGATCAGGGCCTGGGTTCCCAAATCTCCACCCCCTTTTTCCTCCAACTCCCGATACCGGCGCAGTGCCAACTGCAATCCGGGAAGATCCAACCCCTCCTCCCAGGCCGCTTCCAGCGCCAATCGCATATCCTTGATAAAATGCTTCACGTAAAACCCGGGATCCAGATCCTCCGCCAGCATGCGCGGCGCCAGATTCGTCAGGGACCAACTGCCCGCCGCGCCTCCGCAAATGCTTTCCAGCACCGTATCCGGATTCAGTCCCCCCGCCTGGGCGAACACCAGCGCCTCGCACACCCCAAGCATGTTGGAGGCGATCGCGATTTGATTGCATAACTTGGCCGTCTGACCACTTCCCGGCGGCCCCTGCAACACCACGTTCCCGCCCACCAGATCCAACACCGGACGCGCCCGCTCGAACACCTCCGGCTCCGCGCCGGCCATGATCGACAACGACGCCTCCCGAGCCCCCTTGTCCCCGCCGGACACCGGAGCGTCCACCGCCGCCGCGCCCAGTTCCTCCGCCCGCCGGGCGATCCGCCGGGCCAACGCCGGGGCCGAGGTGGTGAAATCAATGCACACCGTTCCCTCGCGCACCGACGCAAACACGCCCTCGTCGCCGAAATACACCGCCTCCACGTCTTCGGGATACCCCACCATCGTGCAGACCAGGTCCACGCCCCGCGCGGCCCCCGAGGCGGAATCACTCCAAACCGCCCCTTTCGCCAACAGTTCCTCCGCCTTTCGGCGGGTGCGGGTGAACACCCTCACCTCGTGTCCGGCCTCCAACAGATGCCGCGCCATGGGGGCGCCCATCACTCCCAGTCCAATAAATCCGATCTTCATGCGTCCTCCTCTTGGATCATGCGTATCGGAAACGGCTCCGACACGCTTCCGGTATACAACGAAAGGTGGGGAAAGGGGATCTCGATTCCTTCGCTCCGGAACCGTTCATGGACTTCCTGTTGGATCGAATTGCGCAGAGCCAGAAAGTCCGTCTTGGAAAACCAGACCCCGAAAAGAAAATCGAGCGAGCTGTTGCCGAACCCTTTGAAGAGAATCAGCGGCTCGGGCTCATCCAGACACCAGGGATTTTCGTTCGCGATTTCCCGCAACACCTGGATCACTTTGGCCACGTCCTCCTTGTAGGCCACGCCCACGTTGACGTCGAGTCGACGAATCTCAAACCGGGTGACGTTCGTCAGTTCCGATTTGATCATCATCTCGTTGGGAATCCGCACCAGCGTGTTGTCGAACGTCCGCACCTTGGTCGACAACAGGTCGATTTCCATCACGACCCCCATGCTGCTTCCGACCTTGATGATATCCTCGACCTGAAACGGTTTTTCCCAAATAAGAAAAATACCGCTGATCAGGTTGGACAGGCTCGTCTGGGCCGCGAAACCAATGGCCACCCCCGCAATGCCCGCCGCGCCCAGAAGCGTGGTGATGTTCATCCCCAGCTCCGTCAACACCGACAGCATGAGCAGGATCACCCCTCCGTAATACACGGTCTGATACCCCAGCATGGCCAACTGGGCGGAAGCGTGTTTTTTCAGTGTCTTCCGGAGCAACCCCGCCGCCACCCGCAACACCGGCCAGCCGATCACCAGCGTCAGCAAGGCCCGCACCCAGGAAAGGGCGAAGAAGTCGGAATGAATGTATTCGGCGAAGGTGTTCATTGAAAAAATCCTTTCCCCCAGTTGAGACTCCGAAGCGCGAAACTGCCCCGCGACTCGTCCCGGCTCTCCGCCAGCAACCGCGCGTCGGGCACCAGCGGAGGCGCGCCCCGGGCGTACACCACCCGGCTCCAACTCTCCTCGCCGCGAATCGTGACCCCCGACTCGTTCGCCCACATGCCCTTGCCCTTCTTTTCGTAAATCGTCAGGTACGGGACCCGCAGACATAGCCGTTCGAACGACATCGTTTCTTTGGACTGGTTGCGAATCCGCACCGGACACACCACCCGCCAGGGACGGAAGTCTAGCCGCTCCAACTCGCGCCGCGCCAGCGTGCGCATGGCGAAACACAATTCCCCGTCCACCGGCGCGCCGAACCAAGTGTTCGACAACTGGACCACCGGCTCCTCCATCAACACGACGCCCGCCTCATTTAAAATTTGAACCGAAATCGGAACCGACACGAAAAAATACAACCGCTCCCCCGGCTGGATCACGTAGGGGAACTCCGGCCGCACCACGACCGGACGCGCCGGCAAAGCGGGTTTCAGGTGGAACGACTTCATCTCGGGATACGATCCGATACGACGCCACCCCTCGTCGTGCTCCGGCGCGCCCGGCGCGGCCGCCTCGCCCTTCCCCCGGGCCGTGCGGCAAAGCCAGTCCCCGCCGGAGGCCTTGATCCAAAAGGTCAGGGGGCCGAGCGAAAACGCGTCTCCCTCCGGATCCGCGGCGCGAAACCGGTCGGCGAATTCCGAAAAATCCACGTGTTCATCCGTCATTCGGTGTTTCCTTCTTTTTCCATTCGCGACGTCCAATCCATCCCAGCCTCCGGAACATCCACAACATCATACCGACCGAAAACAACATCAACCCCCAGGCGAAGGGATATCCATAGCGCCAATCCAATTCCGGCATGTTCCAGGGACTCGCCTCCCCGTCGAAGTTCATGCCGTAGACCCCCACAATAAAGGTCAACGGAAGAAACAGCGTCGAAAGAATCGTCAACACCTTCATCACCTCGTTGAGCTGATTGCTGTTGACCGAATGCTGCAGGTCGTACAGGGCCGTGCTCGCCTCCCGCAGCTGATCGGCAAGCCCCAGGGTCTGGTGCGCGTGGTCCTGCACGTCCCGTAAATACGGCCGGGTGCCCTCCTCCAACCAGTCCTGCGCCATTTTGATGAGCACGTCGGGCACCTTCGCCTGGTTCCACAACACCCTTCGCAACACCATCAGATCCCCGCGCAGTTCGTGAATGTCTTCGATAATCGACCGGGTTTCCCTGCTCAGGAGCTTCTCCTCAAGGATTTCGATGCGGCGGTCGTACTCCTCCAACAACGGGAACCCTTGGTCCACCAGCATGTCCAGCGCCGCGTAGGTCAGATAATCCACTTTGCTGTGAATCATGCGGGGGGCGCCACGCTTGAAACGCGCGTACAACCCCTCCAATTCCGAGGCGGGATCCGCCTGAAGCGTCACCAGATAATCCCGTCCCATGAACAAGGATACCTGCTCGAATCCCAACTCCCCCTCGTGCAGGTAGGGCACCTGAAGCACCGTGTACTGGAAATCCTCGTAGGATTCCGTTTTAGGGCGTTGGCCAAGATGCAGCGCGTCCTCCAGACTAAGTCGGTGAAGCCGGAAAAGCTGCCCCACTTCGGCGATCAACTCCGCGTCCCCAAGTCCGTTCACATCCAGCCAGATCCATTGATCCTCCGGTTGGGAGGCCCGCGTCGCCTTCAAATCCTCCAAATCGATTTCCCGTTTCAGGCTCCAGTCCCCGTTGCCGGACATCAACACGTCCATGCGGGGACGCGGCGACCCTTCGGGGGCGACCAACAACCCGGGTTGCGATCCCGGTTTTTTCTCCTGGCGTTGCGCGGGCTGTCCCCGGTGGTCCATTGGATGATGCATAGGCACACCATACCGTCCCCGCCCCGGAATCGCCAAGAAAACAACGCCGCCAGTCGCGTTTTCTCTTCGCGGCTCCTGTGGACCGATTCCCCAATCCGCAAAAAGAACGCTTCCGGTGTTACATTTTTGTACGTATTAACCTAATAAATAACAATAAATACATTTATCATCAAAACCTAATCAAAAAAATAGTGCCTCTCCAAAAAAATCCCCCTACGAAAGAATCAGAGAGCGATCCTCTATCTAAAACGCATCAAAACCTGAAACCGGGAACCACGATGAAAAAAACATTCATTCTCCTACTGACAGCCTTCGGGCTCGCCGCGGGTTCCGCCCGCGCCGCGACCATCACCATCGATTTTGAAAACAACAGCATTACCGGCGGCAACCTGGTGCTTCTCGCATCCGGAAACGACGCCGTCGACGACTTCAGCGGGGATCGGTTTGACGAACTCAGCTCGGCGTCGTTTGAAATTCAGAATATTGCAGGCGTGGGAACACTGGGCATCACCGCCACCGCGCTTCTCGACGACCTGAATATCACCGGCGACGGCCTGCAAGACGGACCCAGCGGGTATGATACCGCCGGCGAAGGTACCTCTTTCGTGTTCGATCGGGACGTCACCATTACCGCCTTGGACTGGGTATCGTTCACCTCCGCGGGTTCCGACAGCGTCACCTTGCGCAACGGAGGAGCGGGGCTCGGCACATTCTCGGAAGGCGATTCTTCAGGGGGAATCGACTTTGGCTCCACCAATCCTTCCACCATGAGTATCGCCGTCTCCTCAGGCGACGCCTTCAATGCGGAATATGCGGGAGGGGACTACTACCTCGGACAAATGACCCTGGAGGTCGTCCCCGAACCCGGCACCCTCGCCTTGGCGAGCCTCGCGGCCCTGGCGGTGTTCGCCTTGCATCGCCGGCGTCGCTAATTCCCGACCTCGCATTCTCACGTTTCAACCCGCCCGGCTCCCGGGTGGGTTGTTTTTTGTCCTGTTCGCACAAACCGTCATCCAAATGAACCCCGCCCGCCTCGTAAAAACAAGGAAGCCCTTCAGAGAGCGGTCGCGGGTATTGACCTGGCATACGCCGATGCTCTAAGATCGGCGGGCAAACTTTCTTCCCCTCCCCCTAAAACGGATATCCATGCTGATTGAATTCTGTTGCCCCGTGTGTCGGGCCTCCCTCGCCATTCAGAAAAAAACAGTCGGAGGCCAGGTCAACTGCCCCAAATGCCAGAAGCTGATTCTGCTTCCGGAGACCTCCCCCCTGCAACGACCCGACGACGACACGCCTCCCTTCTCCCCGGAAGTCTCCTATCCCGCGGAGTCCGTTGCAAAAGCCATCGGCATTAGCGTGGAACCCTACCGACGGGACCTGGAGAACAAATCGGGTCTGCTCAACGATGCGGTGGAGATGATCAAAACCCGCAACGAGCGCATTAAGGAAATCGAAACCCTCATCCTCAACACCCAAAAAGATCTGTGGGCGTTGGAAGTCGAATACGACGAGCGTAACGAGGACTACAAAAAAGCTCAATCGCACCTCCATGATCTCCGGGAGAAAATGCGCGAAGAGGGCGGAGCCAAATCCGACGACACCGCCCACGCGGCGGAGATCGAATCCGAACTGGCCCGGGTACGGACCCGGCTGAGTCAACTGGAGGGCGAATGCGAGACCTTGCGATCGAAGAAGGATCTGCTGAAATCCCGGCTTGCGAACATGATCGAGCACGCCGAAAACCTCGACGCGCGCGTTCGAAAATATCAACGTCTGTTGGAACCCGGGGGCGATATCGCCGGGGTGGTGGACGCCCTCGCGAAAACCCTGACCTGGCAATGCGACATCGCCGGAGCCGGCAACGCCGATCTCGACAAAGCCCGGGACTTGCTGGCCGCCGCCACCGAAAAACTGGAGGCGCTGAACCGGAGAAACGGGGACTTGGAACGGCAGCGAAAGGAAATGGAGGAATTGGTCTCCTCCTCCAGCCAGGACATGCAGCACGCGGTCGACGAACGCAATCAATGGAAAAAGCACGCGGGGGAACTCGAGCGCGAGCTGGAGAGCGCGCGCAAGACCGCCACCGCCGCCTCCGAGGCCAACAGCGACCTCGAAAAGCAGCAGCGGGAAAAAATCTTTTCGCTCGAAGTGCAGTTGGACGAGTCCCGTAAACACTTGGAAACCTGGGAGCAGCGCCGGACCGAATGGGAAACCGTCCGGAACGACCTGGAGGAAAACCTGCGCCTGCTCCACGAACGGCTCGATACGCAGAAAGCCGAACACGAGGCCCGGTTCGAGGAACGGGAAAAACAATGGACCGTCGACGCTCGGAAAAGAGAAACCGAACTCGCCGGGCAACTCGAAGAGGCCCGGGCCGAATTGAAAGAGACACGGCACCAGCTCGAAGAAGCCTTGCGGGCCCAGGAAGGTCTTGCCGAGCAGGGACGCCAAGGAGAGGAAAAGCGTCGTGAACTCAAGCGGAAGCTCGAAGAGATGCTCGACCAGGTCGAATCGCTGGAAAATTCCTGAAACCGCGATAAAGCAGGGTCGCCATGCAAAACGATTACCTCTATCACGGACGCATCGACCCCTTTGACATCGGGTTCACCTACGCCTACACCCCCCGGCTCGCCAACGAGGCCGTCGTCCGCCACGACTGTGACCCCGTGGCCGCCCACCTTCTTGGACGCGCCTTGAACGCGGGAGCGCTCTTCCTGCCCCGCCTCGCCGCCTCCGACAGCCTCAACATTCACTGGCGATACACCGGAGCCCTGCGCGACGTCCTTGTCGACGTGCGGGGGGACGGCGGCGTCCGGGGCCTCGTCAACCCCTCCCGTCTTTCGGGCCGCGCGGACACGGAGGCCGACATCTTCGGTGGAGGCGGATCCATCAACGTCGTCACCGCCCGCGACGGGCGCGTACTCAACTCCGGCACATCCGACTGCGCGCTGCAACAGCTCACCGCCGACCTCGGCTATTATTTCTCCATCAGTGAACAGGTCGAATCCGAGCTGAATGTCATGATCGACTTCACCCACGACCCGGAACACCCCGTCGCCCTCTGCCAGGGTCTCCTGCTTCAGGCCCTACCCGGATGCGACCTCACGCGGTTCGAGCGCCTGCGGAACCGCCTCCATGGGGACGACGCCCGACATCAACTCGCCCGTCCCACCCGCTCGGACACCCACTTCGAAGATCTCCTGAACACCCTCACGAAAGAAGAGGACACCCCGATGTCCCTAACCGTGCAGGAGGGGCCGGTTCCGCGGTTTTTCTGCACCTGCACCGAGGAAAAAGTGCGTACCTCCCTTAAAATGCTGCCGGCCGCCGATCGCGACGACATCGAAAAGAAAGACGAACCCATCGTGGTTCGCTGCGACTATTGCAACCGCGCGTTCGAAATTCCTCTGACCGACGCGCGGGCCCTTTGGAATCCATAGTTCGAATCCCCACCTTCAGGTTCGACGGAAAACCGGACCATAGAATCCCTTGAATTCCCGTTCCCATCGGAGCCCCTTTTCACGACGGGTCACCGGGTCCGCGAACCGATACTCGTAAAGCCCGAACCGCAGAAAACGCGGGGGCGCGTCTGGAAAAGGGTTTCCCGGGAACAATGTCAAAACCCGGGGGTCGTTGACCAGAAGTCGTTCGGCCAACCGAAGCAACCAGGAAGGGGGAGGCTGGGAGCCGTCCCGGGCCACATCTTGGGCAAGCTGGACGAAACGCTCGTCAAGCCGGGGCAGATGCAACATCGAAACATGGGGAAGCTGCCGGGGGTCCGTGGGTTTGAGTTTAAAGCGATACTCGATCCACTGCCGCCCGTCCACACTCCCTTGGATCGACAATTCATACCTGCGATCCGGTATCTCCGAAAACCACCCGTATCGGTTGGAGGCGTGCGCCCGTCCCAACACCGCCTCCACCGCCATCCAGGGGCGGGCCATCCACCCACCACCATTCCCGCGGGGCACTCCCGCGGTTTGCAGCGTCAGCAAGGGCAGCCACACCAGCAGCACCGAGCCTCCCCAGACGCCCGGACGATACAGCGAGGTCGCGGCGGGAGGCCCCCACCCCTCCGGCAATACCCGGCGCCAGGAGACATCGTCCACCAGGGAAAACGCCAGAACCAGCAAAAGCGGCGGCAAAAATCCATGATATCCGCACATCAGCACCCCCACCGCGACCAGGGCGGTTCCACCCGCCAGCATATTCCGGAAGATTCGGGGCAAGACCACGTAAAACGGCAAGGCCAACTCCAGAAAAAGAAGACCCCAGACTCCGTATTTCAATAGCGTCTCCGGAAGATGATGCAGATGCCAGGCGAACGCCGTGGGCAGAGGCTGCGTTTCAAAAAAGCGGAACAACGCCGTCGCCTTTCCCCACGCGGCGTCCCCGCCGAGTTGCGCCATACCGCTTGAGAACATCGCCTTGCAGAGAACCCCGTTCAGCAACACGATTCCCGTGAGCCGCGAGGCCATTCGATCAGTCGGAGGATACCCCCGCTCCATGGGACGCGTCAGGAAGAGGGCCACCAGCCCCACTTCCGCCATGAGCAGATCCCCGGGGACGCTCATCCAAGGCTGACACACCTGAAGCAGGGAGACCCAGCACACCCATGCAATCCCCCCGGAGACCCACGGAAAAAACCCGTAAAGCAACCCCACACCGGCCAGGGCCCCGCATCCCATCACTCCCAACAGAAACGCAGGCTCCACGGAAATCCAGAGCAGCGAGGGAAACCACGCCGGAGCCCACCCGCCGGCCTGCTCCCGGAAATAAGACATCAGCGCTCCGAGCGGTTGCAAGCCCTCCGGACCATTCAGAGCGGGGATCTGGGAGGCCATGGACCAAAACGCGAGGATGTATACCAAGCCCAGGCCGCGGAGCACTCCCTGCGCCGCCACGCCGTAATGGGGACCGTACCGGGGAGCAAGGCGACGAAACAATCTGGGGAAACGAACCCTCACACCCATTCCCTCCTTTCTACGCACGACTGGCGGATCCGGTGACGGGGTGGTTCATTCCTCCTCCCCCCCCGATTCAAGTTGATCGATCGCCCAGGTCATGTCTTCGGCCGCGTCCCAGACCTCCCGCGCCACAAAAACCGGAACGGCCAGTTTGGCCGCCAACACCAGACAATCACTCGGCCGCGCGTCCACCTCAACCAAGCTTTTCCCCAATTCGTTTTCCTGCTCCAAATGCAGGCGCGCGAAATAGGTTTCCTCCTCACAGGCGTTGATCACCACGTGGCGCAAAGAAACACCCAGCCCCGAAAAAACCGACACCAGCAAATCATGTGTCAAAGGACGGGGCGCCTCTTCTCCCTGGAGGGTCATGCCCAGAGCCCGGGAAACCATGGGATCGATGAAAATCGTCATCGCCTTGGTGCCATCCGACAAAAACACCCCCGCCCCGCCGGGAGTGGGCAGCAATCCCTTGATGTCCACCTGTACCGGTTCTTCACTCATGCCCGCATCTTACCCTCGCGCCGGGTCCGGCGAAAGAAGAATCAAGGGGGATCTTCCCCCGGAAACACGAAAAGCCCCGGTCCTGCGACCGGGGCCCGGGAACGGTCGCTTCCGCGACGCTTACTCGGCCGTGGCTTCCGCGGGCGCTTCGGTCACGTCGACCCATTCCAGGATCGCCATTTCGGAAGCGTCGCTGGGACGTGTGCCCAGCTTGAGGATGCGGGTGTAGCCGCCCGGACGTTCACTGAAGGCCGGAGCCACGCTCGTGAACAATTCGTGCACGGCGTCCTGGCTACGCAGTTTGGAAACGGCGCGGCGGCGGGCGTGCAGATCCCCCCGCTTGCCGAGGGTAACCATCTTCTCCGCCAGGGAACGGGCGGCGCGGGCCTTCGGAAGCGTGGTGGTAATTCGACGCTCGCGGATCAGCGAGCAGACCATGTTGGCCAGCATGGCTTCGCGATGCGAAGTCGTGCGGCCCAGTTTAACGGTTTTTTTGCGGTGACGCATGACGTGGATTCCTTACAGTCTGTGATTCGGATTAGAGGGGTCTCAGTCGCGGGAGCTGCTGACCAGCAGGTCGGGGTCGAACGTCATGCCCAAAGACAGACCATACTCGACCAGCTTGGCCTTGATCTCGTTCAACGACTTCTTCCCGAAGTTGCGGTATTTGAGCATTTCCGCCTCCGTCTTCATGCACAATTCGCCCACCGTGGTAATGTTGGCGTTGTTGAGACAGTTGGCGGCGCGGACACTCAGTTCGATCTCGTTCACGGACACGCTCAACTTCTTGCGAAGTTCCTCGCGTTCCTGGTCGATCTGTTTCTCGCTCTGCTCGAATTCGACCAGATCCTTGTCGTAGTTCACGAACACGTCCAAATGGTGTCGCAGGATCGCGGCGGCGATGGTCAGCGCGTCGTCGGGAGTAATCCGCCCGTCGGTCCAGATGTCCAGGCCAAGTTTGTCGTAGTCCGTGCGGCGGCCCACCCGGGTGTTGTCCACCCAGTAGTTCACGCGCTGCACTGGGGAGAACAGACTGTCGATCGGAATGATGCCGATCGGCTGATTGTCCTTCTTGTTGAAATCGGCGGGGCAATATCCGCGGCCCACCTTCACCTCGAGATGCGCGTTGAACACGCCGCCCTCGTCCAGCGTGGCGATGTGGTGATCCGGATTCAACACCTCGATGGACCCGTCGGTCACGATGTCTCCGGCGGTCACCTCGCCCGGGCCCTGCACCTTGATCTGCAACATGCGGGGCTCCCGCGTATAGGACTTCAGGATCACCTTCTTGAGGTTCAGGATCACGTCCGTCACGTCCTCCACCATGCCTTCGATGGTGCAAAACTCGTGCGGGGCGCCCTCCAATTTCAGGGCGGAGATGGCGCAACCCTCAAGCGAGGACAGCAACACCCGGCGCAGGGAGTTGCCGATGGTGCGGCCGTATCCGGCCTCGAACGGCTCGGCATAGTAGCGGCCGAAGTTTTCACTGCTTTCGGATTCGTCTTTGACGACCCGTTTCGGCATTTCAAATCGACCCAGTCGAATAGCCATAATTTAGTACTCCGTGTTCAAAGGGGGTTGGAAAGTGTGGCGGCGGCGGAAAATCTCAGACGCGGCGACGCTTCTTGGGGCGGCAGCCGTTGTGGGGCACGGGCGTCACGTCCCGGATGTTGCTGACGTTCACACCACAGGACTGCACGGCCCGCACGGCGGATTCCCGCCCGGCGCCCGGTCCCTGAATGCACACCTCGGCTTCTTTCAGACCATGGGACTGCGCTTTGCGCACCGCCTCCTGGGCGACCACCGTCCCGGCGTAGGCCGTGCTCTTGCGGGAGCCTTTGAAACCGGCTCCACCGGCGCTGCCCCAGGAGATCACGTTGCCCGACAAGTCGGTGACGCTGACGATGGTGTTGTTGAAGGTGGCCTTCACGTGCACCACGCCCTGGGTGATGTTCTTGGAGCCTTTGGCCTTGCGGGCCTTGACCGGCGCCAGTTCCTCGCCGAGAAGCTCGGCCGCGGTGGGACGCTTCCGGGTTTCGCCGGCGGCGGACTCCTCCGCGCCTTGTTCGGGGGTGGATTCCGGGGCCGCGGTCACCGCGGTGTCTTCTTCTTTCGGATCTTTCTGATCTTCGGGCATGTTGATGATTCCTTACGTGCGGAAAGGTGTGAAAATTACTTCATCGCCGCTTTGGCGGCGGCGCGGGCTTCCTTGCCCCGGACGGCGCCGACGGTCCGGCGTCCTCCGCCCTTGCGGGTCCGGGCGTTTGTCTTCGTCCGCTGACCGCGCACGGGCAGACCCCGGCGGTGGCGAATGCCGCGGTAGCTTCCGATGCTGATCAACCGGCGGATGTTCGCCTGGGTTTCACGGCGAAGATCCCCCTCCACGTTGTACTCGGACTGCAGCACCTGCGCGATGGAGGTGAGTTGTTCCGACGTCAGATCGTCGGTTTTCATCATCGGATCCAGTCCGACTTTTTCGGCGATTTCCTTGGCGCGGTGCGGCCCCACTCCGTAAATGTAACGGAGGGAAAACGCGAGGCGCTTGCGGCCCGGAATGTCGATTCCCATAATACGTGGCATCGTGAAACTCCTCTTAACCTTGACGTTGTTTGTGACGGGGGTTGGTGCAGATCACCCGCACCACGCCCTTGCGCTTGATGACGCGGCAATTGATACAAATTCTTTTGACGGAACTACGAACTTTCATTGAGCTGGATCCTGTAAATGGTCTGTGAGTATGATTCCTTTGGACATGTCATACGGCGAAAGCCGGAGGCGCACCCGGTCTCCCATCCGTAACTGCAACCCGGACAAGGGCTTTTTGGGTGCGGAAAACGCCGTGACAACATGCCCATTCTCAAGTTGGGCTTGAAAGGTCGCGTAGTCTAAAACATCCACCAGCCTTGCGTCGAGTATAATTTCTTCCTTTTTCGTGGTTTTATTCATCGGGAAGAGTCAGAATTTCCGCTTGGCCCTCGTGCACCGCCACGCTGTGCTCCACATGGACCGACGGCTTGCGGTCGCGCGTCACGACCGTCCACCCGTCGTCCAGCATCTGCACCTCGTGGGTCCCGAGGTTGACCATCGGTTCGATCGCCAGCGTCATGCCCTCTTTCAAGACGGGGCCGCGGCCGGGCGGACCGAAGTTGTAAATTTGCGGGGGTTCGTGCATTTTCCGCCCCACCCCGTGTCCCACGAAATCCCGCACCACCCCGAAGCCGTGCGGCTTGATCGTGCTTTCCACCGCGTGGGAAATGTCCGTCAACCGGTTTCCGGCCACCGCCTGGGCGATGGCGTTCTCCAGGGAGGTCTCCGCCCAGCGGATCAAACTCAGCACCTCCGGATCCGTCACCCCCACCGGGACCGTCATGGCGTTGTCGCCGATAAACCCCTTGTACACCACCCCGACGTCGATGCTCACGATATCGCCCAGTTGGATCTTGCGGTCCCCCGGTATCCCGTGCACCACCTCCTCGTTCACCGAAATACAGGTGTAGCCGGGGTACGGCGGAACGCCACGGGGTCCGGGATAGTGGATAAACGCGCTGCGCGCTCCGGACTTCTCGATCAGGTCCCTGGCGAACAAATCCAACTCCCGCGTCGTGACCCCGGGTGCGATCTCCTTCGCCAACGCCATCCGGATGTTCGCGGCCACCCGGCCCGCGTCCCGCATGCCGTTCAGCTCGTCTTCGGATTTGATGATGATTTTCGCCACGGAAAGTCCTCGGTCGGATAAGCGGGCCGCGCGCCGCGGGAGAGACGCGCGGAGGCCTCAGCGGCGTCCCCGCAACTTCCCTTTTCGCAGGAAGCCGTCGTAGTGTCGGTTCAACAAATGGGATTCGATCTGTCGCATGGTGTCCAGCATCACCCCGACGATAATCAGGATACTGGTGCCCCCGAAGAAACTGGTGATAATGAACGGAATGTTGAAATGCCGTCCAAGCAAGGTCGGGATCACCGCGATAAAGGTCAGGGACAACGCACCGGCCAGGGTCAGGCGGGTCATCACGTTGTCCAGGAAGTTGGCCGTCGGCTGCCCGGGACGAATGCCGGGAATATACCCCCCGTTCCGTTTCAGATCGTCCGCGATCTGTACGGGGTTGAACTGCGTGGCCACCCAGAAATAGGAGAAAAACAGAATCATGAAGCCGTAAATCCACATCGCGGGCGTGGTGCCGAATTCAAACCAGCCGGAGGCCCGCACCAGTCCGTCCCATTCCATCCGGTTCCCGATAAACCGCATCACCGGCGGGGGGAACATCAGGATGGCCTGCCCGAAGATGATCGGCATCACGCCGGCATAATTCACGCGCAGCGGCATATAGGTGCTTTGACCACCGTAAACTTTCCGTCCCACCACCCGGCGGGCGTACTGGACGGGAATCCGACGCATGGCCTGGGTGATCGCCACCGTGGCGGCCACGACCAGAAAGAACAACACGATCAGCGTCACCAGATGGAACATGCTGTGCGTGGGCACCACATTTCCGCCGGGGAAGAACATCTGCTTGGCCTGGGCCAACGCCATGGGCAGACTGCCGAGGATGTTGACCGTGATGATCAGGCTCACCCCGTTCCCGATCCCCCGTTCGGTGATCTGTTCCCCCAGCCACATCATCAACATCGTCGCCGCGGTGAGAGACACCGTGGCCAGCAGACGGAAGGCCCAGGGCGATATGGTCACCACCGGCTGCGACAGGTTGAAGGTGACCGGCGCGTTCAACGCCACGCTGGCGATGCTGTAGCCCTGCACCGCGCAGAGGATCAAGGTGAGATACCGGGTGTATTGGTTGATTTTCGCCCGACCGGACTCCCCTTCCCGCGCCAGACGCTCCAGCGTCGGCACCACCGCCGTCATCAATTGGATGATAATCGACGCGGAGATGTACGGCATAATGCCCAACGCGCCGATGGCGAACCGTTGCAAGGCGCCCCCGCTGAACAAATTGGCCATCCCCACCGCGCCCGAGGCCTGCGCGTTCAAACTGTCCATCAACTCCTGCAGTGCAGCGGGATTGACGCCGGGCGCTGGGACCGCCGTTAAGATCCGACAAAGGAAAATCAGCGCGAACGTGAAGAAAATGCGCTGACGGAGTTCCGGGATTTTCAGGCTATTGGCGAATGCGGACAACATGGGACGCCTCGGGGAAGTGGGTTTGGGTTATCGGGGATCAGGAGTCGGGATTCAGAGTTCAGTGCGCGGAAACCGGCCCCGACGCACCATCCACTGGCCTCTGAAACCTTACCCCGCCTCGGTGCAACTTCCGCCCGCGGCCTCGATCTTGGCTTTGGCCGACGCGGAAAACTTGTGCGCGGTGACGTTCAGCTTCTTGCTGAGTTCGCCGTCGCCGAGGATCTTGATGCCGCTGAACGCGTGTCCGTTGGCCAGACCGGCCTCGCGGATCGCCTCCGGCGTCACCTCGGCGCCCTCGTCGAACTTCGCTTCCAGGAACGCGAGATTCACGGGAGCGAACGTCTTCCGGTTCGGGTTCTTGAAGCCGCGCTTGGGCACGGTCCGGAAAAAGGGCATCTGGCCCCCTTCGAACCCTTCCTTGCGCTTGTGGCCGGAGCGGGCCATCTGACCCTTGTGCCCCTTGCCGGACGTTTTGCCGAGACCCGAGCCGTGTCCGCGTCCCAGCCGTTTCCGACGGTGACGGGCACCTTTAACGTTTTGTAGAGAATGAAGATTCATGAGAAATGTCTCCCTTGAGGAGCGTTACAGGGTTACTCCGCCCGGCGCAGGGCCATGATCTGCTCACGGCTCCGCAGTTGATCCAGGGCGTGGAAAGTGGCTTTGGTCACGTTCACGTTGTTGCCGCAGCCGAGGGATTTCGCCAGCACGTCGCGAATACCGGAGAGTTCCAGCACGGCGCGCACCGCGCCGCCCGCGATCACCCCGGTACCCGGGGAGGCCGGACGCAACAACACTTTGCCGCCGCCGAAGTCACCGGTCACCGCGTGGGGGATGGTGTCTTCCTTCATCTGCACCAGCTTCATGTTCTTGCGGGCGCCTTCGCTCGCTTTGCGAATGGCGTCGGCCACTTCGTTGGCTTTGCCGACGTAGAAGCCCACGCGGCCTTTGCGGTCGCCGGCCACCACCAGAGCGGAAAAGCTGAAGCGTCGCCCGCCTTTCACCACTTTGGAGGAGCGGTTGATGTCGACCACGCGTTCCTCGATGTCGGTAAATGCGTCAGTATCTTTGGGATTGGGTTTTGCCATAAGTTTCTCGCCTTTGTGGGCAGGTTAGAATTTCAGTCCGCCCTCGCGCGCGGCGGTGGCCAGCGCGGCCACCCGGCCGCTGTACCGGAAGCCGCCGCGATCGAACACCACGGTCTCGATCCCGGCCGCCTTGGCCGCCTCGGCGGCCTTCCGCCCGATTTCGCTCGCGGTCTCCACGTCGTTCTTGCGCCCTTTGAAGGGCTCCTGCTGGGTGGACACCGCGGCCAGGGTCACGGCCGCCTCGTCGTCGATGAACTGCACCGAAAGGTTCTTGTTGCTGCGGAATACGCTCATGCGGGGACACGCCGCGGTTCCGCTGATTTTGCTGCGCACGCGGTGATGGCGGCGCACACGCTTGTCTGCTTTGGTCTTCCAACTCATTAGGCCACCGCCTTTCCGGATTTGCGTCGAATGGTTTCGTCTTTGTAACGCACGCCTTTGCCCTTGTAGGGCTCGGCCTTGTAATAGCTTCGGATCTGCGCCGCCGCCTGTCCCACCTTCTGCTTGTCGCAGCCGGTGAGGGCGATCTCGGTGCCGGGACCGTTCAACGAGGCCTCCACGCCCTCGGGCAGCGTGTAGGTGATCTCGTGGGAATAGCCCAGGCTCAGCACCAGGTCGCGGCCCTTCTGGACGCTCTTGAAGCCGACGCCCTCGATGACCAGCTCGCGGGTGTAGCCTTCCGACACGCCGTGGACGAGGTTGGACGCCAGGGAACGGATCGTCCCGTGCAGGGCGCGTTGGCGTTTGCTGTTGTTTTTACGTTCCACCTGAATGGAGCCGTCCTCCACCTTCACGTCAATGCCCAGGGGCACGTCCAGAGATAGATCCCCCTTGGGACCTTTGACGTTCAGAGTCCGGCCCTTCAGCTCCGCCGTGACGGCGGAGGGAACGGGTACGGGATTTTTTCCAATTCGGGACATGGGAATACCTCGATAAAGGGTTCGGGTTACCAAATGTGGCAGAGGACTTCGCCACCAACGCGGGATTTGCGGGCTTCCCCGTCGGTGAGAATACCACTGGAGGTGGTCAGCAGGGCGATGCCCAGGCCTCCCAGCACGCGCGGCAGATTCTCCGCGTTCACGTACTGGCGCAAACCGGGACGGCTGACGCGCTGCAGGCCGGTGATCACGGACTCGCGGTCCGGACCATACTTCAGGGTGAGGCGGAGCACCTGCTTCGGCGGTTCACCAACGGTTTTCACGTCGCGGATGTATCCCTCGCGCTGAAGAATTTGGCTCATCGCCGCCTTCAGCTTGGAGTTGGGGATGTCAACCGTATCGTGACCGGCGGCCACCGCGTTGCGGATGCGGGTCAAATAATCGGCAATAGGATCAGAAGTGTTCATGCAATCAACCTTGTTGATGTCACGCGGACCGCGCGACGCATTGTCATTTTGCGAAAGGCATCCCGAAGAGCTTCAGCAGTTCATAGCCCTCGTCCCGGTCGCGGGCGGTCGAAACGAAACAAACGTCCATTCCCTGCACCCGCTTCACGCTGTCGGGGTTGATTTCGGGGAAAATCGTCTGCTCGGACAGACCCAGGGTGTAATTGCCCTGGCCGTCGAATCCGGAGGCGGACACCCCGCGGAAGTCGCGGATGCGCGGCAGCGCCACCTGCACCAGGCGGTGCATGAATTCGTACATGCGGGCGTCCCGGAGCGTCACCTTGCAGCCGATGGCCATCCCCTCCCGAAGCCGGAAGGCGGCGATACTCTTTCGGGCGCGGGTGATCACGGGCTGCTGACCGGTGATGCGGGCCAGATCACCCGCCACCGCGTTGAGTTCGTCCCGGTCGCCCGGCACGCCCACGCCCATGTTCACCACGATCTTCTTCAGACGGGGAACCTCCATGATGTTCCCGTATTTTCCGGACTTCATCAGTTCCGGAACAATATTGTCCTGGTAAAGTTTTTTGAATGCGACCATTAGTTGGCCTCCTTGCGGTCGGCGGCTTGCACCACCTTGAGGTTCGACGCGTGCAGCGGCGCCTCGAGTTCGGTCACCCCGCCCTCGGGGTTTTCCTCGGTCGGACGCACGGCTTTTTTGATCAGGTTCACACCTTCAACCAACGCGCGCTCGTTCTTGGGATACACCCGCAACACCTTGCCCTCCTTGCCGCGGTCCTTGCCCGACAGCACGAGAACGGTGTCACCGGTGCGCACATGCAGTTTCGCTTGAGTCATTAGAGAACCTCCGGAGCCAGAGACACCACTTTCATGTGGTTGTTTTCACGAAGTTCACGGGCCACCGGTCCGAAGATCCGGGTGCCGCGGGGGTTGTCGTTGGCGTCGAGAATCACCACCGCGTTCGAGTCGAACCGCAGCACCGTGCCGTCCTTGCGGCGGATCGGATGCTTCGTCCGGACAATCAACGCCCGGTGCGTTTCGCTCTTCTTCACGTTCCCGGTGGGAATGGCCTCTTTGACCGCCACCCGGATGATGTCCCCGACATGCGCGTATTTCTTGCGCTGCCCCAGCACGCCGATGCAGCTGACCAGACGGGCGCCGGTGTTGTCGGCCACTTTCAATTTGCTTTCCTGACAGATCATCGTCGTCTCCGGTTACACAGAGGGTTGCACGGTGTTGTCCGCGGAACGGCGGACCACGTCCACCAACCGCCAGCTTTTCAACTTGCTGATCGGACGAGTTTCCTGAATGCGCACGAAGTCGCCTTCCTGCGCCTCCCCGCGCTCGTCGTGCACGTAGTACTTCTTGGCCAGCTTGATGGTTTTCCCGTAAAGCTTGTGGGCCTTGCGGCGCTCGACGGAGACCACGAGGGTCTTGTTCATCTTGGTGCTGACCACCGTGCCGGTGCGCGTCTTGCGAATATGATGTACGGACAAATCTTCAGACATCACGCGTCTCCTGTGTTGCGTTTGCGATCGTTGAGCACAGTCTGGATGCGGGCGATGTCCCTGCGCAGCTCGCGAATGCGGGCCTTGTTCTCCAGTTGTCCCAGTGTCTGTTGCATTTTCAAATTGAACAAGCTTTCGCCGGCCTCGCTGAGCGCGGACGCAAGCTCCTCGTCGGTCATTTCCCGATACGTTACAGCTTTGGTCATGATCGAATCCTGCCTATTGATGCGGGTTACGGGTGACGAAACGACTGCGGACCGGCAGCTTGGCGGCCGCCAGGCGGAACGCCTCGCGCGCCTGGGACTCGGGAACACCGGCCAGCTCGAAAAGCATGCGGCCCGGCTTCACCTTGGCCACCCAGCGGTCCACGTTCCCCTTTCCTTTCCCCATCCGCACTTCCAAAGGTTTTTTGGTGTACGGGTAGTCGGGGAAAATGCGGATCCACAGCTTGCCGCGACGCTTCAACTCACGGTTGACGGCCACACGGCAGGCCTCGATCTGAACATTGCTGATCATCGTGCGCTCCAACGACTGGAGGCCGTAATCTCCAAATGAAAGCGTGTTCCCGCTGGTCGCCAAGCCGCGGCTGCGGCCGCGCTGCTGCTTGCGGTACTTGACGCGTTTAGGCATAAGTGGCATTTTGCAGATCCTCCGCTTTTTGTTCCTTGGTGCAGACCCAGACCTTGATTCCAATACGTCCGGCGGTGGTGTGCGCCTCGGTGCGCCCGTAATCGATTTTCGCGCGAAGCGTATGCAAAGGCACCTTGCCCTTCATGTACTTCTCGCGACGGGACAGCTCGGCGCCGCCCAGACGACCGCTGCATTCGATCCGAATGCCCTCGGCGCCCAGTTCCATGGCCATCTGCAACGCCCGCTTCATGGCGCGACGAAATGAAATCCGGCGCTCCAACTGCTGGGCGATGTTCTCCGCCACCAACTGCGCGTTGATGTCCGGGTCTTTGACCTCTTTGATTTCGAGAAAAATTTCTTTGTCGGTGAGATTGTTGATCTCCTCGCGCAGACGCTCGATGTCGGCGCCGCGGCGACCGATCACCACGCCCGGACGGGCGGTGTAAATCGTCACCCGCGCCCGGTTGGCGTACCGTTCGATGATGATTTCCGGCACGGCCGCGTCCTTGAGACGCTGCTTGATGATCTTGCGGATCTGCATGTCCTCGCCCACCAGGGTGCCGTAGTCGCCGTGCGAGGCGTACCAGCGGGACCGCCAGTCTTTATTGACCGGGACGCGAAAGGATATGGGGTTGATTTTTTGTCCCAAAACGTTCTCCTGTTTTGTTGAGTCGAAAGAGGTTTAACGCTCGTCGCTGAGCACCACACGAATATGACTGGTCCGCTTGGCGATGGGCTTGAACATGCCGCGGGCACCGTAAAAGCCGCGACGCATGGTCGGGCCCTGTTCCGCCGCCGCCCGCTTCACGAACAGCGCTTCCACGTCGGCGCCCTCGTTGTGCTCGGCGTTGGCCACCGCGGATTTGAGCGCCTTCTCGAAAAGAGACGCCGCCTTGCGGTCACTGAAATGGGCGAGCTGCAGCGCCTGCGCCACCGGCTTGCCCTGAATGGCGCGCGCTATGTCGCCCGCCTTGCGGGAAGAGATACGTTGAAATTTTAAAACAGATGTCGTTTCCATGTTTCGAGCCTCTCGATCGGAAAATACCGGAACGGCGCAAACCGGCCCGGACGGCGGAAGTTTTCACCGAATCATCCGCTGTTTCGACCGCCCGGTCCCGTCTCCGGCGCAAGGCGATCTGCGTTCAATGATTCAGCACGCTTTCATTCCCCTTTCGGGGACGTGAGGGGCGGACCATAGGAAAATTTTTCCCGAATGCGAGACCCAAATCGAAAAAAATCACACATTCCCGTTTCCGAGGGTCGGAGACCCCTCCTCGCCGCCTTTCCGAACCTCGGAACCACCTTGGTTTCCCTTCGGGACCTCCGCCCGAACCGCCTCTTCCACCGTAACCCGGTTCTTCGGTCCGTCGTAGGGCGTCCAGCTTTGATTCCCAAGGTACGCCGGCACCCAGAGCAGGAGCTGGCACAGCAGGACCGACTGATATGCCCGGGGATGGCGGAGATCGATCAGGGCGGGCAGTCGGGAGAGCCCCAGGCTGAATACGGCCAGCAACGGAACCCATGCGGGCCCCATCCCCCCCGTGACCTGTCCCGCGAACAGCGCCGGCGCGAGCGCCCCCACCAGGCACCACCATCCGGTCCCGCGTCGAAACAAACCGTAGCCGAGCATCAACGCCAGCGCGCCCGCGAGAAAGAAATGACGCCGCAGCATCCATACCGCCCATCCCTCCGGAAGGTCCAATCCGGTCCCCCCCGGTACCAGCGCGCCCAGGCCGTCGGAGGCGGTCGCCATCCAAATCCCCACTCCGACGGCCAGCCCCGCTCCGAATCCGATCGCGAGACGCGGCAGGCGGAGACGATGGGCTTCAAACGTGCCGACGAGCAGGCCGCACGCCGGAAACAGCCACAGCGGATTCAACAATCCCCCCGCGGCGGCGTACATCCCGGCCCGGAGCCACGCCCGCGGATTTCCCTCCACCAGCAGGGCGGAGGTCGCCATCAGAAAGAAAAACAGCCCCCAACTTCCCGATCCCGCGGTGCACATGAACATTCCCAGTCCCGGAAGCGTGGTCAATACAATCAGACCCGACAGGCTCGAGAGGAACCCGGAGCGACGGGTCAGCAAGCGAACAAATAAAAACAGGCTCGACGCCCACCCCAGACCCGAAAGGGTTCGATTCCAGATCCAGGGTGTGGCGGAATCCGTCAACTCCGATTCCATCCACACGTACAGGGGATGGCCCTCCCCTTGGAGCAGGTGTTGCTCGATCACGGTCAGCGGCTCGCCCGACCGGAAGCGTTCCACCCCGACCTCCCAGCCCAACCACAGGAACGCGCTGGCCAAAGCGGTGAGGACAACCGTATGCCAGATATTGTCCGGCAGAGGCTGGAGCGATGGACGAAGCCGCATCATACCGCCCCTCCCCCAACCCACATCTGCAGGGCGAAAACGGCCAGCGCCGCCGTAAACACCACCCGGGCTACCCGTCCGGGAAGCGCCAGCGTCCAGCGCGCGAGCATCACGGCCGACAAGGGCGCTCCCACCCAATATACCATTCCCAGTCCCGTCGCCGGTTCCACAAACAGAAAAGACGCCGGAATCCCCGCCACCGCGAGAGTGCGCCAGGCGGTCCGGGGGTCGTCGTGTTCGCGTTGGGCGACCTCCAACACCCCGACCCATGGCAGAATCCACCATACCCTCTCCACGGCGAACAATCCGGACAACGCGGCCACCCAATTTTCATACGGACCGGAATCCCGAAACCGGTCGAACATCGCGGCCTCTCCCCGGTTCAGCCACCAGAAAGCTCCGAGCGTGACCACCACGATCAACAAGACGGAACGCCAGACATGCTTCGCATCGTCGCCGTGAACCATGCTCAATCGAGGCACCCCGGCCAGTACAACCGGAGTCAAACCCGGTGCGCAAATCGCCGCGGCGCCCCAGGCGATCCCGGAGCCGAACGCAAACGGTCCTCCATGGCCCCACGCGGTCAGTGTCCAGGCGGCAAGACCACAGATCGCGGCCGCCATCGTCCGCGCGTCCAACTCCGCCGTGTACGGCAGCCGCAAGGCCAACGCCAACAACAGGGCGATCAACACCGGCGGCACCTCGGTTCGCCACGCCCACGCCAGCCACAAACCACCCCACAGCAGCACCAGCCCCGTCCCCCCCAACCCGGGAACCATCGCCGCCGCAAACAACACAATCAATGCCGAGGCCCCGAAGCGGGCCGTCCTGAGTTGAGCGGGGGAAAGATTCACGTTCCTCTTATATGGCCCATCCCCGCCCGGACATCAACCGAAAGACGCAGAGAAAGTAAGCGGCGGTCAGCGTTCGGTGTTCGGTGTTCGGTGTTCGGTGAGAGGTCAAAACAAGAAACTACAAACACCAAATAAGCCCCCCCCTCAAACCACAAACCAGAAACAAGAAACAAGAAACAAGAAACAAAATAACGAGAAACCGGAAACGCGCAACCGACAACTCAGCTCCTCCGCCGCCCGCGGCCGAGGAGCTGCCCCCCCCACACCCCGGCGAACATCAGCCCCGCCACGGTGGCCATCATGCCGGAGGTGTTCGCGCTGGTGAAGCCGAACCAGGGGGGGACGAGGATCGCCGCCACATGACCCAGAAACGCGCTCAGCGTGCCGAACACCACGCTCAGGCCCAGCATCACCCCCAAGCGATCGGTCAGTAGCCAGGCCGTGGTGGCGGGCACCACCAGCATGGCGATCACGATGATGCTCCCCACCGCTTCGAAGGACGCCACCGTCGTCACCGCCACCATCATCATCAACAGGTAATGCATGAACCCGGCGTGAATCCCCGAGGCGGTCGCGAGTTCCGGATCGAAGGCGGCAATGCGGAATTCCTTGAACAACAGCAAAATCAGCGCCGTGTTCACCGCCAACACGCCTCCAAGCACCAGCGCCGCCCGGGGCGCCATTCCCCAGGGGGTCTCCACGGTGTCCAGCGGCGTCCATTCGATATTGCCGTACAACACGCAGCCCGCGTCCAGATCCACCTTGTCCGCCGCCCGCACGATCAATAGCAGGCCGAGCGCGAACAGGGTCGTGAACACGATCCCCATGGCCGCGCCCCGGTCCACGTTGCCGAACCGGCTGACCCATTGCGTAAACACCGCCGTCAGCAACCCCACGACCGCCGCGCCAATGAACATGGTCGCGCTCGCCCGGCTCCCGGTCGCCAGAAACGCGATCGCCAGCCCCGGCAGCACCGCGTGGCTGATCGCGTCGCCCATCATGCTCATCTTCCGCAGCACCAGAAAACAACCCGGCAACGCGCAGGCCGCCGCGCACAGGGCGCCGGTCACCACGATCCAGGTATCCATCGGCATCCAGGTCATGCCCCTCCCCTCTCCGGGTCGCCCAGGGCGTGGGGACTTTCCGGCAGCGGCCGTTCCCGACGCACCTCGTCGAGTTCCTCTTCCAGTTTCCGCACCAGATCGGACCCCAACACATGCTCCACCCGGTCGGCGTCCCGGTCCACATGGCGCGGTGCCACGTCGGCGAATCGAATCAGATACAATTCCCACAACCGATGGTTCCGGGTGTGCCGGGCCGCCTCGCCGAAGCCGGATTCCGACAACTGAAGACGTTCGGGCGTGACTTTTTCCGTCAGATCCTCCCGACGCGCCCGCCGAATCAGCCGCATCAGCTTGGTCCGGGTCCAGGAGCGTTTCGCCAGCAACGCCTCAACCGCCACCGGGCCGTTTACCACCGGATCCCGTCGGGACGCCCGCCCCTCTTCCCGCAGCTCATACACGGCCCGCAACAAATGCTGACGGCCCACCTTCCGTCGCAACCTCCGGTGCGCAAGAGACTGCTTCAACACGCCCCGCGCACTCCCGAACACCATGCTGAACAGAAACACCGTGCCGGACACCAGCACGATGAGCGCCCCCGCCGGCAACCCCGGAATCAACGCGCTCACCGACGCGCCCAACCATCCGCTGATCCCCCCGATCACCGCCGCCAGCACCAGCATTACCCGGCTCCGGTGCGTCCAGAACCGGGCCGACGCCGCCGGAATAATCATGTAGGCGATAATCAGAATCAGGCCCACCGCCTGCAGCCCCGCCACCGTCACCCCCGTCACCAACAACAACAGCATCAGATCCAGTGCATGCACCGGCCATCCCTGCGAACGCGCGAACGCCTCGTCGAAACAGATCAGGGTGAACTCCTTCTGCAACAACAGCGCCACCCCCATCACCGACACGGCGACCCACTTGAGAATGGCGTAGTCCTGATCCACGATGGAGGCGGTTTTCCCATAAATAAACGACTCCAGTCCCGCGGCCGAGCCCCCCACCTGCTGCGCCAGGCTCAACATCACCACCCCCAACCCGAAAAACACGCTCAGCACGATCCCCATCGCCGCGTCGTCTTTGATCCGACTGGTGTTCCGAATCGCCATCACCCAGCCCACCCCCAAGGTGCCGGACACCGTGGCGCCCAGCAACAGCAGCGGCAGGGATTTCCCCTCCATCCCCGCCGCCGTGGCCAGCAGAAACGCCAGCCCGATCCCCGGCAGACAGGCGTGCGACAGGGTGTCGCTCATCAGCGAACGCTTGCGCAACAGCAGGAAACTCCCCACCAAACCCGCCGACACCCCCAGCCAGCAGGTGCTTAACACCACCACCCGCGTATTGTGTTTTTTCAACATCACCACCTCCCCGAACGCGCGCCACCCCGGCCATTCCACCCCAAACACCTCCTTCAGCGACACACCCGTCCCCTCGCCACCCGAAGGCGCGTGGACCGGTCCCGCCGAAGCCGCCATCCACAACAGCGGCAGTGCCACCCAGACCCACCGCCTCATTCCCGCGCGCCCTTCAGTTGCCGGAGTTTTTCCCCCGCCTCGTCCAGCACGTTGAGCGTGCCGCCGTAGGTCGCCTTCAGATTTTCATTGGTGAACACCTCGTCCACCGGCCCCGCTTTCACCACCCGCAGGTTCAACAGGATCAGCCAGTCGAAATACTCCGCCACCGTCGCCAGATCGTGGTGGACCACCAGACAGGTCTTCTTCCGCGCCTTCAATTCCCGCAGCAAGGTCACGATCGCCCGTTCCGTGGAGGCGTCCACCGCGGCGAACGGCTCGTCCATAAAATACAGGTCCGCGTCCTGCACCAGCGCCCGCGCCAGAAACACCCGCTGCTGCTGTCCCCCGGACAACTGGCTGATCTGCCGGTGCGCGTAATCGGCCAGCCCCACCCGGTCCAACGCCTCCATCGCCTCCTTCTTGTGCTTCCGTCCCACGGGACGACACCAGCCAATCCGTCCGTAGGTCCCCATCGCCACCACGTCCAGCGCGCTGACCGGGAAATCCCAGTCCACGCTCTCGCGTTGCGGCACGTACCCCACCCGTTTCCGCTGCTTCTTGTAGGGTTTCCCATACACGGACACCCGCCCCGACGCCCGGGGGATCAAATCCAGACACGCCTTGATCAGCGTACTTTTCCCCGCCCCGTTCGGTCCGACGATGCCCACCAGATGCCCCTCCGGCACATCCAGGTCAATGTCCCATAACACCGGTTTCTCATGATACGCCACCGTCAGATCGTCAATCGCCAACGGCACCTCCGGCGGATGCGACGGCGCGGCGGAATCGGAAATCGAAACGTTCATACGCGGTTACTCCCATACATGTTCATTTCACACCTCCCCAGGACACACGACATACGACCCTCGACACACGACCCTCGACCTTCGCCCCATGCCCCGCCTCCGGCGGACACCAATGACGATTGACTCCTGACAAATGACCAAAACCTCACTCCCCCAACCTCCCCCGCATCCCGCCCTCAGGAACCTCGCCGCCCAGGGCGCGGGCGATCACCGTGGCGTTGTGATCGATCATCCCGATGTAGGTCCCCTCGTACGTGCCGGATTTCCCCATGGCATCCGAGAACAGCTCTCCCCCAATGCGCACCTCGTGCCCCCGGGCCCGACACCCCTCCACCAGCGCGCGGACGTTTTTGTCCGCCACCGACGACTCCACGAACACCGCCGGAATGTCCCGCTCCACCAGAAACTCCACCAGATTTTCGATGTCCCGCACACCCGCCTCCGATTCCGTGCTCAACCCCTGAATCCCACGCACCTCCAAACCGTACGCCCTTCCCATGTAACTAAAGGCGTCGTGCGCCGTCACCAACACGCGCCGCCCCTCCGGAATCGATCCAATGACCTTCTTCACATACGCGTCCAATTCCTCCAACTTCTTCACATACGCCGCCGCGTTCGCCCGGTAGGTCTCGGCGTGTGCGGGATCCGTTTCGGAGAACGCCTTTTCAATTTCCTCGGTGGCGTGAATCCACCCGCCCACGTCCATCCATACGTGGGGATCGTACTGATTCCCCTCGTCCGTCATCACATAATCCCCCCGTTCCAGAATGGATTCCGTCACCGCGTACACCGGCTTTCCCCGACGCGCCATGCGCACCATCACGTCCCCCATCTTCCCCTCCAACATCAACCCGTTGTACAGAATCATGTCCGCCCGCTGCAACACCAGCACGTCATGTCGCGTGGGACGGTACAAATGCGGGTCCACGCCCGTGCCGATAATCCCCTCCACCTCCGCGTGCTCCCCCGCCACATTGCGGGCCACGTCCGCGATCATCCCCACCGTGGCCGCGACGGACAGCCGACCGTCCTCCGCCCGTACCTGAGGGAAGACCATCAGCACCGCCACAACTCCATACAAAAATATTCGTTTCATTTGAAAAGCTCCTTTAATTTCTTTGCTTCTGCATACTAGCTACTTTGATTAATAAAACTCAAGAGGAAATCACAACAAACCGCAAAGAGCGTTGCGCAGAGCCCTCGGACGCGGCAGACTTGCCCCACACCTCATGCCCTCTCCCGTCCCCCATTCCAAAACGGTGATTCTCGCGGGGGCCGGCCATGCGCATCTGCATGTAACCGCCCACGCCCGATCGCTCCGCCGCCATGGCATCCGCGTCCTGCTTCTGGATCCCGGCCACTTCTGGTACTCCGGCCTCACCACCGGCATGCTGGCGGGCCAATACGCCCCGGAAACCGACACCATCGATCCGGAAGCCCTCGCCGAACGCCACGGAGCGATCTTTTTGCGGGACCGCCTGACCGAAATACATCCCAAAACCCGCACCGCGCGCCTCGCGTCCGGAGAATGCCTGCGTTACGACGCCCTCTCCCTCAATCTCGGCAGCCATATCGCGCCCGCCTTCGACGGGGCGGAGCCCCACGCCATCCCCGTCAAGCCCATCGCCAGCCTTCTCGCGCTGCGGCGCCGCCTCGAACTTCCGGAACCGCCTGATTCGACTCCGATCCGCACCATCGCCGTCGTCGGAGGAGGCCCCACCGGCTGCGAGGTCGCTGGCTGCCTCGCCTCCCTCGCCCGTCGACGGAACCGAACCCTCGCCGTCGACCTCTTTTTCAAAACGCCCACCGTGCTGCCCGCCCTTCCCCCAAACGCCTCGCGCGCCATGACCCGCGACCTCTCGCGGCTCGGAGTCCGCCTCCACCCCAATCAGGAGATACGGGCGGCGGGGGAGGACGGCCTCGTCGACGCGAGGGGCACGTACTGGCCCTCGGAGATCCGCATCAACGCCGCCGGACTCGTCGCCCCGCCGCGGATCCCCGGCCTTCCCCCTCCCGCCGAACCTACGAACGGCATCCCTGTCCACCCCAGCCTGCAATCCACCCAGGACGACCACGTGTTCGCCGTCGGCGACTGCGCCTTTTTCGAATCCCGTCCTCTTCCCAAACTCGGCGTCCACGCCGTCCGCCAGGCGCCCGTCCTCCACCACAACCTCCAGGCTCTTCTCGCCGGCCAGCCCCTGAAACCCTACCACCCCCAAAAACGCTGCCTGACGATCCTCAACACCGGCGACGGCCGCGCCCTGCTCCGCTACGGCCCCTTTTCCTGGTACGGCCGGATTCCCCACACGCTCAAAGACCGCATCGACCGACGCTTCCTGCGCCGCTACCAGTGACCCCACCAAAAATTCAAAAAAAACGCGGAAACATCCGGCCCCTTCGACTTCGGGAGAGTGAACCCCGAACCAAGGAACCCGACATGAACCGGATCATTCTTTTGCTGACGATTCTCCTCACACCGCTTTCCATCCTGCGGGCCGAAGGCGAGCGCGTCTACCTCGGCCGCATGGATCTCGCCGGCCTTCCGCCCGCGAACCACCCCCCGATCGGCCAACACCTCTCCCTCGACCCCTCCGAACACGCGTTGACCACTCCGGACGGCCCCGTCGCCGGCTACGTTCCCGCCGTCTTCCAAAGCCATATCGCCGCCATGTGCGCGGAGAACATCGAGCTCACCTTCGAGGTACGCCACCGCTACGCCCGCCCCGCGCCCGGGAAATTCCTCAGCGTCGACGTCTGGGCCGAAACCGGCGACGAATACCGCGTCCGACCGCTCATGTACAAGGTTCGATCCCTCCCCGCCGACCGGGTGACGACCTGTCTGGATTAGAGCGGTTGAAGGAACACCACCCTACCCCTCGGACGACCGCGCCGCCTCGTGCTCCGCCTGCAGTTCATGCAACTGCTCGATCACGTTGGCGAGTTTCTCTCCCATGGGCGTCAAATGATACTCCACATGTAATACGGTCTCCGACAGATCCCGGCGGGTAATCAACCCGTAATCCCGCAACCGCCTCAACCGCTCATTCAACACCTTGGTCGAAATTCCCGGGATGTAGCGCTCCAGCTTTCCGGGCCGGTTCACCCCTCGGCGAATCGCGCCCACCACCGCCGCCGACCACTTGCAGCCCACCACGTCCTCCAGCCTTCGGTAGGATCTCCGTTCGTCCAGGGTCAGATAGTTTTTAGCCATAATCCTCAAGTGTAACCTCCCCGAGCCTCCTGTCCAGTACGAACAAAACGGTAAGGGGGGACCGCTTTGTGCCTTCTTTCGCGGAATCGCTCCCCGGTCTATCTTCCCTCCAAGCGCGACAACCGCGTTTGAACACGCCGGACCTCTTCGGCGACAACCCGAACCAAAAAAGGAGAATCCCATGAGCCATCCATCCACCGCCGTATTTTACCACGCGGGCTGCCCCGTGTGCGTCGAGGCCGAACAAAAGCTGATCGGCCTGCTCGATCCCGCCAAAGTCCACGTCGACGTCGTCCATCTGGGCGAACAGCCCGCCCGGATCGACGAGGCAGAGGCCGCCGGCGTCGAGTCCGTTCCCGCCCTCGTGCTGGACGGCGTTCCCCTCCACATCAACTTCGGAGCTTCGCTCTCCGACCTCAACTAACCCCAAGGAGATCCCGGTATGAACACACGACCTCTCATTTCCGTTCTCGTCCTCGCCGCCTCCCTTCATCTGCGGGCCGGGGACACCGGCGACGCCTACGACACCCCGGATCTGGCCATCGAGGCCACCCGGGGAACCTACGACGCCCGGATCGATTCCGTCATCCTCGAAATCGACGTCGCCGGAAAAGCCGGAAACACGCCCGCCTCCCCCGTCGGCCAACTCGACGGCGCGCACGTGCTCGGCTACGTGTTCCCCACCTCCCTCGCCGCCACCGACGTCGGCTTCGGCGCCACCGAGGGCATCGTCGCGCTCGCCCTGACCTCCCATCCGGATTTCGACGACACCCCCTTGTGGGACGAAAATCTCGACCGCGACTACGCCAACGACGGCGTCGAATGGCACGCCCACTGGGTCGTCCTGCGAAAAGACGGACGGGTAGAAGGCGGATTGTCCGTCAAACAGTTCGACCCCGAAACCAACCAGGTCCGACTTCCCCCCACCAACCCCGGCATGCCCATGTACATGGACTCACCCGGCTTCACCATCGTCACGGACGGCGCGACCCTCCGGGTGGTGGTCCCCGCGAACCGGATCCAACGGAACATCGGTTTCAATTTCGACGCGGTGACCGCCTTTATGCGCGTCAACACCTCCGACGACTCCCTGCCCATGCTCGGGGTGTACCGGGTGTACGATATCGCCTCCGGCGATCTCTCGCTTCCCTACGTCGTGAAATAACAACGGCCGGGCCGCCCGTTTCCGGCGGCCTGGCCTTCCCGGGATCCACTCACGACAAAGGCTCCAACGGGCCAATTGCTATACTTTACCTTGGATAAAAAATCATAAATAAAGTGTTTACAACACAATATTCTTTATTAATACTTATTACTAAAGCAATAAATGCTTGTCTTAATCCACGATCAGCAAAAGGAAGCATCATGAAGAAAACCCCATTGATCCTGACTCTCCTCGCGGGAGCTGCGAGTTTGCAGTCGCTCACCGCGGCCGTCATCTATGACGAAGACTATGAAACCACTCCCCTTGACACCTCCGACACCTCCTACTCCACACAGAATCTCGAGGACGAAAACGTCGCGACTCCCTTCGGGTCCCCCAATCAGTACTTTCGGATGGACAGCAGTGTGCAATTTGTCCGGCTGAACGATTTGCTCTCGCCCTTGACCACCTACCAGTTCGACATGTACGAACCCAGCGCGGGGGCGGCCGGCACCATGAACTTCGGTATCGGCAACTTCGACATCAACAATACCCGCTCTTACACCTCCTGGACGTTGGATGACGGCGTGATCACCAACTCCTACCTCACGACCACGGTCTCGGGTAGCGCTCCCACCTTGAGCTTGGACACCCATTACACCGCCTTTGTCCTCTACAACGGATCCGGAAGCACTCAGAATATTTCCGGCGCCGGAAGCGCAACCATCGATGACGGACATACCGCCCTCTTTTTCTACGACGTGGAAGGGGGAACGCTCATCGATGGCGGTCGATACAGTTCGTCAAACAGCAGCTTCACGCCGGATGATTTCCTCTTTCGTGAATTCAGCGGCGACGACAACGACCTCCTCATCGACAACGTTACCGTACAAGACACCCTCACCGTCGTTCCCGAACCCTCCTCCCTCGCCCTCCTCGGGCTGGCGGGGCTGCTGACCCTCGGACTCGTCCGACGCCGCGCCTGATCACAACCCGGTTCATTCGCACGTGTGCGTTGCGGATGAACACAGCCCCCCTTCCCGGACATCCCCATGGAGGTCCGGGAATTTTTTTGTGGCGGAAACACGGCGGCCCGCCCCCGTTTGTCTCCCCCGCCCCACACGGAAACACCTTCACTTTTCTTCTCCAGAGGCCATACGCGCACTCACGTCATTTTCCAATCATCCATAGTGGACGAGGCGGCGGTCATGCCGTAAGCTCCCGATACGCTATGAAAACCAAACTGATCCTCTTCTCCTCATTCACGGCCTCGCTGGCGTACGGACATTCCGGTCATCCCGGACCCGAGAGCCATGGCGACCTCACGCACCTCGTGCTCGGCCTGTTGGCCGCCCTCCCCCTGCTGGGAGGCGTATGGCTCGTCACCCGCTATCGCAAGGCCACGCAACAGGAAAAACGCGTTACCATTCACAAGGAGAACCCCCATGGTTAAAACCGCATCCACCATGCTGCCGCTGGGCACCAAAGCCCCCGACTTCGAACTCCCCGACACCGTCTCCGGCCAAACCGTCCGGCTCTCCGACTACGAGGGCCGTCCCTTGGTGGTCATGTTCATTTGCGCCCACTGCCCGTTTGTGATCCATCTGCAGGACCAACTGGCGCTGATGGGCAAGGACTTCGCCGACTCCGAGCTCGGCATCGTCGCCATCTGTTCCAACAGTGTGGAGAGCCATCCAGACGACGCTCCGGACAAACTCGCCGCCCAGGCCGGGGAATGCGGATTCACCTTTCCCTACCTGCACGACGCCAGCCAGGAGGTCGCCAAGGACTATACCGCCGCCTGCACCCCCGACTTCTTCCTGTTCGATGCCGACCATAAACTGGTGTACCGCGGCCAATTCGACGACAGCCGCCCCAAGACGGAAATCCCCGTCACCGGCAACGACCTCCGCGCCGCCATAGGCGAAGTCCTCGAAGGCAACACCCCACCGGAGGTCCAACAGCCCTCCATCGGCTGCAACATCAAATGGAAACCCGGCAACGAACCCGATTATTTCCAAAACTGATCCCCTTCCCCGCCTTTTACGACCCAATGCCCCGCCTTCACAACGCGGGGGGTTTTTTTCTCAGACCTTGCGGAACACCCGCAGGTCCTCCACCCCGTAGTACGTCAGGAGAAGCGCTCCCGCCTTCGACGTGCGGTCAAACAAATCGAAAATCTCCAACTCCTGGTCCGGCCAGGGATAGACATACACCAAATCCGCCGCCGCGTATCGTTCGTCAGACTTCTCGATCGCCGTCGGGTCCTCCGGAAAGAAACTTCCGTGCAAAAACATCGCCGGCAGATCAAACCGCTCGGCCAGCCGGCGGCTTTGCAGGTAAAGCGGACGCTGGATCTCGACCCCCGTCGCCTTCCACCCCAGTGCGGCCGCCATCAGACTTACCACCCCCAACCCGCTTCCCCACTCGATAAACAAAGGATTCCTCGGCATCCTCGGCCGTAACGCGCACAACGCGTCAAACACCAGCACATAATCCGCCGGCACGAACTCGTTCCGTTCGCGCACCCCCTGCCATTCGGAAAGATCCTCCGCCGTCTCGTCCAACAATATCCGCAAGTGATACGGGATCCGGGCCGGAACCACCTCTATCTCCACGCGTTCCAGACTCATCGCCTCAGTCCCGTTCCCTCAGATATTTTCCCACCGCCAGCACGCCCACCAACGCAACGGCCGCCACGGATCGCCACAACGACTCCTCCTCATGATGATGAAGATGCGCCGGGGAAATTTCAGGCAGCACCGGAGCCACGGCGTCGAGAAGCATCCCCATTCCCAACGCCAGCAGGATGGCGCACGTCAGATACGTCACCGCCTCCCGACGCCCAATCAATTTGGAAATCGTGGTGAACGTCGCCGCGTTCGTGGCCGGCCCCGCCATCAAAAACACGAACACCGTTCCCGGGGACAGGCCCGCCAGGAGCATCGACGCCCCCACCGGAAGAGAGGCCGTGGCACAGACATACAACGGAGTCGCCGCCAGAACCACCAGCAGCTTGGCCGAAATTCCACTGCCGATTTGCGAAAACTGCTCCGGCTCCACCAGTCCCGAAATCACTCCCGCCACCAGAATCCCCACCGCCAACGGCACCGCGATGTCCCC